>Ga0209048_10000060_pt1 | contig 98413 bp, 101 predicted proteins | sample FrelakmetCRP12CR_FD_187146 | JGI IMG/M metagenome (GOLD analysis project Ga0209048, IMG submission 187146) | Freshwater lake sediment microbial communities from the University of Notre Dame, USA, for methane emissions studies - CRP12 CR (SPAdes)... | ecosystem: Environmental > Aquatic >...
CAACGGGGAAGACGGTGACGAAGGATCCGACGAGGAGCTGGCCGAAGACGCGGCGGGGTGTTCCTAGGCCAAGGATGTCCGTTCGTCTCGAGTGACGGACGCGGTCTCCGCGGTGCTCCCCCCCACGCGTATCCCCGCGTCGTCGTAGGGAGGCGACGGGGGAGTTGTCCCGGTAGTCCCGAATCGATCAGTTCGCCGATCCCGAGAAGTTGACCCATCGTCCAGCGCTGGTCGGTCAGCCGGGGTCGCGGAGCTACGGGCCGGTCGGGATGCACTTAGCCTCGGCGAGGCCGACGACCTCGTAGGCCTTGGCCAGCGCCTTTGAGTTCTTCGCACTCACGGGCTTCTTCCCCTTCGCGAGCCCGGCCTCGTAGACGGCGACCGTCAGGAGGGCCTTCTTCAGTTGCGTCGGCGCCACCTTCGCCAGTTTCGTGTACTTCTTCGCCTCCGCCGCCCAAGCCTCTTTGCGGGTCGGCGGTTTGGTCGTCGACGGTGTCGCGTTCGTCCCCTGGTTCAGGGCCAGAAGCGCCGTGCAGTACGCCGCCTGACTCCCTGTGGGCGCCGCCGTCGTCGCTGACGCGCTCGCTGCAGTCGCGCCGAGGGTCCCCGCCAGCACGCCGCCGACGAACAGTGTCGCCATGGCCCAACCGAACACCCGCCGCATCATCTGGACTCTCCCGGCCATGATCGAGACATCCGCACGCGGCGGCTGGATTTCCCAGGGTAGCGGGCGGCCGACCCGGTTCAGAGTCACCCCGAAGAAGCTCGACCAACACGGGTCGGAGACGACGAGGACGACGCGGCGGCGAACCTCGGGCGCGCGTTCCTCGTGCATCGAGGGGGTTCCTGGTCGTCAGCGCTTGCGGAGGGGCGAGCACCGCCGTTGCGGAGCCTCGGCCGCGAGCTCGACTCTCGGGTGAACGAGCTCGCGGATGGCATCGAGCGCAGCGTCACCGGTATCGACTACGCGCACGAGATGGCCCCACCCGCCCCGCGCTGCGAGGTCACGCACCGCGCCGATCAGACCAGGGTGCTCGCGCTCGTAGTGATCGGCGCCCAGGAACACCATCGGACTGCGCACCCCATAGAGCGTGTAGTCGTTCTGCGCCGCGTCGGTGAAGATCTCTTGCGCGGTCCCGCTGCCACCGGCGGTGTAGACCACACCCCCGAGTGCGATCGCCAGCAGACCGTTCTCGCGGATGCTGTTCTGGAAGTACTTCGCGATGTGCGTCGAGAACTGGTTCAGCGGCTCGTCCACGTACAGCCAGGTCGGAACTCCAAGGCTCGTCGCGCCGAAGGGCCAGGCCGCGCGAACCTCGAGCGCACGCTCGAGAAACGCCGCGGGGTCGACGGCGTAGTCAGGTGCCGTCGCGAGGCCCGTCAGGGCTTCATCGAGAGCCGCGTCGGCGGCCGGTGCCAGCCAGGCGCCGAGGTTGGCTGCCTCCATGAGCCCGGGCCCACCTCCCGTCGCGACGACGAAGCCGGCCCGGGTGAGGCTGCGAGCGAGGTCGGCGACCGGCCGGTACTTCGGGTCGGCGCGTGACGTCGCGTGGCTTCCCATGATCCCCACGACCGGCTCCTCGATCGCCGCGAGGAACCGGACCAGCGCGGCATCGATGCACGAATCGTGGACACCCCGGGCGAACTGCTCGAGCGGAGACGCCAGCGCCCGCGTGCGCCGCCCGATTCGGGCATCGAGGGTCGTGTCGGGTCGGCCCCGCTCGTAGCCCGCCATCAGCTCATCGTGGTCATAGAGCCCGGCTCGGTACGGCGTGAACTCGAAGCCGTCGACGGGCGGGAGGACCGTCGCCCCCGCGGCGCGCAGGCGCTCCTCGTCGTTGGTCGTCAAGTGACAGCCCGCGAACGCAGCGCCGGCGACGTCGAGCTCGGTCCATTCGAGGGCGATGTCGCGCAGATCGAGCCCGACGATCCACGCGTCGCTGAGGTCCGGGACCCGTGCTCGGAGGAGCGCGACGGTATCGATGACGGCGTCCATAGCGAGTTCGCACCGTAGCCCCCTGGGTACGCCATCTCGTCGGCCCGAACGTCAGGCCGAACGTCAGGCCGGCTCGACCGGTAGCCCTCGTTAGGCTCCCGGTCGGTGGCTCCTCGACTCCGGTTCCCCCAGGCGGCAGTGGCGACGCCGCACTACCTCGCGACGTCGGCAGGGCTGGCCACGCTCGCACGCGGCGGCAACGCGTTCGACGCCGTGCTCGCGGCGAACCTCGCACTCGGGGTCGTCGCGCCCTACTTCTGCGGGTACGGCGGCGACGTGTTCGCGATCGTGTGGGACGGCGCGCTGCACGGGTACCTCGGGTCGGGGCGCTCGGCCGCTGGCGCGTCGCTGCCCGACGCCCAAGAACGTCACGGCGACCGTCTCGCGCCGTTCGGGGGCGAAGTCGTCACCGTGCCGGGGGCGGTGGCCGGTTGGTTCGACCTCCTCGACCGCTTCGGCACGCGCCCCTTCGCCGAGCTCGCCGGATCTGCCATCGGGCTGGCCCGGGACGGTTTCGAGATCACGACCCCGGCGGCCGCTGTCTTCGCCGAGTCCCGTCGGTTCTACCGCGGCTTCGACGACTGGCACGCCACCTACGGTGCGGTCGGCGACGGCGACGTGCTCCGCCAACCGGCGCTGGCACGTACGATCGAGGCGCTCGCGTCCGATGGCCCCGAGGCGTACTACCGCGGTCCGATCGCCGACGCGATCGCCGAGGCCGTCCAGGCCGCCGGCGGTGCCCTGACCGCCGACGATCTGGCCGCCCACGCCGGCGAGTGGACGACGCCCCTGCGCGTGCCGTACCGCGGTGCCGAGGTGTTCGAGCTTCCACCGCCGACACAGGGCGTGAACGCGCTCGAGGCGCTGCGCATCCTCGACGGGTTCACGCCAACCGAGTCCGGGCCGGCGCGCGAGCACGCGTTGCTCGAGTCGACGAAGCACGCGCTCGCGGACCGGGACCGGTGGGTCACCGACCCTGACGCGATGCCGGTGCCGGCGGAGACGCTCCTCACCGATCGCTGGGTGCAGAGCCGCCGCCGAGCGATCGACCCCGACCGGGCCGGCACCCCGGACGCAGGTGAGCCCCAACCCGGCGGGACGGCGTACCTCTGTGCCGCGGACGCGAGCGGGATGTTCGTCAGCGTCATCCAGTCGAACTTCATCCACTTCGGCTCGGGAGTGCACGTTCCCGCGTGGGGCATCAACCTCAACAACCGCGGCTTCTCGTTCTCGCTCGATACCGATCGGCCGAACGTGCTCGCGCCGCAGAAGCGGCCGATGCACACGCTCATCCCGGCGATGGTCGTGCGCGACGGCATGCCGTGGGCCGCGTTCGGCAGCATGGGCGGCGACGCGCAGGTTCCCGTCCACGTTCAGGTGCTCCACCGGGTTCTGGCCGAGGGCGCCGACTTCGCCGACGCTATTGCTGCACCCCGATGGCGCGTCGACGTCGGCTCGTGGCGCGTGCTCGCCGAGTCCCGCTTCGACGCGTCGACGCTCGACGGACTCCGGGCGCGGGGTCATGACGTCGTGACCACGAGCCGGTTCGACTCGGGGATGGGCCACGCCCACGCGCTGTGGCGCACGCCCGGCGGGTTCGGTGCGACCTCCGACCCCCGATCGGAAGGTGCCGCACTCGGCCTGTAGTGAGGCTTCGGCGGACGCAGCCTGCGGGGTCACACGACGGCCCGGGTACGCTTGGCGCGTGTCTGGGCCCGCCAACACCCCCGCCAAGACAGTCGATGACGTGCGTGACGCGCTCGCGGCGCACGACTACCTCGCCGACGAGGGCCTGGCGACCGCGATCTTCCTCGCGCTGACCCTCGAGCGGCCGCTGCTCCTCGAGGGCGAAGCCGGCGTCGGCAAGACCGAGGTCGCGAAGGTCCTCGCCCGCTGGACCGGCGGCGAGCTGGTCAGGCTCCAGTGCTACGAGGGGATCGACGCGAGTCAGGCCGTCTATGAGTGGGACTACTCCCGACAGCTCCTGCACCTTCGCGCCGCCGAAGCCGGCGGCGCGCCCATCGATGAGGACGCGCTGTATTCCGAACGGTTCCTCGTGCGTCGGCCCCTGCTCCGGGCGATCGCCCACGACGGGCCGACGCCCCCGGTGTTGCTCGTGGACGAGGTAGACCGAGCCGACGACGAGTTCGAGGCGTTCCTGCTCGAGGTGCTCGCCGACTACTCGATCACCGTTCCCGAGCTCGCGACGTTCCACGCCGAGCAGCCGCCGATCGTGGTCGTGACGTCGAACCGCACGCGCGACGTCCACGATGCTCTCAAGCGGCGATGCCTCTACCACTGGATCGAGCACCCCGACTTCGAGCGTGAGCTCGCCATCCTCCGGGTGCGTGCACCCGAGGTACCTGACGAGCTGGCCCGCCAGGTCGCCGCCGCGGTCGAGGCCCTGCGCGACCTCGACCTCTACAAGCCGCCTGGCGTCGCCGAGACGATCGACTGGGCGCATGCTGTCTCGGCGCTCGGCGCGGCGCGGCTCGACGAGCGCGTCGTCGATGTCACCCTCGGGACCGTTCTCAAGTACCGGGAGGATCACGAGCGGGCGCGGGCTCACGGCCTCGATCGGCTGGGAGTGCTAGCAGGGGAGCGGAGTGCCGGCGCCTGACGTCCGCCCTCAGGAGTGCACCGATAGCGGCGCCGACGCCTCCACCGCACGGGCCGCGGTCGCGTTCGCACGCATCTTGCGCGGCGCCGGGCTGATCGTCCCGGTCGGCGCGACCGTCACCTACGCGCGTGCGCTGGCCGCGGTCGGCCTTGATCGGCGCAACGACGCGTACTGGGCCGGGCGCGTCACCCTGCTGCGCGGGCCTGAAGACGTGCCGCTCTACGATCGCGCCTTCCGGGCCTTCTGGGACGGCGCCGCGAGCGTCGTAGCCGGGCCGCCGGGACCGGCCCGCGATCTCACGATCGCCTTCGACGCCCCGGACGAGGAGCGTGGCGACGAGCCCGAGGATGGCGGCTCCGACACCTGCCCGTCAGTGCGCGTCCGGTACAGCCGGGCCGAGGTGCTGCACGATCGCGACTTCGCGCTCTACACGCCGGCCGAACACGACGAGGCCAAGCGGCTCATGAGCGACGTCCGGTTCGCGGCCTCGTTGCGGCCCTCACGCCGGCAACGGGCGGTGTCGCGGCAGCGAGGGCGCACGGACCTGCGGCGAACCGTGCGCCGCTCGCTGCGAGCCGGTGGCGAACCGACGCCGCGTGCCGTCCGCGCCCCGACGTCGCGCCCTCGCCGGATCGTGCTGCTCTGCGATGTGAGTGGCTCGATGGAGCCGTACGCGCGGGCGATGCTCCGCTTCCTCCACGTAGCGGTGGTCGGGCGTGAGCGGGTCGAGGCGTTCGCGCTCGGCACCCGCCTCACGCGCCTCACTCGCGAGCTGTCGAGTCGCGACCCGGACGCCGCGCTCGCCGCTGCTGCCGAGCGAGTCCTCGACTGGTCGGGGGGGACACGGCTCGGGGATGGGCTGCGCGCGTTCAACGATCGCTGGGGCGTGCGGGGCATGGCGCGGGGCGCCACCATCGTGATCCTCTCCGACGGATGGGACCGAGGGGACCCGAACGTGCTCGGAGCCGAGATGGCTCGCCTCGCTCGGGTCGCGCACCGGATCGTCTGGGTGAACCCGCTGAAGGCGACTCCCGAGTACGCGCCGCTCGCTCGCGGCATGGCCGCAGCACTGCCCTACGTCGACGACTTCGTCGAAGGTCACTCGCTCGCCGCACTCGACGAGCTGGTCCAGGTGATCGCCCGCCCGCACCGCGGGGCATCCATCATCCCGAACGGGCAGACGGCGAGGACGAGACCATGAGAGACCTGCTCGACGACATCGATCGGTGGCGGGCCGACGGCCAACGGGTCGCGGTCGCACGCGTGGTCGGACTCGAAGGGTCGGGGCCGCGCGATCCCGGGGCCGCGATGGTGGTCAGCGAGTCGGGCGAGGTGGCGGGCTCGGTGTCGGGCGGGTGCGTCGAGGGAGCCGTCGTCGCCGAGGCCCTCGCCGTGCTCAGGGGCGAGCGCGCGCGCGGTGTCGTCTCGTTCGGGTACTCCGACGACGAAGCCTTCGCCGTGGGGCTCACCTGCGGCGGCACGATCCACGTGTTCGTCGAGCCGCTCGACTGGTGAGGTCGACCCGTGAGGCTCCTGACATGACGATGCCGACGTGCTGACGCCTGCCCCGGTGTACGAAGCGCTCAGTGGAGCCCTGCGGGGCGACGAACCGGTGGCGCTCGCCACGGTCGTCGCCGTCGCCACCGACGCCGCGGGCCTGAACGTCGGGGCGAAGCTGCTGGTGCGGCCCGACGCCCAACCGATCGGGACACTCGGGGACCCCGATCTGGACCGAGTCGTCGCACGCGACGCACTGGGCGAGCTCGAGTCGGGTATCACCGTCACGCGCCACTACGGCCGCCACGGCGAAGCGCGTGAGCGCGACGTCGACGTCTTCATCGAGTGCTTCGCGCCGCAGCCGCACATGATCATCTTCGGTGCGGTCGACTTCACCGCGGCGCTCGTGCGCGCCGGCAAGGCGCTGGGGTTCCGGGTCACCGTATGTGACGCCCGTGAGGTCTTCGCCACGGCGCGGCGCTTCCCAACCGCCGACGAGGTCGTCTGCAATTGGCCTGACCGCTACCTCTCGACGGTCGAGCAGAAGCTGGGGCCGCGCGACGCCGTGTGCGTGTTGACCCACGATGCCAAGTTCGACGTGCCCGCGATCGTCACCGCGCTCGGTACCCAGGTTGGCTATCTCGGTGCGATGGGGAGTCGACGCACGCACGCGAAGCGCGTCGACCGGCTCCGTGAGCTCGGGGTCTGCGACGCGGACCTCGGACGGGTGATGGCACCGATCGGGCTCGACATCGGGGCTCGGACACCCGAAGAGACCGCGGTCGCGATCTGCGCTGAGATCATCGCCCGCCGCACGGGCCGTGCGGCCCCGTCGTTGCGCGACGGTGAGGGTCCCATCCATCCCTCATCGCCCAGACCCTCATCGCCCAGACCCTGAGCCACCCACTCGCGGAGCAGCAGGAGACCACCATGGACCTCGCGATCTCGGGACGACGTGCAGCAGTCGCCGCCGCGTCGCGTGGCCTCGGCTTCGCCGCGGCGCGGGCGTTGGCCGCCGAGGGGGTGCAGGTCGCGATCTGCGGACGTGACCCGAAGACGCTGGGTGATGCCGCGCAGCAGATCGGGGCGAGACCGATCGTTGCCGACGTCTCGACTGCTGACGGGGCGGCGGCGTTCGTACGCGCCGCCCGAGACGAGCTGGGCGGGATCGACATCCTCGTGGCGAACGGCGGCGGACCACCGCCCGGTCGCTTCGCTGACGTGTCGGACCCGCACGAGTACGCGCGCGCATTCGAGCTCAGCTGCCTCTCGACGATCGCGATGTGTGCTGAGGCTGTGCCCACGATGCAGGCACAGCAGTGGGGGCGCGTCGTGGCCATCACGTCGATCGCGGTCCGTCAACCGATTCCGTACCTGATCCTCTCGAACACTGCGAGAGCTGGTCTCACCGGCTTCCTCAAGACCCTCGCCCGTGAAGTTGCGCCCGACGGTGTGACGGTCAACTCCCTCCAGCCGGGCCTTCACGACACCGAGCGGCTGCGGTCGCTCGGTGCTGCGGACACCACCGGGATCCCCGCGGGGCGTCTCGGTACGGCAGCCGAGTTCGGTGCTGTCGCTGCGTTCGTCTGCTCCGAGCACGCAGCGTTCCTCACCGGGGCAGCGATTCCTCTCGACGGCGGGGCATACGGGGGCCTCCAGTGAGCGGATCCACCACCGCCCTGTGACCGATTCGCCGACCGGCCCGCTGCGCCACGTCGTCTGCCTCACGTGGAAGCCCGGCATCGAGGCCGCCACGGTCGCCAAGGTGTGCGAGGCGCTTGGCGCGCTCCCGGCGCTCATCCCCGAGATCCATGGCTTCCGGTTCGGGAGCGATCTGGGTCTCGCCGACACCAATGCCGACTTCGCGATCATCGCGGACTTCGACGACGTCGCCGCGTGGCGCCGCTACCAGGAACACCCCGAGCACCAGCGCGTGCTGGCGGAGCTCATCCGTCCCAACCTTTCCACCCGCACTGCCGTGCAGATCGCCCGGTGACGCGCTCGGAACGACCTGAGCAACACGGACGCCGCCTACGCTTCACGATATGGGCCGCCGTGTGCTGACCGTACCGAATGTCCTGAGCGTCGTTCGGCTGCTGTGCATTCCGCTCTTCCTGTGGTTGCTCTTCGCGGCAGACGAGCGCACCGCCGCGTTCCTCCTGCTCGCGTTCCTGGGCGTGACCGACTGGATCGACGGATGGGTCGCCCGGCGGTTCCACCAGGAGAGCGAGCTGGGCAAGATCCTCGACCCGGTGGCCGACCGAGCCGTCCTCTTCACTGCGGCGATCGCGCTCACCGCCGACGGGGTCGTGCCGCTCTTCGTTGGCGTAGCCGTGCTTGCTCGGGAGGCGGCGATCAGCATCACCACCCTGGCCTTGGCCGCCGCGGGCGCTCGGCGCATCGACGTGCAATGGGTGGGCAAGGCGGGTGCGTTCTTCTTGTTCATCGCGTTCCCCGGCTTCCTCTGGGTCGACACGCTCGGCCCGGGTGCCTTGCGTGACTTCCTCTCGTTCGCGACCTGGACGCTGACCGTCCTCGGCCTCGGGTTCAGCTACTACGCCGCCTTCACCTACATCCCGCTCGCCCGGACGGCACTGCGCGAGGGCAAGGCCGAACGAGCGCGCTACTCCGTCAACGCGCCCGTCGAGAGAGAGGTGTCGGCGTGAAGGCCGTCATCCTCGCCGGTGGCGAGGGCACACGCCTGCGGCCGCTCACGAGCAACCAACCCAAGCCGATGATCCCGCTGGTCAACCGACCGATGATGGAGCACATCGTCACGCTTCTCAGGCACCACGGATTTGACGACATCGTCGTCACCGTCGCGTACCTCGCGAACCACATCCGCAACTACTTCGGTGATGGCTCCGACTTCGGGGTCACCATGCGGTACGCGACCGAGGAGTCGCCGCTCGGCACGGCGGGGTCCGTGCGGAACGCCTCGGTCGAGCTCGACGACACCTTCCTCGTGATCTCGGGCGATGTACTCACCGACATCGACCTCACCGCGTTCGTCGACGCGCACCGCGAGCATGACGCGTTCGCGTCGATCGCGTTGAAGCGGGTCGAGAACCCTGTCGATTTCGGGATCGTGATCACCCGACCTGACGGCCAGATCGAGCGATTCCTCGAGAAGCCGACCTGGGGCCAAGTGTTCTCTGACACGATCAACACCGGCATCTACGTGCTGGAGCCCGATGTGTTCGACTTCATCCCCGAAGGCGACGTCGTCGACTTCGCGAGTGATGTGTTCCCTGCGGCACTCGAGCGCGGACTCACGCTCCACGGGTACGTCGCCGACGCGTACTGGGAGGACGTCGGGACGACCGACGCGTACTTGCGGGCCCATGCCGACGTGCTCGATGGCAAGGTCGACGCAGAGATCACCGGATTCGAGCTCGGCGACGGCATCTGGCTCGGCGAGGGTGCGGTGGTCGACCCGAGCGCCCGGGTCGAGGGACCGGTGGTCATCGGTGACAACTGCCGCATCGAGGCGGGCGTGCGACTGTCGGCCTACACCGTTCTCGGCTCCGACGTCGTCGTGAAGAGCGACGCGTTCCTCGAGAGAAGCATCTGCCACGACCACGTCTACGTCGGCCGCTCAGCTCGGCTCCGTGGCGCAACGATCGGACGATCGAGCGACCTACGGGCGCACTCGCGAGTCGAAGAGGGCGTGGTCGTCGGCGACGAGTGCTTCATCGGTGAGCGAGCGGTGGTGAACGCCGGCGTGAAGGTGTACCCGTTCAAGTCGGTGGAGGACGACGCGGTCGTCACATCGTCGATCGTGTGGGAGACGAGGGGAGCGCGGACACTCTTCGGGCGCCGGGGGATCCGCGGACTTGCCAACGTCGACATCACGCCCGAAGTTGCCGTCCGGGTCGCGATGGCCTACGGCACCGCACTCAAGCGCGGCTCGGTCGTGACGACGAGCCGTGACACAAGTCGAGTCGCGCGAGCACTGAAGCGCGCGGTCATCGGAGGCCTGAACCTCTCGGGCGCCAACGTGGAGGACGTAGAGCTCGCGACCGTTCCCCTCACGCGCTTTCAGGTTCGCAACGGCGAGTCGCAGGGCGGAATCAGTGTCCGGCTCGCGCCGGGGGACCCGGACAGCGTCGAATTGCGCCTCTTCGATGCCGACGGACGCGACATCGACGAGGGTACGCAGCGCAAGATCGAACGCCTGCTCGCGCGTGAGGACTACCGGCGCGCCTTCGGCGGCGACATCGGTGACATCGTCTTCCCGCCCCGGTCGATAGAGTTCTACACCGCGGCGCTGCGCAAGTCCGTCGACACCCAACGGCTCGAAGAGCGTGGGTTCAAGGTCGTGCTCGACTACTCGTCGGGTGCGGCATCGATCGTGATGCCGTCGGTGCTGGCCAAGCTCGGTGCCGAGGTGCTCGCCGTGAACCCCTACGCGAGCACGACGGATGCGTCGACGGACCTCGCGGCCCACCACGCGCGCATCGGTGAGCTCGTCGGCGCCTCGGGGAGCCACCTCGGTTGCATCATCAGCCCCGATGGCGAGTCGGTCGTATTCGTCGACGACGAGGGCCATGTCCTGTCACGAACCGAGGCGTTGCTCGCACTCGTGCTCCTCGTGGCCGAAACGTGCGACGCGGCGCGCATTGCGCTCCCGGTGACGGTTACGCGCGCCGCCGAGGAGATCGCGATCAGGCGCGGCGCGCAGATCGTGTGGACGAAGGTCTCGGATGCGAGCCTCATGGAGGTCGCCTCCGAAGGCGACGTGGCGTTCGCGGCGTCGCCGGACGGGGGCTACATCTGGCCCGACTTCCTCCCCGCCTACGACGGTACGGCCACGCTCGCGAAGCTGCTCGACCTGCTGGCCGCGACCGGCCGTTCACTGTCGTCGGTGGTCGCCGAGCTGCCGCGCATCCACGTCGTACACGAGAGCGTGCCCACGCCGTGGGAGCAGAAGGGTGCGGTGATGCGCGAGCTCGTGGAGCGCGAGGCCGGCCACGACCTCGTCCTCATCGACGGCGTCAAGGTGCTGCGCCCGGACGGATGGGTGCTCGTCCTTCCCGACCCCGAGATGGCGGTCACCCACGTGTGGGCCGAGGCCGAGAGCGATCAGGCGGCCCGTCAGGTCGCGCAGGAGTACGCACGGGCGATCCGCCAGGCGCTGCGCTGACTGCGTACGATTCTCCCCCGAGCGCTCGGGGGCGGCTTCGAGGCCACGATCGGACGGGGGAAACGCCAACCGTGGAGCATCCGGACGGGTTGCGCTACAGCGCGGAACACGAGTGGGTCGCTCTCGACGGTGAGCGTGCCCGTATCGGGATCACCGACTTCGCCCAGGACGCGCTCGGTGACGTCGTCTATGTGCAACTGCCCGAGGTCGGTGCTGCGGTCGCGGCCAACGCATCGTGCGCCGAGGTCGAGTCGACCAAGTCGGTGTCCGACATCTACAGCCCGGTGTCGGGGACCGTGGTCGAGGTGAACGCGACGTTGGCCGATGCCCCCGAGCAGCTGAATCAGGACCCGTACGGCTCGGGCTGGATCTTCGTCGTCCGGGTGAGCGACCCGGCCGAGATCGAGTCGCTCATGGACGCGGCTGGCTACCGTGCCATGATCGACGCAGCCTGACGCTCAGGGACAGCGCCATGGTCGGATCCGGGATCAGCGGTCACCGGATCCGGGGTGTGCAATCGCCCGATCTGGTTGAAGGGTCGTTGATGGGCGCGCGCCGCGTCGATACCCTCATGAGGTGCGGTGCCGACGTTGCGGACACGACAACGAAGATGGCGCCAACTACTGCTCCGCGTGCGGAGCAGTACTCGACGTCGACGAGGAGACCACCGCGGCTCTGGCGCTCATCGAGGATCGCGAGAGCCTGTCTGCCGAGCTGGGTGAGGTCCTCGACGAGCTCCCCGAGGGTCTCGGCATGCTCGTGGTGCGACGCGGTCCGAACGCGGGCAGCACTTTCGTCCTCCAGGGTGACGAGACGACCCTCGGCCGCCACCCGGACTCTGACGTCTTCCTCGATGACGTGACGGTGTCGCGCCGCCATGCGACGGTTCGTCGCATCGTTGGGGGGTACGAGGTGCTCGATGTGGGCTCGTTGAATGGCACCTACGTCGACCACGAGCGCGTCGATACGGCCACCCTGCGCGACATGCAGGAGCTTCAGGTGGGCCGGTTCGTGCTCACGTTCGTCCTCGGGGGCGCCACCGGTCGTGCGGCAGGATCTGCCCAGTGACGATCGAGGCACCCGAAGCGACCGGCCCCCACCTGTCGATCGGTGAGGTCCTCGAGCATCTCCGCGACCGATTCCCCGACGTGACGATCTCCAAGATCCGGTTTCTCGAGAGCCAGGGGCTCATCGATCCGGAACGGACACCGTCGGGGTACCGGAAGTTCTCCGAGGATGATCTCGAGCGCCTGCGTTGGATCCTCGCGCAGCAGCGCGATCACTTCCTCCCGCTGCGGATCATCCGGGATCGGCTCGATGCCTTCGGTCCAAACGGCGCGCCGCCGTATGACGCGCCCTCGCCCGACGGATCCGCGCTCGACCACGACGCCCCGCGTCTGCCGTTCGAAGATGTGATCAACGCCGGGGACGACGAGGACGAGGTGCTTGGTTCGATCACGCCCGACGACGCGCGGCCGACGGGCGAACGGTCGCGCTCCGAGCTCCTCGAGACGACCGGGATCACTGACGCGCAGCTCGACGCGCTCGAGGATCACGGCCTCGTCGCTCCGGTGGTCGGCGAGGGCGAGCGGGCACTCTACGACGAGGAGGCGCTCACCGTCGCCGGGTTGGCCGCAGGCTTCCACGCCCGGGGAATCGAGGCTCGGCACCTGAAGATGTATCGGCACTTCGCCGACCGGGAGGGCGCGCTGTTCGCCCAGGTGCTCGTCCCGTACCTGCGCCAGCGGAACCCGATGGCCCGTGAGCGGCTCCAAGAGGAGCTCGAGGAGCTGTCCCGGCTCGGACGCCGCCTGCGGACCGAGATGCTGCGTCGCGCGCTGCGCGACGAGCTCACCGAGTGAGCACAGCCCCCGAGGTTCTACTCGACCGCGATGCCTTGGCAGCCCGAGTCGATGCGCTCGCGCACGCGATCGTCGCCGAGCACCCCGATGGTGTCGTACTCGTCGGTGTACTGAAGGGCGCACTGGTCTTCACGGCCGACCTGGCGCGCGCGATCGGCCGCATCGACCGCGATTCGCCCGTGCTCGTCGACTTCCTCGCGATCTCGCGCTACGCGCCCGACAGTGGGCGGGTCCGCATCCTCAAGGATCTCGAGCTCGACGTCGCGGGCCGCGACGTCATCGTGGTCGAGGACCTCGTCGATACCGGCTTGACTCTGGCGTACCTCTTGGGACAGCTCCGGGCCCGGCAGCCCCGGCGGGTCGAGGTCTGCACGCTCCTGGATCGGGCCGAGCGCAGGATCGTTCCCTTGGAGCCGCGCTTTGTGGGTCAGGAGATCCCGGCCGACGCGTTCGTCCTCGGCTACGGCCTGCACCTGGGGGAGCGCTACCGGAACCTGCCGGTGGTCGTGCAAGCCGACCGGGAGGCGCTGCTGTCGAACCCCGACGCCTATCTGGCCCTGTACGCCGCCTCGGGGAAGGCGACCGCAGAGCGCGATGCTAGGGTGCGCGACGAGGTCGAAAGGCGGCGCCCGTGATCGAGATGTCGCTGGTGGGGGTCAGGGTCGAGGTCCCGACCAACCAGCCGATCGTCCTGCTCCGTGAGGAGGCCGGTTCTCGGTATCTCCCCATCTTCATCGGACCCCCCGAGGCGACCGCGATCGTCTACGCGCTCCAGGGCATGGAGACGCCGCGCCCGATGACGCACGACCTCTTCAAGTCGGTCCTCGACGAGCTCGGCGCCGCGCTCCGCCAGGTGGTCATCACCGAGCTGCATGACGGCACCTTCTACGCCGAGATCGAGATCCTGCGGGACGGCACCAGCCAGCGGATCTCCTCACGGCCATCGGACGCACTGGCTCTGGCTGCCCGCTACCCCGAGCCCGTACCCATCTACGCGGAGGAGGCCGTACTCGACGAGGCGGGCGTGCTCTTCGACCAGGACGAGGAGGAGTCCCAGATCGAGGAGTTCCGGGAGTTCCTCAACCAGGTCCGCCCCGAGGATTTCGCCGCCGAATAGGGGCCGAGTCACGAGCGGGCGACCGGCCGTCCCGGGCCCGCCGGCGACCCGTTGACGCCACACCCGGGAACCGGTACGGTCACATGGACGTAACTACGTGGATGTGATTGCGCGCTGCATCTCGGCGGGCCGCACCGGAGTTGCAGCCCGTCGCAACGACGTCGGGGAGAGCGAGGGGCTTGATGGCGAAGCGACAGCACCCGGCGGGCCACGACGCCACCCTGGATCAGGTGGGATCGGGTGAGGTCGGCGAGGGCGAGCGGGAGCTCGGGTTCGGCGGCAAGCAGACCTGCGAGATCGTCGGGATCACCTACCGCCAGCTCGACTATTGGGACCGGCGCGATCTCGTCAAGCCGTCCCTGGCCGAGGCGCACGGCAGCGGCACCCAACGTCGCTATTCGTACCGCGACCTCGTGCGCCTCCGGGTTGTCAAGAGCCTGCTTGACGCTGGGGTCAAGCTCGACAACGCGCGCCGCGCGATCGAGTACCTGCGCGCCGAGGAAGGCGCCGATTGGCAGACTGCCAGCATCGTGCTCGCAGGCCCGAACTCGATCCTCGCCCGCGACGGCGACGCGCTCATCGACCTGGTCAAGCGCGGCCAAGGCGTCCTCAACATCGTGCCGCTCGGAGCGGTGGTGGGGGAGGTCGACACGAAGATCCTGGAGCTCGAGCCGGCACCATCGGGCGACGTCACCGGTGACGACATCGGCGGTGGCGGTAGCCAGGCGGCCGAGGGGGGCTGAGCAACGCCTCCGCCGCTCCCGCACGAGCAGATCCGCTTCGCCCACAACTCGGAGCGCCAGTTCGCCAAGCTGCTCGACTTCTACAGCATCGTCTGGGAGTACGAGCCGCACACGTTCGTGCTCGAGCGGGATCGGGCCGGCAACCCCGTCCAGGCATTCACGCCCGACTTCTACCTGCCGGCCTATGACCAGTTCATCGAGATCACGACGCTGAACCAGAAGCTCGTGACCAAGAAGAACCGCAAGGCACGACGGCTGCGCGAGCTGCACCCTGAGGTGCAGGTGAAGGTGCTGTACCAGCGTGACTACCTCAGCCTGTTGGTGAAGTACGGGCTCGAGCCGCCGTCGCAGCTCGCCGACGACTTCGCCGCGCCGACCCGTCTCGACCTGCGGTCGAGCACACCACCGATCGGCGAGGCTGACGCGGAAGCCGAGACCGCCTGAGCGGGGACGCGGGACGGCACCCACGTAGGCTCCGCTCCGATGTCCGACGCCGCACTCCGTCACAGCCCCCTCGACGCCGTGCACCGCGACCTGGGCGCCCGGATGGTCGAGTTCGGCGGCTGGGACATGCCAATCTCCTACGCCGGCGTGCTCGAGGAGCACCGAGCGTGCCGCTCGGGTGCCGTCGTCTTCGACGTCTCGCACCTCGGGTCGGTGCTCGTGACCGGTTCGGGCGCGTTCAGTGCGATCCAATGGGCGTTCACCAACGACCTCCGACGCATCCGCCCGGGTCGGGCGCAGTACACCCACCTGCTCGACCCGGTCGATGCGCACGTCGTCGACGACATCATCGTGTGGTGGGTCACCGACGATCGGCTGCTCGTGATGCCCAACGCGTCGAACACCGACGGTCTGGTCTCGGCGCTGGAGGAATCGCGCAGCCACGCCGACGGTGACGTCGAGATCAAGGACATCACGTCGTCGCGCGCGGTGCTCGCCGCGCAAGGTCCCGACGCCCGAGCACGGCTTGGCCAGGCGCTCGCCGATGCCGCGGCCGTACCGCGCTTCGCGGTCGCCCCCGTCACGTATCGCGACGGCGTGACCGGTTGGGCCGCAGGTACCGGGTACACCGGTGAGGACGGCGTCGAGCTGCACGTCCCTGCCGAGGCTGCGGCCGACGTCTGGCAGGCGGCCATCGACGCCGGGTTGACGCCGGCGGGGCTCGGGGCGCGCGACACCTTGCGGCTCGAGGCCGGCCTCCCGCTGCATGGCCACGAGCTCGGTGCGGGGATCACCCCGCTCCAGGCCGGTCTCGGCTGGGTCGTGCGGTTCGACAAGGGCGCATTCCGGGGGAGGGAGCCGCTGCTCGCCGAACAGGAACGTGGCGTCTCACGGCTCCTGCGGGGCCTATTGGTGGATGGGCGTCAGGTTCCGCGTGCGGGCTGCGCGGTCCTGATCGACGGGGTCGCGTCCGGCGAGGTCACGAGCGGCAACTTCTCGCCGGTGCTGGAACGGGGGATCGCCCTCGCGTTCCTCCCGCCCACGATCGAGCCGGGCGCCGGGGTGACGATCGACGTCCGCGGACGGCTGGTGGACGCAACGGTAGTGAAGACGCCCTTCGTCGGCTCCCGATAGCGCCACGACCACAACCGGTCGTCGAACGTCGCTTCTTCGTAGGGCGGCTCGCTGCGTCACGAACATGGGTTCGCTCATTCCTCGCCGCAGTGGCCAGGTGCAGGGCGCAAGCCGGCGGAGATGCTCGACCTCGTGGTGCACCGGGACCGCGCCGGCACTCGAGGGGGCGGCATCGCTCGACGAGCGGCCGTGCCCAGCAGCCACCTTCGGCTCGGTCACCCCTCCGAGGACCCGGAACGCCGTGCCGCTGACGGTACGCTGTGCCCACAGCCGTCGACCCCAGGCGGGAGAGCCCCGAGCCATCGCTTCGGAGCGCACGCTCTTCGGAGCACGCTTCTGTCGAGGAGGATCGGGGCGCCGAAGGAGCAACCACTCCCCGGAATCTCTCAGGCGCCAGGACCGCCCGGGCGAGGCAACGCTGGAGAGCAGGTGCGGGTCCTCTCGCTTGGGGGGAGGTCGGCATCTCACCGAAGGGGAAAGTCGTTCCGCCCAACCGGCGGGCCGGCGAATCTCTCAGGTTCCGCGACAGCGGGGGAGTGCGAGGGCCGTGACCGCGGTCCGCAGTGCTGTCGCGCAAGGGAGCCACGAGTGACCACGAACCCGCCTCGCCGGAGCCTGTCCGAGCTGGAGCGGCCCGACCGGTTCGTCGGCCGTCATGTGGGGCCGGGACCCGACGACGAGCAGTCGATGCTCGCCGAGCTCGACGTGGCGTCGCTCGACGAACTGGTGCGCACCGCGGTGCCCGCCACGATCCGCGACGAGACGCTCGATCTTCCCGAGCCGCGTGACGAATCCTGCGCGCTGACGGCGTTGCGGGAGCTCGCGGCGAAGAACACGGTGATGACCTCGCTGATCGGGCTCGGCTACTCCGACACGATCACGCCGCCGGTGATCCTGCGCAACGTCCTCGAGAACCCCGCCTGGTACACGGCCTACACGCCGTACCAGCCCGAGATCTCCCAGGGCCGACTCGAGGCACTCCTCAACTTCCAGACGATGGTGAGCGACCTCACGGGGAGCGCGCTCGCGAACGCCTCACTGCTCGACGAAGCGACCGCTGCGGCAGAGGCGATGACGCTGCTGCACCGGAGCAACGCCGCCGCGGGTGACACCTTCTTCGTCGACGCCGACACCCACCCCCAGACGATCGCCGTCGTCGAGACACGCGCCGAGCCCCTCGGACTCGACGTGGTGATCGGCGACGTCGAGACGGACGTGCCGCCGAGCGGCGTGTTCGGTGTCCTGCTCCAGGAGCCCGGCAGCAGCGGTCGGGTGCGTGACCGCCGCGACGTGATCACACGGATGCACATCCAGGGGGCGCTCGTCGCGGTCGCGGCTGACCTGCTCGCGCTCGTCCTGATGAGCCCGCCGGGGGAGCAAGGGGCAGACGTCGTCGTCGGCTCGTCGCAGCGATTCGGTGTCCCACTCGGGTTCGGGGGACCGCACGCCGCGTTCATGGCCACGCGCGACGAGTACAAGCGCAGCCTGCCGGGCCGCCTCGTCGGCGTGTCGATCGACGACGCCGGACGGCCCGCGCTCCGCCTCGCGCTCCAGACCCGTGAGCAGCACATCCGTCGAGAGAAGGCGACCAGCAACATCTGCACCGCCCAGGTGCTCCTGGCGGTCATCGCCGGTCTCTACGCCACGTACCACGGCCCGGACGGGCTCCGGACCATCGCCCGTCGGGTCCACCGTCTGGCCGCGATCCTCGCCGCCGGCCTGCGGGCCGGTGGCGTGGAGATCGTCCACGCCGCGTTCTTCGACACGGTCCAGGCGCGCGTGACGGGCCGAGCCGAGCAGATCGCCGAGGAGGCGCGCGAGCGCGGCATCAACCTGCGCGTCGTCGATGCCGACACACTCGGGATCGCACTCGACGAGACGACGACGCGCGCGGTGGTCGAAGCGGTGTGGAGCGCCTTCGGGCTCGACACCGAATCGCTCGGGGTCGACGCGCTCGACGCGACGACGCCCGACGCCATCCCGAACGACGCGCGACGGGCCTCAGAGTTCCTCACCCACCCCGTGTTCCACCGGTACCGGTCCGAGACCGACATGCTCCGATACCTGCGCCGCCTCGCAGATCGCGATCTCGCCCTCGACCGCACGATGATCCCGCTCGGCTCGTGCACCATGAAGCTCAACGCCACCGCCGAGATGATCCCGGTGACGTGGCCCGAGTTCGGGCGGATCCATCCGTTCGCCCCGATCGAGCAGGCCGCAGGTTACCGAGAGCTTTTCGCCGACCTCGAGCGCTGGCTCTGTGAGATCACCGGCTACGACGCGGTGTCGCTCCAACCCAATGCGGGCTCCCAGGGCGAGCTGGCCGGCCTGCTCGCCATTCGGGCGTATCACCGTCAACGGGGCGAGCGCGACCGCGACGTGTGCCTCATCCCCGCGTCGGCGCACGGCACCAACGCAGCCAGCGCGGCAATGGCAGGGATGCGGGTGCTCGTCGTGCGCTGCGACGACGACGGCAACGTCGATCTCGACGACCTCAAGGCGAAGGCCAACGAGAACGCCGACCGGCTTGCCGCGTTGATGGTCACCTACCCGTCGACGCACGGCGTGTTCGAGGAGCAGATCCGCGACGTCTGCGCCGTGGTGCACGAGCACGGAGGGCAGGTCTATCTCGACGGCGCGAACCTCAACGCGCTCGTCGGACTCGCCAAGCCGGGCGCGTTCGGAGCGGACGTGTCACACCTCAACCTCCATAAGACGTTCTGCATCCCCCACGGCGGCGGGGGACCCGGCGTCGGCCCCGTCGCCGTGCGCGAACACCTGGCGCCCTACCTCCCGAACCACCCCTTGTGCCCGCAGGCCGGTCCCCCCACCGGGGTCGGACCGGTCTCGGCTGCACCATGGGGTTCGGCCGGCATCCTGCCGATCTCGTGGACCTACATCGCGATGATGGGTGCCGATGGCCTGCGCCGGGCCACGCAGATCGCGATCCTCAACGCGAACTACGTCGCCGCGCGCCTCCGTGACCACTACCCGGTCCTCTTCGCCGGGCCGAGCGGCCTGGTCGCCCACGAGTGCATCCTCGACCTTCGCCCGATCACCCAGGCGACGGGGGTCACGGCCGAGGACGTCGCCAAGCGACTCATCGACTTCGGCTTCCACGCTCCGACCATGTCGTTCCCGGTCCCGGGCACGCTCATGGTCGAGCCAACGGAGTCCGAGTCGCGCCCTGAGCTCGACCGATTCTGTGACGCGATGCTCGAGATCCGCGGCGAGATCGAACGCGTCGCCGCAGGGGAGTGGCCCGTCGTCGACAGCCCGCTGCGTCACGCACCCCACACCGCGGCCGACGTGGCTGGCGACGTCTGGCCACGCTCGTACACCCGCGAGCTCGCCGCCTTCCCGGCGAAGCAGCCGACCGGCGACAAGTACTGGCCACCAGTGAGCCGTATCGACAACGCGTACGGCGACCGCAACGTCATGTGCTCATGTCCTCCCATGTCCGACGGGACCATGCCCGACGGGACGATGTCGGACTAGACCCGAACCCGTGGCCAGAAGCCCGGGGAGTCGCAGGCGCGCCAGTGACGCCCCCAGGACCTTCTGGGCTCAATCCCAACAGACTTGACATAACGAGGATTCTCGGCACGCCGCGGGGCGCTGCAGAACGGCCTCAAGGAACCCTGAGGCCACGACGACCCCTCAGTAGGCTCGTTCACACGCCAGAAGCCCCTGTGGGAGCCAGACGGCCGGGAGGTCCGAGCGATGGCGACACGGGTGATCACGCGCCGGCGGCCTCCCGGGATCGCCGGCGCCTCGGGCCGGCTGATGGCCGTGGTCGCCGGAGTCGCCGTCGCCACCGGCGTCGCCCTCGGCACCGGCACGGCGTTGGCTCGTGATGCCGGCACGGCTCCTCGGTCGGTCTCGCCGAACACCACGACGCTGACGACCCCCGACACGGCCGCGGCACCGACGAGCACGGCGCCGCCGGTCACCACGACGACCACGACTGCGCCTGCCGCCCCGGCAGCCACCGCGCAAACCGCCCGGCGAATCGAGCCGATCATCGAGTGCACGTTCCTCGACCCGAACACGAAGCTCTTCAGCACCGTGTGGGGTTACCAGAACCAGGGTCCGGCAACCACGGTCCCGATCGGCGACCTCAACCGCTTCGACGTGCCCGCGGCTGCCCCGGACAAGCAGCCGGGCGACGTCGGTCAGCCGACGGCGTTCGCCGCGGGGCGCCGGAAGAACGTGTTCGTGGTCACCGCCGCCGGACCCAGCACCTGGTCCCTCACCGACCAGAAGGCCACGACACCCGGCCCGGCCTGCTCCACGAGCCCCGTGCCCATCGTGAGCACCGGGCCGGGCGGGCTCGTCGCACTCGCCGTGGTGACCGGCGTCATGGGCATGGTGCTGCTCTGGCACACGCGACGTCTTCGACGCCCGTGAGTGCGGTCCCCGTGCACGCCGGCCCGGGTGGGACGCCCTGGACGCTCCCGCTCCTCGCCGGTTTCGCGGCCATCCTCTACGGCGCGCTCGGCGTGGACGACGCGAGCTCGGTGATCGTGGGTTTCCTCGTCGTCGTCTTCCTGGTCTTTCTGGCGCGCCATCTCGCGTTCGCAACCTCGGCGCTCTCGGCTGCACCGGGCGACATGCGCACACGAACCGGCTTTGACTTCGGATATCGCCCTTTCGTGACGGTCCTGGTGCCGTGCCGGAACGAAGAGCTCGTGATCGCAGGGCTCGTCACCACGCTGCTCGCGCTCGACTACCCGGCCGAGCGCCACGAGATCATCATCATCGACGACGGCTCCGAGGACCGAACGGGTGCAATCATCGACGAGCTCGCGATCCAATACCCTCGTCTCCACTGCCTGCACCGCCCGCCCGGTGCGGGTGGCGGCAAGAGCGGCGCGTTGAACGAGGCGGTCGCCATGTCTCTCGGCGAGGTCCTGGTGGTCTTCGATGCCGACCACAAGCCGCGCGCCGACGTGTTGAAGCGACTTGTCCGTCACTTCTCGGACCCGCAGGTCGGCGCGGTCCAGGGGCGTTGCATCGTACGCAACTCCAACGAGTCGCAACTCGCGCGCACGATCGCCATCGACTACTACTCCGGCTACCTCGTGAACAACTACGGTCGTCAGTCGCTCTACCAGCTCCCCGCGTACGGCGGGTCGAACTGCGCCGTTCGTGCGAACTGGTTGCGTGCCTTCGGCGGCTGGAACGAGAACACCGTCACCGAGGACACCGATCTCACGTTGCGTCTCGTCTTGGTCGGGCGCTTCGTGCGCTTCGACATCACCGCCATCGACACGGAGGAGAGCGTCCCCACGTTCCAGCGGTTCTGGCGCCAGCGCTACCGCTGGGCTCGCGGTCACCAGGCCGCCTGGCGCGAATACCGCAGCGCGGCTTTCCGGACGCCCGCGCTGGGCTTCTGGCGCAAGCTCGAGACGATGATGTTCCTCCTCGTGTACCACGTACCGGTGTTGTGCGGCCTCGGACTCCTGATGGTGGCGCTGCGCGCCGCAGGCGTCCTCAACTGGGGTCAGGGCATCGACCTGACCCCGATCGCCACGCTCCTCTTCCTGGGCCCCCTCCTCGAGCTGGCGGGGGGCTTGCTCGTCAGCCGGGCGCCCCGGAGCGCGGCCTGGGGAGTGCTGCTCTTCCTGCCGATGTTCGTGCTGTTCACGATCGTGTGCACGAAGGCGTGGTTCGACGGGATCCTCGGCCGTCCATACGCGTGGGTCAAGACCGAGCGCACCGGGCACGGTCAGAATCCGCACGTCGAGGTCGCGGCATGAACCGCCACGTGCTCGGGGTCGTGGCCCGAATGCTCCTGACCTTCGCCGTCACGATCTGGCTCTTCGAGCTCCTCGTCGACCCCTGGCGCGCCAAGGAAGCGAGCATCGTCGCAGGGGCGCTCGAGAGCCTCGGCGCGCACGGTGCAAGCCAGACGTTCGGCAGCCGGGTTCTTGTCATCCCGGACGCGGCGACGCCGTTCCTGGCGACGATCAGCCCGTCCTGCTCAGGGCTCGCCGCGATCCTCGCGTTCGGGGCGATCTCGGCGTTCCTCGTCCGTGCCGAGCCGGTGCGTCGCGTGCTCGCCTTCCTCGCCGCCGCCAGCCTCATCATGGTGTGCAACCTCCTGCGCATCGGGCTCTCGATCTGGGTGGGGACCCACACGGATGCCCACGGGCTCACCCTCTTCCACGACTGGGTCGGCACGGCGTTCGGCATCCTCTACATCCTCGGTGGCTTCGCCATCTTCTTGTGGGTGCTGCTCCCCAGCCCAGGTCGGCTCCTCAAGGAGCACGAGGGCGGACGCCCGCCCACGCCCCTTGACGGCGATGCTCCGAACCGCATCGACACGGGCGTGAGGACATGAGCGGCGACGTCTCACTCGGGCTCGTCCTCGGTGGCTCCCTCGTCGTCCTCGGGGCGTTGCTCTGGCGCTCCCTGAGCCGACGCCGCGCCATGCGCGTGCTCCTCGACCGTCTGGGTGACGCGGACGCTCAGGAGCGGGCCCGCGCGGGCATCCTGCTGGTCGACCTCGGTCTGGCGCGCGCGGCCCGACCACTGCTCACTCGCGTGGCGACCGAATCCGATCCGCGTGTGCGCCTCGCCGTCGCGCTCGCCGTCGCCCGCCGCCAGTGGGAGCCGAGCAGCGCGACCCGGGTCAAGCAGCTCCGGGAGTGGGCCGCCCTCGAGCTCGAGCTGCAGGGCCAACCCGTGAGCCCCTTCGGGCCTGCGGTGACCCGCCTCGCCGACATGGGTGGGCCTCGCCCGTCTGAGGCCGAGTCCACGGCTCCCCCGGCATCACTCGCCATCGTGCCCGAAGCCGGCGTGCCCGAAGCCGGTGTCCCCGAACCCGGTGTCCCCGACGACGACGCGCCGAGGCCCATTCGCTGGGGCGTCGATGGCGGGGAAGGCACAACGTGAGTCGCGTGATGGTGACCGGAGCCGGGGGCGCAGCCGGCATCTCGGTGGTGCGCGCCCTGGGGAGTGCCGGGCATCACGTCGTCGCCGCCGATCCGGATGCCCTGGCCGCCGGACTGTTCCTCGCCGACGACCGGGTGCTCCTCCCCTGTGCCGACGACCCCGGGTTTGCGCTCGCGGTGGTCGCGGCAGCCGCCGCACATCGCGTCGATGCGGTGATCACGACGGTCGCCGAGGAGATCCCTGCCCTCGGCGACGTCATCGACGAACTGGCCGACGCCGGTGCCGCCATCTGGCTTCCTCCCACTGTGGCGGTCCGGACGTGCACCGACAAGTGGGAATTCGCGCGCGCGGCCGAGGCTGCGCACCTTCCGGTGCCACCGACCCTGGACGGCACGACCGGGGCATCTCTGACGGCAACCGTGCCGGGACCCTGGGTCGTGAAGCCACGATACGGACGCGGCTCGCGCGACGTCCATCTTGTCGATCATCCCGACGACGTGGCGTGGGCGGTCCGCCGGACCCCCGACGCGATCATCCAGACCCGCTGTGGCGGGCGCGAGTTCACGGTCGATGCTCTCGTCGACCGTGACGCGTCGGTGCCCGGCATCGTCCCGCGCTGGCGTCTCGAGACGAAGGCCGGCATCAGCACCAAGGGCACGACGTTCTCCGACGCACGGATCGACGAGCTGGTGCGCTCGACCGTCGCCGCGCTGGGCCTCGAGGGTGCGATCAACCTCCAGGGCTTCGTCGACGAGTCCCATTCGGAGCCCGTGCGCCTCATCGAGGTGAACCCGCGCTTCTCGGGTGGCCTCGCGCTCTCGCTCGCGTCCGGCGCCGACCTCGTCGGCGAGTTCCTGCGCGCGACGTTGGGCCTTCCCGTGCGCCCCGAGCGGCTCCGCCACATCGACGGCGTCACGATGACCCGCTACTACGCCGAGGTGTTCGTCACCGACCACGGTGATCCGCTCTGATGCGCCTGCTCGTCCCCTTTGGCACCCGGCCCGAGATCGTGAAGCTGGCTCCGGTCGTCGAAGCCGTGCGCGCCGGCGGCGACACCGTGGATACCGTGGCCACCGGACAGCACGACGACCCACTCCTGGCGGACGCGTTCTTCGCAGACCTCGCACTCGAGCCCGACCACCGCCACAAGCTTCCGTCCGGCGAATCGGCACGGGCGGGAGCGTTGCTCGCCCACGCGTACGACGACATCGCTCGGCTCGGGCCCGACGCGGTGCTCATGCTGGGCGACACCAACACCGTCCCCGCGTACGGACTTGCGGCGCGACGCCACGGCGTGCCCGTCGCGCACCTCGAGGCCGGCCTCAGGTCGTTCAACGCCCGCTCACTCGAAGAGGTGAACCGAAGAGTCGCGGCGGCCACCGCGTCGCTGCATCTCGCCCCTACCCCACTCGCGTCGCGTTTCCTCGAACGTGAGGGCGTGCCCGAGGCCCGGCGACCGGTCGTCGGGAACCCGATCACCGACGTCCTGCGCCGCCTCGCCCCGCCGCGACGCGCCGCAGTCGAGCGCCAGGGCGTGCTCGTGACTGCGCACCGAGCGACCAACGTCGACGACCCCGATCGCCTCGATCGCCTCGTCCAGCTCTTGCGCCGACTCGCCCGCGAGCTCGCGCCTGTACGTTTCCCGCTGCACCCCCGGACCCAAGCACGCCTCGCGGCATCCGGCGCCCTCGACGGGCTGGGTTCGACGCCCGGCCTCACGCTCGAGCCGCCACTGCGCTACCCCGCGATGCTCGACGCCCTCGCCGGCGCGCGGATCATCGTCACCGACTCCGGAGGGCTCCAGGAAGAGGCCTCGTGGTTCGGCGTCCCCGTCGTCGTGCTGCGGACCACCACACCGCGCTGGGAGGGCGTGCTCGACGGCACCGCGCGCCTGGTCGGCCTCGATGTGGAGCGCGCGGTGTGCGCTGCGACCGAGCTGGCGAGCCCCGAGGTGCAGGCCCACGCCGAAGGGACGCCGTGCCCGTACGGCGACGGCCACGTTGGAGCGCGCGTGGCGCACACCCTCCACGACGCCGCCGACGCCGGGTTGCTCGTCCTCGCCGAACCCGACGTGGGCGACGAACTCCCGCCCGAGGTCGTCGCGGCCTCCGCGTCGTGACCCGCGCCGTCGCGCCGCGACCGCGCCGTCGCGACCCGCGTTCCATCGGGGCGGTGTGCTTCGACCTCGACGACACGCTCTACCCGCAAGCCTCCTGGCTCGCGGGGGCGTGGGACGCCGTCGCCGCGGCGGCCGCTCGGGACGGCATCGACGGGTCCGCTCTGCGTGAAGCACTCGGCGTGTGCTCGGCGCAGGGGTCTGACGGCGGACGGATCATCGACCAGGCGCTCGCGCGCGTCGGCGCGCCCGAGGTCGCGGTCGGCCCGCTCGTCGACGCCTTCCGGACCTACGAGCCGGCCCACCTGGATCCCTACGCGGGTGCCGCGGAGGCGCTGACGAGGCTCGCCGGGCGCGTGCCCCTCGGGCTCATCTCCGACGGTGATCCACAGATCCAGCGGGGAAAGCTCGCCGCGCTCGGGATCGAGCACGTCTTCAGCGTGGTCGTGTGGAGTGATGACCATGGTCGCGAGCACCGCAAGCCCGATCCCCTCCCCTTCCGGATCGCCGTCGAGGCGCTCGGTCTGGCCGCGGCGGATGTCGTCTACGTCGGGGACCGTCCCGCCAAGGATGTCGCCGGTGCGGTCGCCGCCGGGATCGCCGCGATCCGGGTCCGCACCGGCGAATGGGCCTCGGACCCCGACGACCCGCGTGCTGTGCAGTCCTGCGCCAACGTCGTCGAGGCGATCGACGAGCTCCTCAGGTGGTTGGAGCGTCACTGACCTCGGGATCGCCGAGATCGTGATGCATGACGATCGCGCGCGCCTTGAAGCCGTTCTCCTCGAAGAAGTTCTTCGCGGCCCGGTGCCCGGGTAGGGCGCGTGCGTCGATCCCCGTGCACTGGGCGTCACGACAGAACGCGACGAGCGCGTCGGTCATCGCCTCGCCGACGCCGACGGACCGTGCCTCGGCTTCGACGAAGAGCTCATGGATCACGCCCAACCGGGATCCGGAACGGAGCGTCTCCACTTCGACGACGCCATAGCCGAGAATGGCGTCGTCGACGAACCCCGTGACCACCAACCACTCCGGCTTCGCCAACCATGCCTCGAACGCGGCCTCCAACGGTTCCCCGGGGGCCTCACGATCGGCCCACAGCCTGCCCCCACGCAGCTCGGTCAACTCGGCGCGTAGCGCGCGGGCGAGCGCGACGAGCTGCGCCGCGTCTTGCGAGGTGGCACGCCGCCAACCCTCCACCGTCCCGAGGTCTAACCGGTCTGGCCGAGCTGTTCGATCTTCCCGAGGATCGTTGCCCGCCCGCGGTGCGCGGTCTCATAGACCCGGATCGCCTCGAGCGCACTCGGAGCGAGACCGTCGAGGCGATCGACGACCTGGGAGGCCGAGAGCTCGTCGTAGTCAGGAATTGCGAGGCCCGGCGCCGGCGCCCCTGCCGGCGTGCTCGCCCGTACTCCGAGGTCCGATGGCGTCGTCGGGGCCGTCGCAGCCGCAGCGTGCTCCGGCGAGGACACCGAGGAACCGGCCGTCGTGCGGGTCGTGGTCGGGATGTCACCCGCGAGGGCGCCGAGCGCCTCCAAGGCCCCCCCGGCGGTCTCGCGCACCCTGCCGAGCCCGTCCGAGACGATGCGCAGCACCTGGGGGGCGGCACCGGCCGGCGCGCTCTGGCCCACGGTGTCCTGGCCCACGGTGCGGGCCTGCCCGAGGTGCTCACCCATGCTGCGCTTGCGCTGGTCGAGCTCGGCCCGACCGCGGGCGACGAACACCTTCAAGAACGAAGGAGCGGTGTCGCGCACATAGAGCGCGAGGCCGATCGGCCCGTACACGAGGATCTCCTTGGCGCGTTCCACAGTGTCCTTCTCGTCGGCCACGTCGTGCCCTCCCAGGCTGTCTGGCTCACGCTGCTTGAACGGTCTCGCGAGGTCGAGCCGCCGGTCAGTCTACGGGCGCCGGCCGTGGCCTCGTCACCGCGAGCACCGCGGCGACGAGCAGCCCGAACGCACACACGATGAGCACCCAATCGCCGAGGCGAACGTAGAGGGTTTGGCCGGTCACGGTCGAGATGGTCCCGGTCGTGATCGTGTTCTCGAAGAGCTCGCTCGCATCGTGCAGCGTTCCGTCGGCGTCGACCACGCCGCTGATGCCCGAGATCGAGGCCTGCAGCACCGGGCGACCCGTCTCGGCCGCCCGCATCTGGCTCTGAGCCAGATGCGTTGCGGCCATCCCGGAACGTCGGTACGACCGGTCACTCGTCGACACCACGACTGCCTCTGCGCCGTCTCGCACGAGCGATCGCACCAGTCCCGAATAGGCCGACTCGTAACAGATCACCGTCGCGATCGGGCGGCGGGCCACGCCAAAGAGCTGGCGACGATCGCCGGCGACGAAGTCGTACGGGATCTGGCGCAGCTCGGAAAGGAACGACAGGGAATCGCGCCACGGGACGTACTCCCCGAAGGGCACGAGGTGCTGCTTGGCGTAGACGCCCAGGAGATCGCCGTTGGGTCCGTACGCGAGGTTCGCGTTGTAGAGACCACCCCCAGGTGCAGGAGTGCGGGCATTGACGAGCACCACCGAATCGTGCTTCGCCGCGAGATCCGTGATCCGCTTGCGCAGCGCGGGATCTGATTCCGGGTCACGATCGAGCGCCGACTCCGGGAAGACGATGAGGTCGTAGCGGCCGCGTAAGCGTGCGGCGAGCTGGAAGTGGCGCGCCGTCGCGTACGCGTCGGCGCCTGCCTGGGTCGCCGGGGCGTTGGGGAGATCGAAGCCCTGAAGCATGGCGAAACGGATCCGCCCCGTCACCGTTCCGTGGAACCGAGTGAGGTCCGCGGCAGTGCCCGCAACCAGGAGCACGCTGAGACCGATCGCGGCCATCGAGGCCGCCCGACCGTCATGAGCGCGAAGCGCGAGTGCGCCCTCAAGCACCAAGCCATTCGTGACCACCACGACGAACGACACCAGCGCGACGCCACCGACGCTGGCCAGCGCGCGAGCCGGAGCCACGTCGTGGAGGGCGACCCCCGCCTCGGACCACGCGAGGCCACCGAGCGGCCAGCGCACCAGCAGACCTTCGACGACGACCCACGCCACGCCCGTGAGCCACGGCGACGCGTACCCTCGACTCGCGAAGAGTGCGACGAGGACGCCAATCAGGCCGTAGTAGAGCCCCGCGACGACGACGAGGGTGACATAGGCGACGAAGCCGACGTAATGGAGCCCGAACAAGAGCGCACCGAGGAAACCAAGACCGAACGCCAAGCCGAGGATCCCCGCGCGCGGAACCGACGCACCGCGCCATGCCCAGAGGAGGGGGACGAGTGCGACGAGGGCGAGCGGCCCGAGGTCGAGGGGTGGGCTGGCCGTCGAGAAGAGCAGCCCGCTGGTGAGGGCAAGTGCGATCCGCCCGAGAAACGCCCAACCAAGGTCAGGGGCCTGCGAGCGCCGACGCACGGCCAACGACTCCTTCAGGCGCAGTCGCGGCAGAGCATCCGCTCCTCATCGGCGAGCTGGCTGCGAGGAAGGAGGAGGAAGCACGACGAGCAGTGGAACTCGCTCGGACGGCGCGGCACGATGCGACTCGGGCCATCACCCATGTCGGCACCCTCGGGCTCATCCTCCTCGAGCTCCTCCTCGTCGTCCTCCATCTTGGCGCTCGCCGTCTTCTCCTCCAACAATGCATCGAGGGGCGTCTCGACATCGTCGGGGTGCAACTCCTCATCGAGGTCGACGACGTCATCGTCGTCATCGTCGGAGCGCTTGGCGCGTCGGGCCTCCTTCGGCGCCTCGACGACGGCGGCAGCAGGATCGACGAGCACCTCGGTGACCATGTCGAGCTCGACGACCTCCACGTCCAGGACCGTCTCGACGAGAACCTCCTCATCGAGGACCTCGTCGTCGAGGAGGTCGTCGTCGAGGTCGTCAGCGGCCAGGTCGTCAGGAGCCAGATCGCCCGCGAGATCGTCGGCGTCGAGATCCACGTCGGATGCCTTCTCGTCCTGAAATGTGTCGTCGCTCATGCACGCTCCCGCGGCCGTCTCGCCGCATCAAGGGCCGGAGCATAATCCCGACCCCCTCGGCGCCACGGCAACCGCGCGCCGATGCCGAACATTCCCGACCCGGGACGAGTCGCGCTCGAGCGACCCGCGTGAGGTGGCAGATGGGACCCAGGAGACCGCTGGGGCCACCGAGAAGCACCGTTTGGCCCGGCCTGCGCGGCAGGCGGGTTATTCCAGCAGGCTCGGCGTTCTCTCCGGCAACTCTTCTGGCGTTCTGTCCCTCGTTCTGTCCCTGGTCTCCTGGGCCCCTGCCACCCGACGACCTTGCCCGGCAGGTACCCACCGGAGCCGCAGGGTCGCCATCAGTACGCCGCACCTCGGGCCCCGTGTCAAGCCCGGCCTCACCCGGCTGACCTGCGGCGACGCGCGACGGCGCAGGTCAGGGACCCGCGAGTTTCTTCTGCGGTGTGGCCGAAGAACGCCGTGCCTCGGCGGCCCGTTCGGCGCTGAGCCGCTCGAGGTCGTGATCCTCGTGGTCGACATGACGCATCGCCGCCGCGATCGCGCGATGGCCGGCCTGCTCCGCGATGAGCCGATGCATCTCCTGACCCACGACGCGGTACGCGGGGTGACCCTGAGGGGAGGTGCGCAGCTCGAGCAGGTGCATGGCCTCGCGTGCGTTCATCTGCATGACGAAACGGATGCGATACGCGAGCGACACCGCATAGGGAGCCTCGACCGGGAACTCCCTCACGAGCTCGTCGTAGAGTGCGGCCGAACGCGCCATTGCGTCGTCGAACACGGGAGCGAGCCCGGCATCGTCGATCGCCGCCGGCCGCTCGTAGCCGTGGCGCGAAGACAGCGTCTGCCATTCGATCGTCAGCATGCGATGGCGCTGCAGATCCCGGAACGCGCCATAGTCACACAGCACGTCGAACCGATAGCCCGTACGCTCGAACGCGCGCCCGGGCTTGTGGCGACGGTTCACGCGCTCGCCCACGTACGCCCGCAGCAGCGCGACGCGCTCGTCGGTCCCGAGGGTGCGAACACGAGCGAGGAGCTGATCGTCGGGGAGGTCGAGGAACGGATAGCAGATCGCGGCCAGAACCTTGTCCTCGCCTTCGGGATCGAAGTCGCTGAGGGTGACGGCCGAACGCGACTCCGGGACCTCGTTGGTGAAGACGCGGGCCGCGACACCCTCGGTTTCGACCCGCGTTTCCTCGAAGTACTGGCTCCAGGCCAGACCACGATCGGGCCGATCGACGCGCGTGAGGAACGACGGGATCACCTTTCGGAGCTCTTCGAGCATCAACGCTGCGTAGGACCGCGCTTCGGGGAGCGGGTGTGCGCGCATGCGAAGGAGCAGCTGCTCGTACCCCTGCCCGGTGCCGTAGATACCGACGTTGGAGAGGGTTGCGGCGGGCAGGATCCCGCGGGCCGCGTCGCATGCCTTGGCCTTGATCGTCTGCTTGTACACGAAGTCGGAGTCCGTCGGCTGCTTCGGGAACTGCTCACGGGCCCAGTCGCTGAGCCGGGGAAGACACGCGGCATACGCGTCGAACAGCGCGTCGAGGTCACCGACGTAGCGCGCGCCCAACCGCGACTGCAGGATCGCCGGCGGCCGGAGGAACCGGTACAAGCCTCCGAGGCGGGTGTCGTAGGGGATGTAGCGCGTCGACTGTTCGAGGTACGCCATGAGCCGTCCCCACTCCAGCACCTTGGTGAGGAGATTCGACGCCTGTTCGCACGCGAGGTGCACGCCCCCCAGCTGGGCGACGGAATCATCGCCGTACTCGAAGAAGACTCGGTCGTAGAGCTCCTCGGCGCGTCGCAGTCCGATCGTGGCGTCGACCGTCAGGTCGCCGGTGAGATCGAGGTCGGCCACGAACTCGTCGAGGAAGAGCCGTCGCAGGCTCTTCGAGCTGCGCGAATAGCGCGCGAAGAGCGCACCCTTCACGACCTCGGGCAGGTTGACGAGCGCGAACACCGGCCCGTCGAGATTGGTGAAGTACGGCCGAAGCGTCGCTTCCTCCTGAGGAGTGAAGCGCTCGGCGACGTAGTGCATGCTCAGCCCCGGGGTGCCTCGGCGACGGACGGAGGTCGATGGTACCGACGGCTCCCCCGGTCCCCGGGGACCCGGGGCCCGAACGTTGCGGAGCCGACGTGCCCCGACCGGGAGAGGGTGGCCCGCGCCGGTACCCGGGCGGGAACAGCTGGCGTGATCACACCAGCAGGCGCAGGGCGCCGGGGACGACCTCGACGTCCCACAGCCTCCGGGCCGGGACGGCCCTGCCGTCGACCTCCCCGCGGGCCGGCGCGGCGATTCGGATCCGGGCCCGTCGTCCGGTCACGGAGGTGATGTCCGGGTGGGGCACGTGGGTGCCGGTGGGGAGGCGGCGGCGCATCGCGGGTCGCGCCCCCGCGCGCACCGCGTAGATCTGCACCTCGAACCGACCGTCCCCGGGGTGACCGCGTGGGACGACGTCGCGTCCAGCGAGGTACTGCCCGTTCGCCACCAGCACCGAGGTGGCGCGTCCATCGAAAACGAGACGATCGTCGACGTGGACTGTCATCGGCCGCGACCGAGTCCACCGTCGGACGCGGTCGGGTCGAGTTCCCAACACCACCATGTTGATGGCGAAGCCATCACCGAGGTCGAGCGCGTCGATCGGCAGCTCCCATGACGCTGCCGACCGCGTCGTGAGCCCGATCGCCCGGGCCAGATCGCAACTCGCGCTCGGCACGAAACGCACGAGTCCTCCGGGATGCGACTGCGCGAGTTCCGCGAGTTCGACATCGCTGCCGCGCCCTTCGAATGCCGTGGCGCCACTCGCCGGGACGCCCCAGGTGTCGCCAGGTCGGATCACCCCGAGACTACGTTCCCCGCCACCACGACGCCACGGTGACAGGCGTCGGCCGCGACTCGTGCCGCATCACGCGTGGCGCGCTCTGGCGCGACTTCCGCGATCTGGCGGAGCAGGTCAATGCACTGCTTGATGTGGCGTACGAAGTCTCCGCCGGTGAGCTCGTCGTCGTCGAGCACCCGACCGAGATCATCACCCGCAGCCCACTCGTAGGCGTAGGGGGTGAACCCCGGGTCGGGGGGCCGCGTCTCTGGGAGTCCGGCTTCGGCTTCGTCGCTCGACAAGGCCCGGCGCAGGCGATCGATCCGGCGTGCTCGCTGGGCGACATTGGATGACGGCCATCGCGGCGGCGGTACGGGTGGCGCACCGTCAGAACCGCGCCGCTCGTAGGTGAAGCACGACACCAGTGCTGCCATCTCGGGGGCCTCGAGCCCGTCGAACAGTCCATCGCGCAGGGACTCGGCGAGGAGAAGGTCGGTCTCCGCATAGAGCCGCGCCAGCATCGAACCGGCCGGTGTGAGGGACCAACCGTCGAGATAGCCCCAGCTCTCCAGGATGCGTCGCACCCGGTCGAGTTGGCGCGCCAAGCTGTCGGAGCGGGCCCGCACCCGCTGCTCGAGACGAGCCCGGTCGCGCTCGAGGCGCACGACGATGCCCGACGCGCGCACGCGCGTGTTGCGTTCGGGGTCACGATCGACGGGGTGCGCGGCGACCTCAGCCTCGAGTTCGTCGATCCGGCTCGAGCCACCGGTATCGTCTCGACGCGGCGGTCGGCGGACCTTCGTGCGGCGCAGGGCCTCGAGCACGGTGCGTTGGAAGACGCGGTTGCGTGGTGCGTAGGTCTGCGGGAGTTCGACGCGACCGACTGCGACCGGTGGCGCCTCGAAGTCGTCGGGCGCGAGGCGCACCAGGTGGCGGGACGGTCCGAGCGCGAGGATGCGAACCGAGCCGCGGCGCGCCTCCTGGGCCAACACCACGACCTTGCTCCCCCGGCCACCGGCCCAGAGGATGTCTCCGGGGACGAGGGCCTCCATGGCCTTGCTGATCCGACGGCCCGCCCCGGCACCGCGTCGTTCGGCACCGAGCCTGTCGAGCAGCGTGCGGTACTCGTCGACATCGCCGAACGTGCTGTGCGCCACGGCTCGTTGTTCGCTGAGCTGGGTGTCGGCACGTGCGAGCTCGCGCTCGAGCGCGACAACGTCACGATCGACGTGGAACTGCGCGAACGACAGGTTCAGGAGGTGGTGCGCCTGCTCCGCCGAATACCGCCCCACGAGGTTCACCGTCATGTTGTAGGTCGGGCGGAACGACGAGCGGAGCGCGTCGGTGCGTCGGGACGCCAGACCGGCGACCTGCTCGAACGGCACCCAGGGGCTCCAGAGCACGACGGCGTACCCCACCGCGTCGATGCCACGTCGTCCCGCCCGCCCCGTGAGCTGGGTGTACTCGCCCGGAGTCAGGAACTCGTGACGCTCCCCGGTGAACTTGGTGAGCTTCTCGATGACGACCGACCGGGCCGGCATGTTGATCCCCAACGCGAGGGTCTCGGTCGCGAACACGACCTTCGCCAGTCCGGCCGCAAATGCCTCCTCGACCGCCTCCTTCATCGGAGGGACCAGTCCGGCGTGATGGGCGGCCAGGCCCGACTCGAGTCCGACCAGCCACCGGTCGTAGCCCAAGACCGCGAGATCGGAGCCGGACAGCCCGTGGACGTGGACCTCGGCGATTCGGCGGATCTCGACGCGCTCGTCGGGCGTCGTCAGTCGCAACCCGGCGACCAGGCACTGCTCGACGGACTGGTCGCAGCCCTTCCGGCTGAACACGAAGACGATCGCGGGAAGGAGATCGTCCGCCGCGAGGAGCTCCACCACCTCGGCCCGCCCCGGCGTCCGGAGCCGTCGGCTCGGGCGCAGATTCGGACCCCGGCCGACCCGACGGTCGAGCTGCGCGGCTTCGGGGTTCGGCCGCAGATCGTCGCCCCGGCCGACGAACGTCGGGAGGAGGTGCAGGGCGTCGACGTCGCGCTCCCCGACGAGGTACCGGTGGTGCAGCTCGACCGGACGGCGCTCCTCGATGACGGGCGTCGTGGCGCCACGCACGGTCTCGATCCACGCGGCGAACTCTTCGGCGTTCGAGACCGTCGCCGAGAGGCAGACGAGGTCGACCTCCGGCGGAAGATGCACGATCACCTCTTCCCACACCGCGCCCCGGTAGCGATCCTGCAGGTAGTGGACCTCGTCGAGTACGACGGAGTCGAGACCGTCGAGGGCGGGTGACGCGGCGTAGATCATGTTGCGCAACACTTCCGTCGTCATGACGACCACCGGCGCGTCCCCGTTCACCGAGTTGTCGCCCGTGAGAAGCCCGACACGGTCGCGCCCGTGGATCCGCACCAGGTCGCCGAACTTCTGGTTCGAAAGCGCCTTCAACGGCGTCGTGTAGAACGCCTTCCCCCCGCGTGCCAGCGCCCGGGCGATCGCGTACTCCGCGACGACGGTCTTGCCGGAACCGGTAGGTGCGGCGACGAGCACGGACCGCCCCGCGTCGAGCGCGTCGAGCGCGCGCCGCTGGAAGTCATCGAGATCGAGTCCGAGGCTCACCTCGAACGCAGCCCGCGTCCCCACGGCGGCGCGATCAGCCGAGCTCGCCAGGCGCGCCGTCAGCGTGCTGGCGCGCCGGTCGTCGGCGTCGACGGGGCGCTCGTGCCGGGCGGCAGGCTCGTCGCGGTCGGCGCCGTGACCGTTGGGTTGGACGGCACCGAGGGGCCGTCGTCGTGGGGCGCGAAGAGCAGCAGCAGGCCCCCAGTCACGAGGAGGATCGCGGCGACGACGAGCACTGCGATCACCACCTCGCGGCGGTCGCGCCGCGGTTGGTACGTGCGGGCACGGGCCGGAGTCATCGCTTGAGGACCCTTCCGATCACGATGCTCCCCTCATAGAAGACACACATCGGCACAGCCATGAAGAACAAAGAGTACGGGTCCTGGCTCGGTGTGATCACTGCCGCGAAGACGAAGATCAGGACGATCGCCCAGCGGCGGAAGCTCCGCAGCTGGGCGGTGCTGATCACGCGGGCGATGAGCAGGAACACCAGGATCACGGGGAACTCGAAGGCGAGTCCGAACGCGAGCAGCATCAGGGCGACGAGCCCGATGTACTTGTCCGCAGTGAGCAGCGGTCGCTGCTCCTGACCCCCGACGTTGAGCAGGAACTTCAGCGCCTCGGGCAGGGTGAGCATCGCGACGACCGCGCCGAGCAGAAAGAGCACGATCGATGCGATGAGGAACGGGACGGCGTACTTCTTCTCCTTCGGGTTCAGCCCAGGGGTGATGAAGCGCCACAGCTGCCAGAGGAGGAACGGCATCGCGATGACGATCCCGCCGTAGGTGGCGACCTTGAGTCGCGTCACGAAAGCATCGAGCGGACCGGTGAAGACGAAGGTGTTCTTGCTGCCCCGGTCGGTGGCATCGGTGTAGTACTTCAGGAAGAACTTGATGACGTCGGGAGAGAACCAGTAGCAGAGCGCCACCGTACCTGCGAGTACGACGATCGACCAGATGATGCGCCGACGCAGCTCGGTGAGGTGCTCGACGACCGTCATCTGGCCGCCGCCGACGTGCTCCGTTGTCACGATGGACTACGCGTGCGGTTCGGGGTCGTCGGCCGATTTCCCCGCGGGCTCGCTGGTCGCCACGCCTCCCGACACGTCAGTGGACGACGCGTCGATCGTGGTGTCCTTCGGCGGCAGCGTGGGTGCCGGCTCGGCACTCGCCGACGCGTCGTCGGAGAAGACCTCGTGCATATCGCGCGTCATGGTCTGCTGGAACTGGCGGAACTCCTTCATCGCCCGCCCGACCTGGCGCCCCACCTCGGGCAGCTTGTTGGGGCCGAACACGAGCAGCGCGATGACCAGGACGACGAGGATCTCAGCCGGACCGACCTGCACCGTTGTCCCTTCGTGCCGACGACAAACGGGATCGTACCGCTCGTCCCCCCCGGACCCCAGGTCACGGTGCCAGGTCAGGGTGCCAGATCACGAGGCAGCCCAAGCAGCCGAGGCGATGTCAGGTGTCGCGGGTCGCGGCGTGGAGTCGTTCGGGCCAGTCGTCGCCGTGCAGGAGCAGGTGGAAGTCCAACAGGTCGTCCGGGGTGAGGGCCGGGCCCCGGCGTCGCTCGGTGAGCTCCGCCGGGAGGTGCCAGATCTCTTCGGTGCAGCCGGCCTGACGCAGGAGAGCGCAGATGGCCGGGCTGGCCTCGTGGAAGGCGGCGGTGGCGCAGGCCGGGCACCGGAACCGGTACGCCCCGGCACCATCGGCGGCGCAGGTGCGCACGGTCACGTCGTCGGGTCCCAATCGGACCACCCCGCAGCGTGGGCACTCAGCCTTGATCGAAGTCACGGTGAGTGGATCGGCGCTCGCCTGGCCCTGCTTGAGCCAAGATGACGGGGTCCGCCGGGGGTCCCGGAAGGGTCCCGAATGGCGTCGGAGCCCTCGACGACCGCCCACCAGTCCCGAGAAGACAGGTCCCGTGGCTCTCATCACCTTCGCCCACCGAGGTGCTCGATCCCACCTTCCCGAGAACACCCTCCCCGCCTTCCGCTACGCCCTCGAGCACGGCGCTCGGGGCCTTGAGACCGACGCCCGGCGCTCCGCCGACGGCGAGGTCGTCCTGGCCCACGACGAGTGGTTGTGGGCGCGCGTCGCCGGCATCGTGCCCTGGCGACGACGCGTCCCGGCGACGTCGGCCCAACGGCTCGGCACCCCACGCCTCGTCGACCTCTACGACGAGCTCGGTTCCGACTATGAGCTGTCGATCGACCTCAAGGCACCCGACATCGGACCCCAGATCATCAGCCTGGCCCGCGAACGGGGCGACCCCGACCGACTGTGGCTCTGCGCCGGGTCCGTCAGGGGCCTTCGGGAGCTCCGGGAGGACGCGGTCGAGGTCAAGCTCGTGCACAGCCAGCCGCGGAGCCGCCTGCCCCACACGATCGAGCGACACGCCGCTGACCTCGCGGCGGCGCGCATCGACGCGATGAACCTGCATCACAGTGAGTGGAGTCGTGGGCTCGTCGAACTGTTCCATCGCTTTGACGTGCAAGCGTTCGCGTGGGATGTGCAGGAGGTTCGCCACCTCCGCGCGATGCTCAGCATCGGGATCGACGCGGTGTACTGCGACAATGTCGATCGGATGGTGGCGACCGCGGCCGAGTGGACGACGGACGGACCGTCCTCCCCCGGGCGGGGCGACGAGCGCTAGAGAAGACCGAGGTCCGAGAGCGGCCAGATGCGCACAAAGACACGGCCCACGATCGCGCTCTCGTTGATCGGGCCGAACACGCGGGAGTCTTTCGACGCTTCGCGATTGTCGCCCATCATGAAGAGATGACCGGTGGGGACGACGCAGCCCGGCACGCCCCCGGGGGGCGGACCACAGCCCGGCGGTACGTCGCTGAACCTCGACTGGGTGCCCTTGGGAAGGTACGGCTCGTCCAGCTGACGCCCGTTGACGAGCACGCCTCCGCGACCGCCGCCGGTGATCGTGTCCCCCGGAAGGCCAACCGCCCGCTTCACGAGATCCTCGATCCCATCCTGGCGCGCCTCTTTCGGCGCTTCGAACACGATGATGTCGCCACGATTCACGTCGTGCAGGTCATAGGACAGCTTGTTCACGAGGACACGGTCGCCGACCTGAAGCGTCGGTGTCATCGACTCGGATGGGATGTAGAACGCCTGGAACAGGAACGACTTGATCAAGAACGCGATTCCCAGCGCGACGATGATGAGGACGACCCATTCGAGGAAGACGCGTCCGACCCCTTTGCGGGGTTTCGCAGGCGCGTCCGACTTCGACGACGAGACCGTCATCGCCGGTGCGAGCGCGACCGGAGTCGAGCCCTCCCCTTCGACATCGGAGCCCTTGCTCGCGTCCGCGTCCGCAACCATGGCCGCGGCCGCCGGCGGGGCCATCCCTGCGTGCGCTGAATCGTCGGGTCCGTCCGACCCGAGGTCGGTCACGATCGAGGCTCCAGCACACCCCATCTTCGCACGTCGGCGGGACCCCGCCGGGGTCGGCCACGCGGGCTCACGATGCGGGGTAGCGCGCGAGCACCCGCTGTGCCGCCGCCACCACCAGGGCCGAAGCCTCCGGCGGGTCGAGCACCCTGGCCGATGGCCCGAGGCCCAGGAGGAGCCGCTCCAGGAACGCGTCGCCGCTCACGGCGAGGACCACCTCGACCTGCCCACGCGCGCGCTCCTTGCGGGACTCGACGGGCAGGCTGTCGGCGACCCACACAGCCTCTGGTCCGAGGAGCAGGCGCACCCGGAGGTCGTCGGGCCCGGCCCGGTACACGAGATCGCCCTCGCCCTCCACCCCAGCCCGGCTCGGGTGGGCCGCGACCGGGCTCCCCGTCAGGCGCACCGAGCGGACGCGATCGACGCGGAACACGCGATCAGCCTCAGCCCGGTAGCAGTACCCGGCGAGGTACCAGGCGCCGGCTGCGTTGAAGACTCGCTCGGGATCCACGACACGAGTGGTCATCTCGTCGCGGGCGAAGGAGTAGTAGTCGAGCTCGACTTGGTCCCCCGCGTCGGTGGCGCCTCGCAGCACACCCAGATGGTCGGCACGGCCGACGTGCACCGCGACGCCGCCGGTCGCGCCCAGCGCCCGTTCGAGCTTGCCGAGCGCGGCCGCAAGCGGACCGGCGGGGTCGGACCCCGGCACTGCAAGCAGTGCCCGCCCGGCTGCGAGGAGCGCGAGTCCCTCCGCGGGCGTCAATCGGAGCGGTCGCTCGAAGTACTCCGCGAGTCGAATGCTGACCGCGCCGTCGTCTCCGACCCACACATCGATGAGACGATCTGCGGTGTAGGGCGGCAGACCGCACATCGGGAGGAGCTCGAGGTCACGCTCGAGCTCGCGCTCCTCGATTTCGAACCGTTCGGCGATCTCCGGGATCGTCGAGCCCGGGTTCGCGAGGATCCAGGGCACCAAGGCGAGCATCCGTTGCAGCCGGGCACCGGCGGCCGGACGCGGGCTCACGTCCGGCCGCCCGACAAGGCCTGGAGCCACACCATGATGTCGGCACGGAGCTCCGTCGGCGCAAGCACCTCGGCATACTCCAGCAGCCCGAGGACCCACGTCCGGAACGCATCCTGGTTCACCACCCGAAGCCGAACGACGACGGCGCCGTTGTCCCTGCGTTCGACCACGGCATCAGCCCCCAGGTCGTCGACCACCCACGCGGCCCGGGTCGCGTCGACGAGCACGAACGCGTCGATCGGAGCTTCGTCGCCGTAGCTGAGCGGGTCGGCCCGTAAGAACGCAGCGGGATCAACGTCGGGTGGCGGTTCGAACGCGCGCACCGGGCCGGCCTTCGGCACGCCTTCGATCCGGTCGACGCGGAACGACCGGCCTGCGTCGCGTGCCTGGTCGCGACCCACCACGTACCAGCGCCCGAAGCGATGCACCACTCCGTACGGCTCGAGCGCACGCGCTTCGCCGCGGTACTCGAACTCGAGCGTCCGCCGCTTCGCGACCGCATCGAAGCAGTCCGCCAGCGAAGGCGTGACTTCGAGCTGCGCCACCGGTGGCGCCGCGGCGCCCTCGATGCCCCCGAGCTTGCGCAGCCCTGCCTGCGCCGCCCCGCCCTCGAGGCGGACCGCCGTCACCGCTACGTGGAGGGCGGCTCGTTCGTCGTCACCCAGGCCAAGGTCGGGCAGGTAGTAGTCCTCGGGGTGGATCCGGTACCCGGCTTCCCCACCCAGCTCGTCGACCGGTTCAACGCTGATCGGGACGCCGAGGTCGCGCAGTGTCTCCTTGTCACGCTCGAAGGAGCGCCGACGGGCAGCCTTCTCGACGGGGTACGCGGGCTCGAGGCGTTCGGCGAGCTCCTCGAGCGTCAGCGGCCGACGGGTGTCGAGCAGCGTCGCGACGAGGTTCAACATTCGCTCGAGCCGGTCCGTCACTGCGCGTCCTTCCGCCTTCGCCACCCCGGGGCGAGCCGTTCCACGGCGAGGCTGCCGGCGGCGGCCGCGGCCTGGAAGAGCACCGGATCGTCGGCCGCCGGCCTTCCCATGGACGTCACGTCGAGGTCGTACCGTTCGAAGAGCGCCAACACGTCCGGTGGCGACACCGCCACGACGTCGTGACGTGCATCGAGTCCCGCGGCGACGATGTCAGCGCGTAAGCGCGCCTCGTGGGCGCCGCCGATCGCCGGGATGGCAAGCACGACACGCTCCCGCGTCGCGAGCCGCAACGCGGTCGCGCTGTGATGCGACAAGCCCGCGTGTCGTTCCCGCGGATCTGCGAACGAGACGCGCAGCGCAGCAATCGCGACGCCACCGAGGGCGACCGTCGCGTCCAGGATCGGCCCCACCTCCATGCCGGAGAAGCCGAGGCGAGTGTTCGTCCCCACGATGCCCGGACCCATGGCCACGACCGTGATGTCGGCCCCGGCGGCGTGGCGCGCGACCGCGAGCGCCGAGAACACCGAGACCGCCTCGAAGTCGCCGCCGAACGCGTGTCCACACGTGACCGTGGCATCGATGAGCGCCCGCTCACGCAGATCGAACGCGAGGTCGGACAGTGCGAGCGGCAGACCGGCGCCGTCCGTCATCACGTAGACGAGACGAGCATCGGGGGCAGCCGCCTTCACTGCGACGGCGACCGCCGGGAGCTGGCTGTGCAACGCGGCAGCGACCACGGGCATGCCGTGGATCGACTCGACCTCGGCGAGCTGTTCCAGGTGTTCCTCCGTACTCCCCACGTCGGCCTGCAGGCTCGTGTAGCGCCCCTTGATGATGTGTCCGGGTCCTTGCTCGCTCCACCCGTCACGCGCCAGGTTCCAGTGCACGACATGCCAGCCCCCCGTACCCAGGCCCAACTCGACCGCGGTCGTGTTCACGACCACACGATCGCCTTCGGCCACGACGCCGGAGAGTTGCGTGAGCACATAGGCCCGCTCGGGACCCTCGCCGAGCTCGACCTCGACGCGTTGCAACCCGGGCCGTTCCTCGAGCAGTCGAACGACGGTACCGGTTCGAAAGGAAGGCAACGGGTGCTAGAGGGAAGCGATGAGCCGTTCGACGCGCTCGTCACGCGACTTGAACGGGTCCTTGCAGAGCACGGTCCGCTGCGCCTGGTCGTTGAGCTTCAGGTGCACCCAGTCGACGGTGTAGTCGCGCTTGCGTTCCTTGGCCCGCTTGATGAACGCACCCCGCAGTCGCGCCCGCGTCGTCTGTGGCGGTGTCGTGACCGCGGTCTCGATCTCTTCGTCGTTCGCCGTTCGATCGACTTGGCCACGGCGCTCGAGGAGGTAGTAGAGCGAACGCGAGCGCGTGACGTCGTGATACGCAAGGTCGACGAGTGCCACGCGAGGGTGTGTGAGCGGGAGATCGTGTCGTTCGCGATACGCCTCGATGAGATGGTGCTTGATCACCCAGTCGACCTCGGTCTTGAGCTTGAGCGGGTCGCTCTCGAGGTGGGTCATGACGTGCTCCCACATCTCGAGCGCCTGCTGCTCGAGCGGGGACAGGCCCTTCTTCTTCGCGAACTTCAAGGCGCGGTTGAGGTACTCGGCCTGGACCTCGACGGCGGACAGCTCCCGACCGTTCGCCAGCCGGATGCGGCGCCGACACGTCATGTCGTGGCTGATCTCGCGAATCGCCCGGATCGGGTTCTCCAGGGCGAGATCGCGCCACGGACTCGGGTCTTCTTCGAGCATTCGCAGCAGGATCGACATCGTCCCCAGCTTCAGGAACGTCGTGTATTCGCTCATGTTCGAGTCGCCGACGATGACGTGGAGACGGCGGAAGCGCTCGGCGTCGGCGTGGGGCTCGTCACGCGTGTTGATGATGGGACGCGAGCGGGTCGTGGCGCTCGAGACGCCCTCCCAGATGTGCTCGGCGCGTTGGGAGATGCAGTACATCGCACCCCGAGCGGTCTGCAGTACCTTCCCGGCGCCCGCGTACACCTGGCGGGTGACGAGGAACGGGATCAGGACGTCGGTGAACTTGTTGAAGTCGCCCTCGCGCTCGACGAGGTAGTTCTCGTGGCAGCCGTAGGAGTTGCCGGCCGAGTCGGTGTTGTTCTTGAAGAGGAACACCTCGCCGCGGATTCCCTCTTCTCGGAGACGCTGCTCGGCGCTGCGGACGAGACCCTCGAGGATCCGCTCCCCGGCCTTGTCGTGAACGACGAGGTCGGCGATCGAGTCACACTCCGGGGTCGCGTACTCGGGGTGGCTTCCCACGTCGAGATACAGCCGCGCGCCGTTCTCGAGGAAGACGTTGCTCGAACGGCCCCACGACACGACCCTTCGGAAGAGGTACCGGGCGACCTCGTCGGGGCTCAACCGACGTTGGCCTCGCAAGGTGCAGGTGACCCCGTACTCGTTCTCGAGACCGAAGATCCGCCGTTCCACAACCTGATCGTACCGGCCCCGGGGGCGATGCCCTGCGCAACGAGCACCGGGCCGGGGAGCCCCCCGGGCCGGTGCTCGTTCGCCGCGGATGGTCGTGGACGATCGCTCAGCCGCCGACGACCGGGAAGATCTTCTTGCAACTCTTCTCGTCGCCGATGGCCCCGATGACGTCCTGATCGGTGACCTTGCTCAGGTCGGTCGAGTCGACGCCGAGGAGGCGCAGCGCGACCTCGAACGTCGTGATGTCAGCGGTGAACGCGACCCCATTGGGATCCGCGGTCCGGAACTTCCCCAGTGCGCCGGACATCTTGGTCGCGATCCGGTCGAGGTCGCCCGCCATGATCCTGGCGACCCGCTTGCCGTTGTCGACGTCCGGGTAGACCTTGGCCAACTTCTGCTTGATCCGCGCGAGGTTGGCGAGAAAGTCCGACGTCGCGGTCACGACACTGCTCTGGAACGTCGCCGGGTTGTCGGTGGGCGCCGCGTTGTAGGCATCGGTGAAGCCGTTGATGCCCACCAGCGCCGAGTGATAGCTGGCGCACAGCACCTTGGCGTACTTCGCCTCCGAGACCGCCTGTTGCTTGGCGTGCACCGAGGCCCCGGCGACGGCTCCGCCCAGCGGGACCAGGACGCCCACCAACACCAACGCCAGTCCTCCTCGTCCCAGCTTGCTCACGGAACCTCCCCATCTCGTCGTGGACCGGCGCACAGTTTGTACTGCCCTCGATGAGGCTCGAGCCGAAGGTGCGCTCCTCGGCCCACGATGGACCCCGATGATGCCCCACGACGATGCGTGCACACAGTGCATAGGATCCGGACGTGGTGCCGATGCGTCAGGTCACCTGGGTGACCGGATCGTTCCCTGCCCGCGTGCTCGCCGCACGCCTGGAGTCCGAAGGCATCGATGTGCAGCTCCGCGGCGCGCTCGACTCCCAGTACGCCCTGACGGTGGGTGCGATGTCACGAGTCGACGTCTGGGTCCCCGAGGACCAGCTCGAGGACGCGCAGTTTGTGCTGCTCTCGACCGAGGTCGACGACGCGATGTCACCGAGTCGAGCATGGGCCGGGCCGAGCACCCGAGGCGTGCCCCGCCACCTGCTGCGCTGGGTAGCGGTCGTGCTGCTCGCGACTGCAGGGCTGGTGCCGGCGATCGCGTCCCTCGCCAACCGCTAGCTCGGCGACGCGCCGAGGATCGTCTCCAGATCGGCGCCACGAACCCGCCCGAAGGACCGCCGCTCCTTGGCCCGATCGAGGAACGCCACCTCGAGCTGAGCGGCGGTCAAGGGGACGCCCTCGGCGCCGGCGAGCACGGCGGCACCGAGTCGGATCGCGTCGTCGCGGTTGATGTCGGCTCGGTACTGCGCGTGGAGCGCCTCGGCGATGGCGTCGGCCTGGCCCCCCAGCACCGTGGCTCCCTCTTCGTCCATCACGGTGCCGTCGTAGAGGATGTGGAACAGCTCGTCGTCGGCCGGCGATGCGCCCGCCTGGGCGACGAGGATCTCGACCTCATACGGCTTCATCTCATGCGTGAAGACCTGACCGAGTGTCTGCGCGTAGGCGTTGGCGAGCGCTCGCGCGTTCACGTCCTCGCGCGAGAACGCGTACCCCTTCAGGTCGGCCTGGCGCACACCGGCGATCCGGAGCATCTCGAACTCGTTGTACTTGCCGACGCCGGCGAACGCGATGCGGTCGTAGATCTCGCTGACCTTGTACAGCGTGCGCGATGGGTTCTCGGCGACGATCACGACGCCGTCGGCCGCGCTGATCGCGACGAGGCTCTTACCCCGGGCAATCCCCTTGCGCGCGTAGTCGGCACGGTCCTTCATCACCTGTTCGGGCGAGACGTAGAACGGCATCGTCATAGTCCGGCCCCCTCCTCGCGACCACCGAGGGCGGATTCGGCCCGCGTGGCGATCTCGTCGTCGGGCACGGGCGTGTACCCCGCGCCGTCGATCACCGCAACGGTCGGGAAGATGCGCCGCACCAGGTCGGGACCGCCGGTCGCGGCATCCTCGTCAGCGGCCGCGAACAGCGCCCGCAGTGCGAGGTCGACCCCTCCGTCACGCGTGAGATCTTCGCTCCACTGGGCCTTGATCCAGTTCCGGGCGTGGACGCCACCCGAACCGTTGGTCTGGAAGTCGGTCTCCTCGTACTTGCCGCCGGTGACATCGAAGCTGAAGACGCGGCCGCGATCGCGCCGGTGGTCGAACCCGGCGAAGAGGGGCACGACGACGAAGCCCTGCATGGCCGCCGGGAGGTTGGTACGCACCAGGAGGGCGAGCTGGTTCGCCTTGCCCTCGAGGGTGAGCTGCTCGCCCTCGATCTTCTCGTAGTGCTCGAGCTGGGTCTGGAACAGGCGCACCATCTCGACCGCCGGGCCCGCGGCGCCTGCGATGGCGATCCCGGAGAAGTCGTCGGCCGGGAAGACCTTCTCGATGCGGCGACTCGCGATCGCCATGCCCGCGGTCGCCCGCCGGTCCCCCGCCATCACCACACCACCGGCAAACCGGATCGCGACGACGGTCGTGCCATGGAGGATCTCGGGCATCGCCGAACTCATGTCGCCCGTGTTCGGTGCCGCCTCGGGCGCGACCCGTCGCAACAGGTCATGGAAGGACGCGCCGGGATCGGATCCCGACGCGAAGAACGGAAGGGGTGAATCGTTCATCAAGAGCGAAAGCCTACCCCGACCCCTTCACGAGCCCTCGTGCCCGACCGACCGTGGCGTCGTGCAGTCCATCGCTGCGAGCGAGGTACCCGACTGCGTTCGACAACGCAACCACGCCGTCCCGGAACTGCCCCAGCCCGCCATTGCAGTTGAAGCAGAGCACGCCGCGGACCTTCCCGGTCACATGGTCGTGATCGACCTGCTCCGGGCTTCCTCCACCACAGATCGGACACACGCGATCTTGCGCTTCGATCATCGCGTCCACCTCCGCAGCGCCGATGCCGTAGCGACGCTTCAGGTGGTAGTGCCGACTGCCGCCATACAGCCTCTCCCGGGTTTCGCGACAGCGAGCATTGTGACATGGCTTGCAGTAAGCATGGCGACCGTCACGCATCCGCCGGTTCCGTTGGGAACTCCTCCCGAGGCTTCCACTGGCGACAATCCGGGCAACGCTTCATGCCCCGATCATTGCTCAGGGGTGAGACAGCTAAGCAGTTGCATCCCTCGCGGGCGCCCGTGCACGGCCATGAACTGGTGTGACATGCACGGCGAAGCCGTCACAGTGAGCGAATCGAGTAGGGGCTACTGCCCCCCTTTCTGCACGTATGACTTTACGAACTCCTCAGCATTGTCTTCGAGAACCTCGTCGATCTCGTCGAGCAGGTCGTCGAGCTCGCCCTTGAGCTTCTCGCCGTGCTCACTGGGCGAGGTCCTGACCTCGGTCGCCTCGTCGACGCGCTCCTTCGGAGCCGGTCGTTGCTTGCGTTGCTGCTCGGGCATGGGGGATGACCCTCTCTGGAGGGAACGCTTCGGCTCTACTGATTCGGCTCTACTGATCCATGGTCGACGGACTCACGTTGACAGGCGAGCAACCAGCTCGGCCGGCGTGCTCACCGTGGCGAACAACTCCTCGACGTGCTCCTTGCTTCCTCGGAGCGGCTCCATCATCGGGATCCGCTTGAGCGGGTCCGAACCTACGTCCAGGATGATGCTGTCCCAGTTCGCCGCGACCACGGCGTCGGGCCAGCGCGAGAGGCAGCCGCCGCGGAAATACGCGCGGGTGGTCTCGGGCGGATCCGTCGTGGCCGCCATCACGTCGGCCTCGTCGAGCAGACGCTCGATCTTGCCGGCCCGCACGAGCCGTTCGTAGAGCGACCGGTCGGGGCGCACGTCGCTGTACTGGAGATCGAGGAGCGCGAGCTTCGGGTCGCTCCAGTCCAAGTTGTCGCGCTCGACGTACGCGCCGAGGAGCGAGAGCTTCGTGACCCAGTCGAGCTGGCCGTCGAGCGCCGACGGATCGCCTTCGAGCGCCGTGAGGACCGACTCCCAGCGGCCGATCACCGCGCCACCGACGTCGGGGCCACCGCACATCGCCAGCCCCGTCTCGTCGGCGTACTTCTGCGCGAGCCGCAGGTACTCCCACTGCAGCTCGACCGCGGTCATCCGGGAACCGTCGGCGAGCTCGACTGTTGCCTTGCAGGTCGGGTCGTGCGACACGACCCGCATCGCAGCGACCGGGCCGGAGACGGAGAAGTCCTTGCGACCACCGGCGTTCTCGAAGAAGTCGTCTTCAGCCATGGCCAGCACGATCGCCGTGGTGCCGACCTTCAGGAACGTCGCGACCTCGCAGAGGTTCGCGTCACCCGCGATGACGTGCAGACGGCGGTACACCTGCGGGTCGGCATGCGGCTCGTCGCGCGTGTTGACGATCGGGCGCTTGAGCGTCGTCTCGAGCCCGACCTCCTCCTCGAAGAAGTCGGCGCGCGAGCTGATCTGGTAGTCGACGGGCGCAGCACCGTTCTCGGAGCCGACCTTGCCCGCGCCGGTGAACACCTGGCGGGTCACGAACCACGGGAGCAGGTGGCGCACGAGGGTCGCGAACGGGAGTGCCCGGTCGACGAGGTAGTTCTCGTGCGTGCCGTAGCTGTTGCCCTTGCCGTCGGAGTTGTTCTTGTAGACGACGACCTCCTGCCCGGGTTCGATGAGGTTCCGGGCCGCGAGCATCGAGCGCGCGAGGACCCGCTCCCCCGCCTTGTCCGCGAGCACGAGCTCGAGCGCGTCGGAGCACTCCGGGGTGGAGTACTCGGGGTGAGCGTGGTCGACGTAGTAGCGGGCCCCGTTGGTGAGGACCGTGTTGACGAGATGGGTCTCGATCTCGGGTGGCTGGGCCCCGGCCCTGCGCTCGCCGCGGGCGTCGACACCGGGCGACTCGTCCTCGAAGTCCCAGCCGACCTTGTGGTGTTCCACGTAGCCGTTGATCAGGACCGAGGACGCCAGCACCGGGTTGGGATCGGCCGCGCCACGCAGCACGACGCCGTACTCGGTCTCGATGCCACACACCTTGGGGACGGCCACGAATCCAGCCTAGATGCGCGGGACACGCCCACGAGCCCACGCGGGCCCGCCCGGACGCGAACGAGACCGGTCAGAGGTACTGGCCGGTGGTGACGCGCTCGATCTGGCGTCCACCCTTCGCCTCTTCACCTTCGGACATGAGGGTGCGCACGTAGACGATGCGCTCGCCCTTCTTGCCCGAGATCTTCGCCCAGTCGTCCGGGTTCGTGGTGTTGGGCAGGTCCTCGTGCTCGCGGAACTCTTGCGTGATCGAGGCAAGCAGATCCTCGGTCGAGATGCCCTTGGCGCCGCCGTCGATCTGGCGCTTGATCGAGAGCTTCTTGGCGCGCCGGACGATGTTCTCGATCATGGCCCCCGATGAGAAGTCCTTGAAGTACAGGATCTCCTTGTCGCCGTTCTGGTAGGTGACCTCGAGGAACCGGTTCTCGTCGTCGCCGGCGTACATCCGGTCCACCGAGGCGTCGATCATCCGTGCGATGGCACCGTCAGGACCCCCACCGGCCGCGGTCTCCTCGTCGGAGAGGGGCAGCTCGACCGTCAGGTACTGGCGGAAGATCTGCGCGGCCGCCTCTTCGTCGGGTCGCTCGATCTTGATCTTCACGTCGAGGCGACCGGGCCGCAGGATCGCCGGGTCGATCAGGTCTTCACGGTTCGACGCGCCAATCACGATCACGTTCTTCAGGCTCTCGACCCCGTCGATCTCTGCGAGCAACTGCGGCACGATCGTGCTCTCGATGTCGGACGAGATGCCCGTGCCACGCGTGCGGAACAGCGAGTCCATCTCGTCGAAGAACACGATGACGGGCACGCCCTCTTCGGACTTCTCGCGCGCGCGCTGGAAGATCAACCGGATCTGGCGCTCGGTCTCGCCAACGTACTTGTTGAGCAGCTCCGGGCCCTTGATGTTCAAGAAGTACGAGCGCGTCGAAGCATCCCCGGTCTTCTCGGCGACGCGCTTGGCGAGCGAGTTCGCGACCGCCTTCGCGATGAGTGTCTTGCCACATCCGGGCGGGCCGTAGAGCAGGATGCCCTTGGGCGGCTGCAGCTGGTGCTCGTGGAAGAGGTCCGCGTACAGGTACGGCAGCTCGACGGCGTCCTGGATCGCTTCGATCTGGTCGTCGAGGCCGCCGACGTCGGCATAGGTGACGTCGGGGACCTCCTCGAGCACGAGCTCCTCGACCTCGGGGCGCGGCAGGCGTTCCACCACCAGACCCGAGCGTGTATCCATGAGCAGGTGGTCGCCCGAGCGGAGCCGCTCGCCGATCAGCGCTCCCGCGAGCTCGCACACTCGCTCCTCGTCGGCGCGACCGACCACGAGGACCCGACGCTCGTCGTGCAGCATCTCCTTGATCACGACGACCTCGCCCGCGATCTCCAGACCTCGAGCGAGGACGACGTTCAGGGACTCGTTGAGGGCGACCTCTTGGCCGCGCTCGAGCACCTCGACATCGACCTCGGGGTGCGCCGAGACCCGCATCTTGCGGCCGGCGGTGAAGATGTCGACCGTCCCGTCGTCGTTCGACCCCAGGAAGGTGCCGTAGGCCGAGGGTGGCATCGTGAGCTTCTCGACCTCTTCGCGCAGCGCCGCAATGTGCTCGCGCGCCTCGCGCAGGGTGGCCGAGAGCCGCTCGTTGTGGGAGACGGCCTGGGCAAGCTGACCCTTGGCCTCGAGGAGGCGCTCCTCGAGGGTTCGGACGCGTTTGGGCGCGTCCTGAAGGCGGCGGCGCAAGACCACCACTTCTTCCTCCAGGGCCTTGGCCTGCGCCTGGAGCTCTCCGACCTGCCGTTCGTACTCGGCGAGGCGCCGCTCGTGCTCCTCGGCCACTGCCACCTCCTTCCGGATTCAACCGGGTCCTCGCGCGGGACCTTACACCGGGCTCCTGGGCGAGCCGGGGCACGTTCTGATGCAGATATTCCCCGCCGAGACTGGAGAAAGAGATTCCGGTCGTCTACGCTCAGGCCCATACGCCGCAGTCGCGGCACCGATCCGATGAGTTCCACGGCCACGAGGAGATGCCCGCCATGAAGGTCTGGATCGACCAGGACCTCTGCACCGGTGACGGCCTCTGCGAAGAGATCGCGCCCGATGTGTTCACCCTGCTCGACGACGGTCTCGCGTACGTCAAGGAAGGCGCGAAGGTCTTCAGCGACCCGGGCGGCGCCGAAGGCCTGGCCAACATCCCCGACGGCCAGCTCGACGCCGTCGTGGAGTCGGCCGAGGAATGCCCCGGCGAGTGCATCTTCATCGAGGCCGACTGACACCGAAGCACCACGCACGTTCCGAGCCGCCCCGGTGTTGCGCACACGCGACGCCGGGGCGCTGCGCGCGTGGTGCACGTCATGTTACCGAGTGGTAACATGACGAGATGACCGCCTGGCGGCCACCGCACCTCGACACCAAGCCGCTCCTGCGCGGTGTGAGCCACCAATGGGGTGCGGTTGCCTTCGCACTCCTCGGGCTCGTCCTCGTCGCGAGCACACCCGCGTCGGGCCGCCCGTCGGTGTTGGTCTATGTGGTGTGCATCACCACGATGCTCGGGACGAGCGCGCTCTATCACCGCGTCCCCTGGGGAGACGTCGCGAGCGCGCGCATGCGGAAGGCCGATCACACCGGGATCTTCCTCGCCATCGCGGGGACCTACACCCCGATCGCGCTCATCGCGCTCGGCGGGTGGGTCCAGTGGGTCCTCATCGTGCCGATCTGGACGCTCGCGGTTGCGGGCATCACGCTCGAGTGGTTGCCCTTCAGGCCCCCACGTGGGTACGTGACCGCGGTGTACATCACCATGGGGTGGATCGCGGTGATCGCGTTGCCGGCCATCTGGAACGATCTCGGTCCGACCGGGTTCGCGCTGCTCGTGGGCGGTGGTCTCCTGTACACCGTCGGAGCTTTCGTGCACGCGTTCCAGTGGCCCGATCCGTGGCCCCGAGTGTTCGGGTTCCACGAGATCTGGCACATGTTCGTGCTCGCGGCTGCAGCACTGCACTTCGCGTGCATTGCGTTCGTCGTGGTACCGCTCGCCTGACGTCGCGGCGGGCGATCACCCCACCAGGCATGCACCGGTGTGAACGGGTTCCGTGGTGCCGCGCGAGAAAAACTCCCGAAGACCCGCTCTGATCTCCACGTCGGTGAGCGCGTAGGCGGTGCTCGCCTCGCCCGGATCGACGGCGAACGCGATGCCCACCACCCGCCCCTCCCGATCGAACAGCGGGCCACCGGAGTCGCCCGGCCGGAGCACTGCACCGAGGACGAACACCGAGCGTTCCGTCTCGGCGGATCGGTAGATGTCGGTTCCCGTCGCGGTGATCTCCTCGGCGATGCGCGCGGGTGACTCACGCTGCGGCCCGCCCTGCGGATAGCCGATCACCGAACCGCTCGTGTCGACGTCGCTCGATCGTCGTTCGGGCGCCGGGAGGCCCAAACCGAGCGCTCGCACGAGGGCGAGGTCACGCCGCGGATCGAAGCCGACGACCGCGCCCGTGATCTCGCGCCCGTCGTGGGTCATCACCGACGTCGCGCGGTTGCCCGCGACCACGTGGGCGTTCGTGAGCACGAGGTCCTCGGCCACCACGACGCCGCTGCCCTGCTGGAGCTGATCGCAGGCCCGCCCGTCGATGCGCACCACCGACGGTTCAACCCGCGCCAGGACCTCGGGTCTGAGTCCCGTCCCCGGTGGCGTGCCAGCATCGGCCGAGGTCAGGCGTTCGAAGACCTGGGGGAAGGGCGCGTCGCCGACGAGGCGACCCAGCACCGCGAGCGATCCTGGCGGGTGGGGTGCAAAGCGATCGACGCCTCGCGCGATCGCCGACCCTCGCACTGCCCGCGCGGGCCATCCCGGCGTGTTCGCGAACGCGGGGACCAGCATCCAGACCCCGACGAGCACGCACGCGACACCGGCCACCGCTCCCAAGACTCGGTCCGGGGTGGACCATCGAAGCCGCCCGGGAAGCGAGCGCCGGAGCACGTTCCCCAGCAGCGTCCCGATGCTCTGGCCGGCGATCGCCATCAGGACCAGGAACGCGATCGCGCCGAGCAGCCGGGTGCGCGGCGTCGAGTCGCGCAGCGCCCCAGCAACGTCGTCGACCAGGACCGCGCCGACGAAGATGCCCGCGCCGAGCCCGATCCAGACGAGCGCACGGTTCACGAAGCCCTGGCGCCACCCGGCGTACGCCGCACCCGCCGCAACGACCAGCAGGAATGCATCGATCAGATTCACGTGACCAGATTCACGCGACCAGATTCACCGGGCCGCGTCACTCGTCCCGAGCAGCCGGGCCGCGTCGTGCGTCGGCATCACTCCGCCGGCACGAGGAGCCGCGCGGTCGTGAGGAAGCCGGTGTGCGCAACCATCCGGTGGTCGGGCCGGACGGACTGTCCCTCGACGTGCCACGTGCGTTGGAGCACCTCGAGTGATTCCGCCATGCCGAACTCCGAGCCCTCGAGCTCCTCGCGCAATCGGGACACCTGGCCGATCGTCGGAAGGTACGCCAGCATGATGCCGCCCGGCCGAAGCGCAGTCTCTGCGTGCTTGACCACCTGCCACGGCTCCGGGAGATCCAGGACCACGCGGTCGAGGCCCTCCTCGTCGATACCGTCATAGACATCACGGACCTCGACACGCAGTGGCACGTCGTCTCCCAGCATCCCCGAGATGTTCCGCCGGGCGCGATCGGCGAAGTCGGGCCGGAGTTCGTAGCCGACGACCTCCCCCGTCGGACCGATCGAACGAAGCAGCGCCATCGTGAGCGCGCCCGAGCCGACGCCGGACTCCAAGATCCGGGCGCCGGGGAACACGTCGGCGAGCATCAGGATCGGCCCGAGATCCTTCGGGTAGATCACCTGCGCGCCGCGCGGCATCTCGAGGACATACTCGGCCAGCGTCGGGCGCAGCGCGACGAGGCGGGCCCCCTTCGTCGTACGCACCGTGATGCCCTCGGGGTTGCCGAGGAGATCGTCGTGACGCAACACGCCGGTGTGCGAGTGGAACTCCCCGCCAGGCTCGAGGGTGATGAGGTGCCGCCGCCGCTTGTTGTCGATCAACAGCACGTGGTCACCGGGTACGAACGCGCCGATCACGAGGCCCGCACCCGAAGCTTGCAGAACGCGCACACATCGGTGGTGGTGGGCGCTCCGCATTCCCGACAGGCCCCGAGCGCTTCGCGTTCGTGGGTGGCGTCGGCGGCGAAGCGTGGGTGAGCGCGTTCGAGGAAGCCGAAGAAGAACGCCGCCTTGGAGCCCGGCGAGCGATCCTCCAATGCGTTGAGGATCTCCTTGTAGCCGAGGTGCTTGTTGCCGGCCGCCATCGGGCACTCCTCGACTTGGTAGTCGATCCCCCGAAGGACGCAGTAGGCGGCCATCTCGCGCTCGCCGAGGCGCACGAGCGGCTTCACCTTGCGAGCGAAGCCCTCCGCGGCGGGGAGCACGGGATGCTGACGCCCGAGGTACCCCGCGTCCCAACGCAGCACGTTTCCGAGGAGCACGGCGGCCTCGTCATCGAGGTTGTGGCCAGTTGCCACGACGTCGTAGCCGTGCTCGAGAGCGACCGCGTTGAACAGATGGCGCTTCGAGAGGCCGCAGGCGCCACACGGTGACCGATGCGTGACCGCCACGGCGGCGGGAATATCGAACCCGAAGTCGTCGCGGAGGTCGACCTCGTGCAACTTCAGGCTGCGTTCGCGGGCGAAAGCGCGCGCGAACCGGACGGACTCGTCGGAGTACCGGTCGATGCCGAGGCCCAGGTAGAAGCCGTCCGCGTGATAGCCGAGATCGACGAGGAGGTCCCAGAGCGCGAGCGAGTCCTTGCCGCCGGACACCGCGACCAGGACACGCTCCCCCGGCTCGAGCATCCGGTGATCGTGGACCGAGCGCCGCACCTGCTCGCGGCAATGCGTCACGAAGTGCTCGGGGCAGAAGGCGGCGTTGTGGCGGCGAACGTCGATGACCGCGGGCTCCCGGCACACGCGACACTTCATGGCGCGCCGCCCGAGATCACTGGTCGGATCTCGACGACCGCGGAGTCGTCGAGCCGTGCATCTCGTGCCACGAGCTCATCGCCGGCGATGACGAGGACCGACTCCGGGTTGAGGTCGAGACGCTGCAGGAGTGCGACCACCGTGAGCGGGCCGCGCACGTCGAGCTCCTGCTTCGGATTGCGCAAGGTGATCTTCATCGACGCGCGGCTAGCGCTTGATGGTCCGGATCTCGACGGTCTCCCCGGGGTCGAGCTCGAAGCGCTCGACCCCGACCGGCTCGGCCATCACACGGCGGGCGACGCGCACGGCAGTCGCCGCGAGGCCCAGGTAGAGCCACCCGCGCGATCCTTCCAAGAAGCCGCGCTTCAAGCCGGCCCGTGACAAGCGGACGATGATGCCGGCCACGAGGTCAGACGCGCCGGATCTCGACGAACGTGCGACGCCTGCGGCCCCGTCGGCGCCCCAACACGTAGGCGACAAGGACCGCCAGGAACAGGAACCCGACCCCCACGGCGACACCCGCGCCCTTCGCCGCGTCGGCGCCGACCTCAGCACCGCCTTGAATCTCCCGCATCTTCGCCTCGATGTCGGCTCGGGTCACGGATCGCGTCATGCTCATCGGGCCTCCTTGCGTGCGCGCCAACCCGTGCGCGTCTTCCAGGTGATCGCACCGCAGAGCAGCAGCGCGAGGAACACGATCAGGTAGGGGGCCCACGACCAGTCGCCGGTGAACGTCTCCCCGGTCTCGGTCTGCAGGGCACGCAAGCCGCCCACACCCAGCAGCACCGCGCCGAGTCCGAGCAGCAGCGAGCCGGCGATCCCGAACCCGATGTAGCGCCCGAGCTGGCGGAGCGGGACGAGCGTCTCCTGCCTGACGTATGTGATGACGAGGTCGCGTAGCTCCAGCACGAGCTGGGGCAGCGGCGCTCCCGAGTGTGGAGCGCCCGGCGACGTGGTGTCGGTGGCTTCGGGCATCGGGGGCAGAGTCTACGGCCGCGCGGTGGAGGCTGGCTGGGGAACGAGCTCGTCAGCCGTGGGGGCGTCGGGAAACGTAGCGATGACCTGCGCGACACGGCCGCGCAACTCGATGCCGGCCCGCTCGGTGAAGGCCCCGTTGGCGAGGAACGCGAACCGCAGCGGTCGGGCAACGTCGACGATGCCGACCAGCCCCGTGACACCGTCGAGGGAGCCGGTCTTGCCCCGGACCTTGCCGGTGAGGTTCCCGCCGATCTGGTCGACGAGCGTCCCCTTCTGGCCCGCGACGGCAAGACCGTTCCACAGCGCCGCGAACCCCTGTCGCTCCCCGAGTTCGAATGCGCCCAGCAGCTCCGTGCACGTTGCGCGGTTCCCACGGTCCAACCCGGAGCCGTCGACCATGGTTGCGTTCGTCGTCGGTACGCCGAGCTCGGCGAGCTTGGCCAAGATCGCCTGGGTGCCGGCCGCGGTCGTGCCGTGTTGGAGCGAGCGCAGCCCGATCTCACGCGTGAGCAGCTCCGAAGCCAGGTTGTCGCTGGTGCTGATCTCTTCCCCGATGACGTCGGCGAGCGCCGGCGAGGACACCTTGGCGACCTCGACGGCCCCCTGGGGCGCGACCTGGCGCGTGGCCCTCTTGCCGACGGCGACCCCACGTTCCTCGAGCAGCCCGGTGAGCTTCTCGGCCGCGAACACGGCAGGATCCGAGACCGGGACCGGCTTCGGGTGCAACGCCGAGAAGCCACCGTTCACCGTCAACGCGCCGAGCGGACCGACCTGACCTTCGGTGCGGTAGGTGTCCTTCCAAGTTGGGAGGTAGCGCAAGTCCTCGTAGCGAGAATCGTCGCCGGCAACGCCCTTGGGAATGCGTTTCACACCTGCGGCGACGATTCGATCCGCGAGCGCGGCGAGTGAGGTGGTCGGGCTGCCGCGCAGCTCCGGGATCTGGTCCCGCAGCGCCTGGGCGTCGGGCGTCACCAACAACGGGTCGCCCCCGCCCACCAGAAAGAGCTGTTCGACCGTGCCGTTCTCGGGCGCCCGGGCCGCGACCGCGCGCGTCTCGAGCGTCGTGGCGGGTCCGAGCACCGCGAGCGCAGTCGACGCCGTGAGCAGCTTCTGGGTCGATGCCGGGACGAGCGGGGTGTCACCGTTGTGGGACGCGAGCGGGGCGCCGCCTTCATCGACGAGGAAGCAGCTATCAGTGCCGGCAGCCGTAGCGTCGAGTGCGACCTGCAACCGTTGTGCCCCGACCGCGTCCACGATCGGTTGTGGGACGCGACGGGCGGACCACGCCGGCGCCTCCGGCATCGCGACCGACGAGGCATTCGCCCGTGCGGAGTCGCCACTCCGAATCGCGAGCACACCACACACCACCGCCGCGATCGCGAGCAGCACTGCGAAGGCGCGGGTCGGGCTCACAGCAGACCCCGGCGCTGGCGGAAGCGCGCGTACCGCCACAGGTGCTCGAGCGCAGCGACGGCCCGCTGGGCGGTCGGCGAGCAGTAGCGTCCCGTGGCCCGCACGGTCGCGGGGCCCGCGTTCGCGGGATCCGCGAGCGCGAGCTCGGTCGCGGTGAGGACGGGCTTGCCGGAGGCTTCGGAGACCTCGGCGGCTGCTCGCGCGAAGCGGGCATCCTGGCGCTCGTGGTACGCGACGACACGTTCGATTCCCGGATCGCCCCCGAAGCGTCCCTCGCGCAGCAGCCGCGCCTGGTTGGATTGGATGCCCAGGCCCAGGTAGATGATCGCGTCGACCTGCGGGCTGTCCGCCACGAGCTCGAGCACCTCAGGGATCGTGTCGCGCGTCTCGCCGCCGGCCAGGTCGATCGGGTTGTTGCGACTCCACCGAGGCGGGAGCCGCTCGTCGATCGCCACGCGCAGCGACTCCGGCAGCCCCACCAGCTCCAGCTCGGATCGCGTGATCGCATCAGCGGTCACGACGCCCCAGCCGCCCGCGGTCGTGACGACCGCGACCCGCGGACCACGAGGCAGCGGTTGGGTTGAGAAGGTCGCGGCCGTGTCGAATGCCTCTTCGACGTTGGCTGCTCGGGTGATGCCGGCCTGGCGACACATTCCGTCGAAGACGCGGTCGTCGGACGCGAGCGCACCGGTATGAGAAGCAGCCGCGCGCTCTCCCCCACGCGTGGTACCGCCCTTGAGCACGACGAGCGGCATCTGCGCCGTGACCTGGCGGGCACGGTCGAAGAACGCTCGACCATCGGCGATGCCCTCGACATACGCGAGCCCGACCCTGGTCGCAGGATCCGACGCGTAGTACTCGAGGTAGTCGGGAATCGTCAGCGCGGCCGCGTTGCCGGCTGACACCGCGCGACTCACCCCGACTCCGGACGAGCGGGCGTAGTTCTGGAACGACGAAACGAAGTTCCCCGATTGGCTCGCGATCCCGATCCCTCCGGGCGGGGGGTAGGGCGCGACGATCTGGGCGCAGAGCCGCGCCGGCGTCGACACGACACCCTGGCCGTTCGGTCCCGCGAGCAGGATGCCGAGCTCGTCGGCGAGTGCCACGAGCGCGGCTTCGGCCTGGCGACCCTCCGCGCCCGCCTCGCCGTAGCCCGCCGAAGTGAGGAATGCTGCCCCGATGCCCCGTGCCGCACACGCCCGCAGCAGCTCGACGTTCGCGGACGCGGGCGTGCACACGAAGACCAGGTCGATCGGTACGTCGCCGGGGAGCTCCTCGAGTGAGGTCACCATGGGGACGCCGAGCACCTCGCCCCCGTCGCGGTTGGTGCCGTACACCGCGCCCTCGTAGCCCTGCGTGACGATGTTGTGCAACGCGACGAAGCCGAACTTGGCCGGATGCGTCGAGACGCCAGCGACCAGCACACCACGCGGTTCGAACATCGCGCGGAACCGCTCCGGGGCGATGCGCGGCTTCATGTGCGCATCTCGACCAGCGCATCCACGGCGATCGGAACGCCGGCGACGATCAACAGCGGGTTGACATCGACGCTCACCACGTCCGGGCGATCGACGGCCAGGCGTGAGAGCCCCAGGAGCACCGCGACGACGGCGTCGCGATCGACGGCAGGCTCCCCGCGCACGGGCCCCAGGATCGCGGCTGCAGTGAGGTCGTCGAGCATCTCGTGGGCATCGGTGGCGTCGATCGGCGCGAGCCGAAATGCGACGTCGGCGACGGCCTCGGCCAGGACGCCGCCGAAGCCGACCATGATGCATCGGCCGAACTGCGGGTCGTCGTGCAACCCGACGATGAGCTCACGGGTGGCGCGGAGCATGGGGGCGACCAGGAGTGCGACGTCGCCGTCGTCGGGAACCGCTGCCGCGAGCAACTCGACGGCAGCCGCCTCGACCTGCTCCGGGCCGCCCAGCGCGAGCCGGACGAGTCCTCGCTCCGTCTTGTGCGCGATGCGTTCGCCCGAGAGCTTCGCGACCACCGGATACCCGAGCTCGCCGGCTGCCGCGACCGCGGCCTGCGCTGTCGCGACGACGCGGTCCGGGACACACCGAACGCCGTAGTCGAGAAGGAGCACCTTCGACTCGGCCTCGGAGAGCGTCCGTCGGGTGGCGCGCGCGTGTTTCGCGCTCACACCGCCCCGCTCATACCCGGCGATCCTGGCCGACCCAGAACTCGTCGCGCAGCATGCGCTTGAGGAGCTTTCCCGCGTCCGTGCGCGGCAGCTGCTCGCGGACCTCGTACCCACGCGGTCGCTTGTACCCACCGATCCGCGCGTCGACGAACGCGCGCAGCTCGTCGAGCGCGATCGCCTCGCCGGACTTCGCCTGCACGACGGCGTAGACCGATTCGCCCCACTCGTCGTCAGGGATGCCGAACACCGCCGCGTCGATGATCTGCGGATGCTCGTACAGCACCGCCTCGATCTCGGCCGGGTAGATGTTCACGCCACCCGAGATGATCATGTCCTTCTTGCGATCCCGAATCGAGAGGTACCCCTCCCCGTCGACCGAGGCAACGTCACCAACCGACTTCCAACCCCGCGCGTCGCCGTCGTCATCGAGCTCGGAGAGTCGTTCGTCGGTGCGGTGGTAGCCGTCCATCGCGAGACGCGTCCGGATGAACAGCTCGCCGGGTTCGTCGGGCCCGGCTTCGGTGCCGTCGTCGCGCACGATGCGCACCTCGATCGGGCCGTAGGTGCGTCCGCACGACCCCGGCTTGCGCAGCTGATCCTCGGGCTTGAGCACCGTGACGACACCCAACTCGGTCGATCCGTAGACCTCGTACAGAAACCCGTCGCCGAGCTTCTCGATGAGCTCCTGCTTCAGCGCGTACGGGACCGGGGCCGCGTTGGCGATGAGGCACCGCATCGACGACACGTCGGCGCGCGCCAGCTCACCGGGCGCAAGGCTGACGATCCGCTTGAGCTGGGTGGGTGCCGTGAACGTGTTCGTGACGCGATGCTCTTTGACGAGCCGCAGCCACGACACCGGGTCGAACTTGCGCAGCACCACGACGGGACAGCCCATCGTGTGACTGATCGTGGCGAACGCGAGGGGCCCTGAGTGGTAGAGCGGGCCCGTCGTGAGGTGCGTCTCCTCGCCGAGGCGCAGCCCCAGCTCGCCGAGCAGCGCGAACACCGTCTCGGGATCGGTGGTGGTGCGGAGTGCGCCCTTGGGCTTGCCGGTCGTGCCCGACGTGTAGATCATCGAGGAACCCGATGTCGTGTCGGGTGCGGTGGGCGGTTCGACATCCGACGAGCTCGCGAGCACGTCGTCCCAGCTCGCGAACCCGGGCGGAGTGTCGCCGCCGTACGCGACGAAGCGCCGGACCTTCGGGAGATGCTGGCTCACCGAAGCGAGGAGCGGAGCCTGCTCGGCGTCGGTGATCACGAGGGTCGCGTCGGAGTTGTCGACGACGTACGCCATTTCGTCGGCGTTGAAGCGGTACGACAGCGGGACGGCGGTGAGCCCCGCCTTGCGCGCCGCGTGGAGCGTGACGAGGACCTCGAGCGAGTTCGGGCCGCACCACACGATGCGCTCACCCCGTTCACCCCCGAGTGCGCCGAACGCGTTCGCGAGGCGGTTGACCAATGCGTTCAGCTCACCGAACGTCGTCGCCGACGGACGCCCGCCGCCGGACGCGTCGACGATGACCGCGGCTGCGCCGGGAGTCGCTTCGGCGTGGGCTGCGAGGAGATCCGCCAACTGTCGCTCCGGTCAGGGGTTGGGCTGAGGCGTTGGCCTCAGGCGCTCGGATCAGGTGCTCGCGCCCGCACGCAGGTCGGGCACCGGAGGCGGAGCGAGGCAATAGCCTACCGTCGTGTCTCGTCCGTTCCCCGTGCGCGGTGTCATCGAGGGCTTCTACGGCCAACCGTGGTCGCACGAGGCGCGGGTCGAGGCGATCACCCTCCTCGCAGCACGGGGCATGAACGCCTACGTGTACGCACCGAAGTCCGACCCATTGCACCGCGACCGGTGGCGCGAGCCGTACGCGCCGCGGCAGCTCACCGAGTTCCGAGAACTCGCCGACACCGGGCGCCGCTTGAACACGAGGTTCGGCTTCGCGATCTCCCCGGGACTCGACATCGAGTACGGGTCCGCGCTCGACCGCGCCGCGCTGCTCACGAAGCTCACGCCGCTCATCGGCGCCGGCGTCGACTGGGTCGTGCTCGCGCTCGACGACATCCCGGCGCGGCCCGGCCTCGCGGCCCAACAGGGCGCGCTCACGAGCTGGCTGCGTGATGCGCTCGAACCCGGCGTGCGGATCTCCCTGGTCCCCACCGAGTACATCGGCACCCGTCCGACCCCCTACCTCGTCGAGCTCGACGCCGGTCTGCCCCCCGAGGTGGACGTGTTCTGGACCGGCCCGACGGTGTGCTCCCCGACGATCACCGCAGCCGACGCCCGGGCCTGGCGCGACGGGATCGGAGGTCGTCCCGTGCTCGTCTGGGACAACTATCCGGTGAACGACTCCGTGATGGAGCACGAGCTCCACCTCGGTCCCTACCGAGGACGAGATCCTGATCTCGCCGACGTCGTCGACGGCGTGCTCTGCAACCCGATGATCCAGCCCCGCGCTTCGTTGGTCGCGCTCTCGACCGCGGCCGACTTCCTGCATGATCCCGACGCGTACGACGAGGGCGATTCGTGGCGACGAGCGATCGCGGCAGTGGGCGGCGACCGGTCCGAGGCACTCCTCGCCCTGGCGCGAGCGTGCTGTGACGGACCGCTCGCCGACCCCGAAGAGCTTCCGCTCCACGGCCTCGTGGTCGCGCTCGCCGACGAGCTCGAGGGGCCCGGATGGCCCGCGCCCCTGCGGCGCGCCCGTGAAGAGCTCGGTGCGCTCCGCGCCGCCGCCATCGCCTGGCAGGACGCGTCGGAGGATCCGCTCGCTCACGAGCTCGGCCCCTGGCTCTGGCAAGCCGGTCGCGAGGCCGAGGCCGGGCTGGCCGCGCTGCGCCTGCTCCAACAGGTGCGACCGATCGCGACGCTCGACGCCGCCGGGACGGGGCGGGCCGCCGCACCGGACGCCGAGCTGGCGTTGACGCAGTGCTTCACCTTGCTGTTCGTGTGGACGGCCGCGCGCGAGGCCTCCCACGAGATCGTGCTCGGCCCCCGGTTCGGCCTCCATGCTGCGGTCGTCCAGCTCGCCGACGGGCGTCCGGCCCTCGACGTCTCGCTCGCCGTGCGCGAGGACGCGTCGGTCATCGACCACCTCGCACGCCTCGCACTCGAGCACTACGAACGGTGGACCGCCGGATCCGCCGAGGGACCACGGGTTCTGAGCGACGGAGCCGAGATCGCGCTCGAGGCCGACGGTCGTTTCCAGTGCGAGCCCGGGAGCGTCGTCCTCGTGCGCGCCGGCAACTCCGCCACTCGGGTGACCGAAGCGGCGCCCCCTTTCCGCGATCCTCGGCTCGTCTGAGCTTCGGACCGTGACCACGACCTTGGCCAGCACCGCGTTGTGCCCCCCGGGTCCGCCGGGTCCGGGTTGGATCTCGTTCGACGGCGGCGTGATCCTCGACATGGGTCGCGGACGCCCTCCGGCCGACGCGAGCGGTTCGGTGCGGGACCTGGGCGACGCCCTCATCACTCCTGGCTTCGTCGATCTCCAGTGCAACGGCGTCGGAGACGACGATCTGGCCACCGCCGATGACGCGGGCTGGCGACGCGTTGGCATCGCGTTGGCGCAGCACGGGACGACGGCGTACTGCGGGACCCTGATCAGCGCCGCGCTCGATTCCTACGAGGCACCGCTGGCGCGCGCCGAGGCGCTGCAGACCTCGCCGGTCGCACCCGGCGCCGCGTTGCTCGGCATCCACCTCGAAGGTCCGTTCCTCGGCGGCGCGCCGGGCGCGCACGATGCGGAGCTCCTGCGCAACGCCGACGTTGCGTGGCTGCGCGGCCTCCTCGAACGCCATCGAGGGCTGGTGCGCATCGTGACCCTCGCACCCGAGGCCGACCCCGGGTTCGCCGCCACCCGTCTGCTCGCCCAGGCGGACGTCGTCGTCGCGCTCGGGCACTCCCGCGCGACCTACGACGAGGCGCTCGAAGCGGTCAGTGCCGGTGCCCGGATGGTGACCCACCTGTTCAACGGCATGGGTCCGCTGCACCACCGCGCGCCAGGCCTCGTCGGCGCGGCGCTCGACGATGACCGCTTGACTCCCACGATCATCGCCGACGGGCACCACGTTCACCCCGCCGTGCTGCGCCTGGCCCTCGCTGTCAAGGGCAACGTCGTTGTCGTAAGCGATGCGGTCGCAGCCGACGGCGCCGTCATCGCACGCGGCGGCGCGGCGTTCCTCCCGGACGGCACACTGGCCGGCGCGACATCGCTGCTCGACCACAGCGTCGCCACACTCGTGCGAGCGGGTGTCGCGATCGAGCGGGCAATCGAGGTCGTCACCGCCGTACCGGCGCGCCTCCTCGGCCTCGACGATCGCGGTCGCCTGGCGGTCGGCGCGCGCGCCGACATCGTTGCGTTCGATACAGAGACTCTCTCGCCGCGCGCGGTCTGGATCGGTGGCATGTCGGTCGCCGATGTCGGCCTCGACCGGCAGCGCCGCCCGAGCGCGGCCCCCGAGAGCGTTTGAGCATGAACCGCTTCGCGTCGGCGATGTCCCTCCACCCGATACCCGCGCACGCCGTCGGCGAGACCGCGGGCGAGATCCTCGAACAGCTCGGGGCGGAGGACCCGGACCTCCTCGTGTGCTTCGCTTCGCCACATTTCGTCGGAGCGCTCGACGACATGGTCCACGCGATGGGCAACCTGCTCGATCCGGACGTGCTCCTCGCGGTCACCACGGGTGCCGTGGTCGCAGATGCGCGCGAAGTCGAGGATGGTCCCGGACTCGCCGTGTTCGCGGCGCGACTCCCCGATGCACGGCTGACGCCGGTCGCGCTGCACGTCGAAGAGACCCCGGACGGGGCATCGGTCGTCGGGTGGCCCGACCTCGATGGCACACCCGAGACGCTGCTGCTCGTGGCCGACCCGTTCACCTTCCCCATCGACTCGTTCCTGCGTCGGCTCAACGACGACCGGCCAGGACTGACCGTCGTCGGCGGGTGCGCGTCGGCCGCGACGAGCCCCGGCGGCAATCGCCTCGCAGTTGATGATCGGGTCGTCGTCAACGGGGCCGTCGGCGTGTTCCTCGAAGGGGCGGCGGTTCGAACCGTCGTGTCGCAGGGGTGTCGACCAGTCGGGCAGCCGCTCGTCGTCACTCGCTCCGAGGGCAGCTTCATCCAGGAGCTTGCCGGCCAGCCGGCGCTCGATCGCCTGAGACAGCTCGCAGAAGCCGCACGCGACGACGACCGCGAGCTTCTCCAGCGCGGCCTGCACCTGGGGGTCGTCGTCGACGAGCACCGAGTCGACTTCGGTCGGGGCGACTTCCTCGTGCGCAACGTCATCGGTGCCGATCGCGACACCGGCGCGATCGCGGTGGGCGACCGCGTCGGCGTGGGCCAGACGGTGCAGTTCCACGTTCGGGATGCCGCCGCGGCTGACGAGGACCTGCGCGCGCTCCTCGCTGGCGCGCACGCTGACGGCGCCCTCCTCTTTACCTGCAACGGACGGGGCCGCAGCCTCTTCGGGACGCCGGACCACGATGCCGGGGTCGTCGCGGAGCTCCTCGGGCCCCTCCCGACGGCCGGCGGCTTCTGTGCCGGCGAGATCGGCCCCGTGGGCGGCAGGAACTTCCTTCATAGCTTCACCGCCAGCCTCGCGCTCTTCCCGGGAGGTGCCCAAGAGCGTCCAGCCGGCGAGCCATAGTGGGGGCCGAACGGCCCGCCATCGGACGGTGACGAGCCAACCGAGACGAGGGAGAGGCTCGTGCCCATGACCGACGTGGAGCAGCGCGGCATCAACGTGATCCGCGGCCTCGCGATGGACGCAGTGCAGCGGGCGAACTCCGGGCATCCCGGGACCCCGATGGCACTCGCGCCGCTCGCGCACGTGCTCTTCACCCGCGTGATGTGCTTCGACGCCGCCGCGCCCGACTGGCCCGACCGCGACCGGTTCGTGCTCTCGGCCGGTCACGCGTCGATGCTCCTCTACTCGATGCTCTACCTGACGGGCTTCGGGCTCGAGCTCGACGATCTGCGCGCGTTCCGCCAGTGGGGCTCGCTCACGCCGGGGCACCCGGAGTACGGGCACACCGCCGGCGTCGAGGTCACGACCGGTCCGCTGGGTCAGGGATTCGCGAATGGCGTCGGGATCGCGCTCGCCGAAGCCAACCTGCGCGCGCGCTTTGGCGCCGAGGTCTGCGACCACCAGGTGTTCGCGATCGCGGGTGACGGATGCATGGAGGAGGGTGTGAGCCACGAGGCGGCCTCCCTCGCCGGCCATCTCGGACTCGGACGACTCGTCTACGTCTACGACGACAACCACATCACGATCGACGGGCCGACCGAGCTCGCGTTCAGCGACGACGCCCGGAAGCGCTTCGAAGGCTACGGCTGGCACGTCGTGCACCTGGGCGAGGTCGCAAACGACGTGGACGCGATCGAGGCCGGGCTTCGCGAGGGGATCGCCGAGGACGCGCGTCCGAGCCTCATCGTGCTGCGCAGCCACATCGGATGGCCATCGCCCAAGTACACCGACACCGCGCAGGCGCACGGCAACCCGCTCGGTGACGACGAGATCCGCGCGGTCAAGGAGATCCTCGGGATGCCGCCCGACGAGCAGTTCTGGGTGCCCGACGACGTGCTCGCCTACTACCGCGACGCGGGTGCCCGAGGGCGGCCTGCTCGCGAGGCGTGGGAGGCGCGCCACGCGGCGCTGCGCACCGGCGAACCGGACCTGGCCGATGGGTACGACGCGTGCCTCGAGCAACGCGGGCTCGCCGGGTGGGAGTCCAAGCTCCCGACCTGGCAACCCGGCGAGGACGTCGCGACCCGTTCAGCGTGCTCGAAGGTGCTCGAGGCCATCATCGACGTCGTGCCGGGCATCGTCTCGGGCGGCGCGGACCTCACCGGGAACACCGGGACCGCACTCGAAGGTGCACCGGTCATCGCCACCCACGAATTCGGTGGTCGACAGATCCACTGGGGGGTGCGCGAGCACGGCATGGGCGCGGTCATGAACGGCATGGCCGTCAGCGCCACACTGCCCGTCGGCGGCACGTTCTTCGTCTTCTCCGACTACATGCGCGCCACGCCGCGCCTCGCGGCCCTCTCGGGCTACAAGACCGCTTTCGTGTGGTCGCACGACTCCGTCGGGGTCGGCGAGGACGGTCCGACGCACCAACCGGTCGAGCAGCTCGCGTCCCTCCGGGCGATGCCGGGCCTGCGCCTGATCCGCAGTGCGGACGCCAACGAGGTCGCGCAGACCTGGCGGGTCCACATCGAGGGCACGGGACCGACCGCGATCATCCTCAGCCGTCAGAAGCTGCCCGTGCTCGAGGGAACAGCCGAGCGCGCGCCCGTCGGCCTGCCCAAGGGCGCGTACGCCCTCGTCGACGAGGACGACGGTCTCGATCTTGTGCTCATCGGCACGGGCTCTGAGGTGCACCTGTGTGTCGCGGCACGGGCGATGCTCGCGGCCGAGGGCGTCTCGGTGCGCGTCGTCTCGATGCCGTCGTGGGACCTGTTCGAGGACCAGCCCGACGCGTACCGGGCGTCGGTGCTCCCGCCGGGCGTACCAACGCTCGCCGTCGAGGCCGGCGTCTCGTTCGGCTGGGACCGCTACGCCGACGACACGGTCGCGATCGACCGGTTCGGTGCGTCCGCGCCGGGGCCGACCGTCTTCGCCGAGCTCGGGTTCACGCCCGAGCACGTCGCCCAGCGCGCGCGGGACCTCCTCGCGCTCGATTCCGGAGGCATCGCATGAGCGACATCGCCCGTCTCAACGACTTCGGCCAGAGCCCCTGGTACGACAACCTCGCCCGATCGCTGCTCACCGGGGGCGGGTTGCAGGGCCTGATCACGAACGACGGCATCCGCGGGGTCACGTCGAACCCCACGATCTTCGAGAAGGCCATGGCTGCCGGCGAGGGGTACGACGGACAGCTCATCGCGTGCGGCAAGGAAGGTCTCTCCATCGAGGACTCCTACTGGCGCCTGGTCGTCGACGACGTCGGGAACGCCGCCGATCTGCTGCTCCCGGTCCACGAGGCCAGCGGTGGCGCCGACGGGTTCGTGTCGGTCGAGGTGTCACCCGACCTCGCGCACGACACCGCGGGCACGATCGCCCAGGCGAAGGGCCTCTTCGAGCGGGTGGGCCGCAAGAATGTGATGATCAAGATCCCGGCCACTCTCGAAGGACTCCCGGCAATCGAGGCCAACATCGCGGCCGGGATCAACACGAACGTCACGTTGATCTTCTCGCTGGCGCGTCACGACAAGGTCATCGATGCATACCTCGCCGGCCTCGAGGCGTTCGTCGCCGGTGGGGGCGACCCGTCGACGGTGTCGTCGGTGGCGTCCTTCTTCGTCAGCCGCGTCGACACCGAGACCGACCGCCGCCTCCCCGAAGCGAGCCCGTTGCGCGGCCAGGCAGCCGTCGCGAACGCGAGGCTCGCCTACCGCTTGTTCACCCAGCGGTTCTCCGGCGACCGATGGGACGGACTCGCAGCCAAGAACGCTCGTCTCCAGCGGCCGCTCTGGGCATCGACCTCGACCAAGAACCCGGCCTATTCGCCCACCTTGTACATCGACGAGCTCATCGGCCGGCATACGGTGAACACGCTTGCGCCGGCATCCATCGAGGCACTCCAGCGGGGCGACGCGAACCTGCAGGGCGACACGGTCACCGCCGACCTCGCCGGAGCCGATCAGGTGATGGTCGACCTCGAGGCGGGCGGCGTCGACTTCGACGATGTGACGCTCACCCTCGAACGCGACGGGGTGGCGTCCTTCGCGTCCAGCTTCCACGACGCGCTGGCGACCTTGGAGCAGCGTCGCGCCACTATCGGGTGACCGTCGGCGCCGCCGGGGCGCGTTTGGGCGTCAGGTTTGGCCGTCAGCGCTTGGGTAAGTAGCTCTTGTCGCGGGTGAGCCACTGCCATTCCCAGAACGGGTCGGAGTAGCCGAGGGCACGCAGGCCCTGGATCGCGAACGCGATGAGCCCGGCCGCGCTCGGATCGACGGGGTGCACCTCATAGGCCTCGGGCCCCGCGACGCCGGGGAGCACGATCCCGGCCGCGGCGAGCTTCTCGCCGGCCTCGGCCGGCTCGTGGTTCTGCGGCGCGGTGAACAGCACCGCCGGGCTCTCCCCGCGGCCGCCCCGAGCGATCACCGCGCGCCAGATGATCGACAGATCCATACGGGTGGAGAGGGATGCCCGCCGAAGTCCGCTGTAGCCGGCCATCCCTGCCCGTGAATCGGTCGGCCGGAGCTCGAGCCCCGCCGGCCCCATCATCTTCTTGGTGAGCACCCGGTTCTGGAGTGCATCGATCGCTTCGGCCGGGTCGTCCTGGAACAGTCCATCGTTCGCCATAGGGTCAACGGTAGGCCGCGAGTGCGGATGCAGCGCGCAGGTGGGCGGCGAGTTCATCGACCGTCACGTGCGCGTTGATGCCGCTCGGGTTGGGCATCACGTACGCGCGGGCGCCCCCGAACCCGCCCGGCTGCTCTCCCGCCGTCGCTCGTCGGTCGACGGCGTCCCGGTAGCCCGCCAACCCCACGAAGACCACCACCCGGGGCCGGAGCCACCGCACGAGTCGCTCGAGGCGCGCCGCACCCTCTTGATACTCGGCCTTTGCGAGTGCGTCGGCCCGTGGCGTCGCCCGCTTGACGAGATCGGTCATGCCGACGCCGTGCCCGAGGAACGCGTCACGCGGATCCCGGTCACGGGTCACGATGCCCGCAGCCAGCGCCGCAGGCCAGAACCGATTGCCCGCACGAGCGAACCCCGTGCCGACGTCGGCAGAGTACTCACTGGGATTCAACCCGCAGAGCAACAACCGCAGGTTGGGCCCGACCAGATCGGGCAACGTTCGAGCGCGCGTCGCGCGCACGTGGATCCATTGGGGACGCTTCGCGGTGACCGTGCACTCCTGCACCGAGAAGCCGGCGCCGACGAGCACGTCGGTCAGGGGTTCGACCTCCCATTCGCTGAAGATCCGCCCGGGGAAGTCGTCGTCGGCCAGGAGTCCTTCGCGGCTGCCGCGACGCATGGTCAGCTCGATCGGCGCGCCCACGCGCAGCGATTGGTGCAACTCCATCAGCGCCCAGGGCAACCGGGCGCGCGCGACGTGGAGGTAGCTCGCCTGCGCCCAGGCGCCGCCGAACGCGCCCCGGCGCACCGGCAGATGTTCGAGATCCGCTTGCACGCAGCACGCGTCCGGCGCGGCCTGGCGTGCGAGCTCCAGCATCGCGAACGCCGCATCGAGCGCGACCACCGGCTCCCTGAGCGCCGAGAGGTGGAAGCCGGGCCCGCAGCCGGCGTCGACGCGCAGCGCACCAGGCTCGATGGCCGACGCGAGCGCTCGGGCGCGCTCAAGCGAACGCGGCCGACGGGCCTCCTGCCACTCCTTCGCCCGCGCCTCGTACACGGCGACGGTCCGTTGCTCCACCCCCGTATCATCGCCCCATGTTCGGTGAGGTTCAGGTCGTTCCCCACGTCCCCCAGGCGTTCGCGGCGCTCGTGGCCGGCAACGCTCCGGCTTCGATCGCGCTGTCGGGTGGCGACACCGCGCGGGAGTGCTACGAGCTCCTCGCGACTGCTGACGTCGACTGGGGACGGGTCCAGGTCTGGTTCGGCGACGAACGCTGGCTCCCGGTGCACGACCCCGAGTCCAACGAGGGAATGGCAAGGGTCGCGTTTCTCGACGAGGTCGAACCACTCGCGATCCATTCGATGCACGACGCGGGCACGACGATCGACGCCGCGGCCGACAGTTACGACGCTGCGTTGCGTGCGGCACCGGCCCTCGAGCTCGTCCACCTCGGCCTCGGGCCCGACGGGCACACCGCGTCGCTCTTCCCAGGATCGGCCGCGGTCGAGGAGACGGAGCGTTGGGTCGTCCCCAACGCCGACGACCTCCATCCGCACCGCCGACTCACGCTCACCTTCCCTGCGCTCGCGGCCACCGAGCTCGTGGTGTTCACCGTGGCGGGCAGCGAGAAGCACGACGCGTTCGCGCGGATCCGACGCGAGGCCGACCTGCCCGCGGCCCGCGTGCGGGCCAAGCGCGTCGTCTGGCTCGTGGACGAAGCAGCCTCCGCGGGGACGTAGTCTCAATCCATGCAACGTCCGTCGTCAACACCGACCGCGAACGTGAGCGTGCGCGAGGCTCATGGACTCGCCGGACTCCCGCTCCACGAGCTCGTCGAAGAAGCCGGGCGCCTGCGCGACCGCGGCCACGGGAACCGGGTGACGTTCTCGCCCAAGGTGTTCATACCCCTCACGATGCTGTGCCGCGACCGCTGCGGCTACTGCACGTTCGCGAAGCCGCCGGCCCGGCTCGCGAGCCCCTACCTCTCGATCGACGAGGTCCTCACGATCGCGCGACACGGCGCGGCAATGGGCTGTCATGAAGCGCTGTTCACCCTCGGCGAGGCACCCGAGGCGCGGTACCCCGCAGCGGCCGAGTGGCTCGCCGCGAACGGTCACCAATCGACCGTCGCCTATCTCGAGGCCGCCGCTCGTGCGGTGCTCCGCGAGACCGGACTGCTCCCCCACGCGAACGCCGGTGCGCTCGCAGAGACGGAGCTGGAGGGCCTGCGCGCGGTCAGTCCCTCCCAGGGAATGATGCTCGAGTCGCTCGCCGCCCGACTCGGCGAGCCCGGCGGCCCGCACCACGGTGCGCCGGACAAGACGCCGGAGCGGCGCCTCGCCACCCTCGAGGCCGCAGGTCTCGCGCGGGTCCCGTTCACCACCGGAGTCCTGGTGGGGATCGGCGAGACGCGAGCCGAGCGGATCGACGCCCTGCTCGCGATCGCAGCCAGCCACGCCCGCCACGGGCATGTGCAAGAGGTGATCGTGCAGAACTTCCTCCCCAAGCCCCGAACCGCGATGCAGCGCGACCCCGCGTGTGACCCTGACGAGTTCCTGTGGACGATCGCCGCCGCTCGGGTGGTGCTCGGACCGTCGATGCACCTGCAGGCACCCCCGAACCTCAGCGACGATCTCGGCGCACTCTTGGCGGCCGGTATCGACGACTGGGGTGGCGTCTCGCCCGTCACGCCCGATCACGTGAACCCCGAGCGCCCCTGGCCGGCACTCGAGCTGTTGCGGGCCGCGACCGAGGCTGCCGGGAAGGTCCTTGCGCCCCGCCTCACCGTGTACCCCGAGTACGTGACCGAAGCCGAGACGTGGTTGCACGCCGACGTGCGCACGGAGGTGCTCGCGGCCTCCGACTCCGAGGGACTCGCACGCGACGGTGCATGGATGTCGGGGAGCGACACCCGACCGCCGTCGCTGCTCCCGCCCGTCACCCCGGCGCGTGCCGGCGGAGCGGTCGGCGAAGTGCTCGACGGCGTGGTCGCCGGAGAAGAGATCGGTGTCGACGAGATCGTCACCTTGCTCGGTGCCCGCGGCCCGGAGGTGTCTCGCGTCGCCGACGTCGCCGACGACCTGCGCCGCGCGATCGTCGGTGACGCTGTCACATTCGTACGGAACCGCAACATCAACTACACGAACATGTGCACCTTCAAGTGCAGGTTCTGCGCGTTCTCGAAGGGTCCGCTGTCGCTCAACCTCCGCGGCACGCCCTACCTGCTCGACGTCGAGGAGATCCAGCGCCGCGTCGTGGAAGCGGTCGAGCACGGAGCGACCGAGGTGTGCCTCCAGGGCGGGATCCACCCCGACTTCGACGGCGACTACTACGTCGGCGTCGCCCGGGCCGTCAAGGAGGCGGCGCCCCAGATCCACCTCCACGGCTTCACCGCGCTCGAGGTGACCGAGGGTGCTCGGCGGCTCGCCATGCCACTCCAGGACTACCTGCGCACGCTGCAGGAGGCCGGACTGTCCACGCTTCCCGGCACGGCGGCCGAGATCCTCGACGACGAGGTGCGGGCGATCATCTGCCCCGACAAGGTCACGACCGACGAGTGGCTCGAGGCGCATCGACTCGCACACGAGATCGGGCTGCGCTCGAACGTCACGATCATGTTCGGCACCGTCGAGCGGCCCGTGCACGTCGCTCGTCATCTGGTCCGCACCCGGGCGCTCCAGAAGGTGACCGGCGGCTTCACCGAGTTCGTGCCGCTGCCCTTCGTGCACATGGCCACCCCGCTCTCGCTCCAGGGACGGTCGCGCCACGGCCCGACGTTCCGCGAGGTGCTGCTCATGCACGCCGTCGGTCGGATCGCGTATCGCGGCTGGATCGACAACATCCAGGCCTCGTGGGTGAAGGTCGGAGCCGAAGGCGCTCGCCAGCTCCTCCTCGCCGGCTGCAACGACTTGGGCGGCACGCTCATGGACGAGAACATCTCGCGCGCGGCCGGCGCCGATCACGGCCAAGAGCTCGACGAGGGCGACTTTCGAGCGATCGCGACGTCGGCCGGCCGCCCCCTCGAGCAGCGCACAACGCTCTACGGACGCGTCACGACGGTCGGGCGGCGCCTGCGTCCCCCCGACCTCGGTGCGGTCGATCTGACGCCGCGGGATGCGGTACCGGTCACCATCCGCACGACGGCGCCGGTCGCGTGAGCAGCCTGGGAGCCGCTCGAGGGGCAGCCGCGTCCGTCGATGTGATCGGCATCGGCAACGCGCTCGTCGACGTGCTCAGCCACGAGACCGACGCCTTTCTCGAGACCTACGGGCTCGCGAAGGGTTCCATGGCGTTGATCGACGCCGACCGGGCGCACGCCCTCTACGACGAGATGGGGCCCGCCATCGAGATCTCGGGGGGTTCCGCGGCCAACACGATGGTCGGCATCACCTCGTTCGGGGGTGCTGCGGACTTCGTCGGTCGAGTTCGCGACGACCAGCTCGGGACGGTCTTCGCGCACGACATCCGCGCCGCCGGCGTCGGGTTCACGACACCGGCGGCGGCACACGGAGCGTCGACGGGACGGTGCCTGATCCTGGTCACCCCCGACGCAGAGCGAACGCTCAACACGTTCCTGGGTGCCGCGTCAGAGATCGGCCCCGATGACGTCGAACCCCGGGCGATCGACGCCGCCCAGGTCACCTACCTCGAGGGATACCTCTTCGATCAGCCGCAGGCCAAGCAGGCGTTCCGTCGTGCGGCGGCGTTGGCGCACGACGCTGACCGGCGCGTTGCGCTCACCCTCTCAGACGGCTTCTGCGTCGAGCGCCACCGCGACGACTTCGTCGCGCTCGTCGAGGACGAGATCGACATCCTGTTCGCGAACGAGAACGAGATTCGCACCCTCTATGACGTCGACGACTTCGACGCCGCACTCCAGAACGTGCTGCACCACTGCGAGGTGGCCGCACTCACGCGCAGCGCCCAGGGCTCCGTCGTGGTCAGCGGCAGCGACCTCCATGTGATCGACGCGTACCCGGTACCGGGCGGAGTGGTCGACACCACCGGAGCCGGTGACCTGTACGCGGCCGGGTTCCTCTACGGCTTCACCCACGGCTATGACCTCGGCCGATGTGGTCAGCTCGGAGCGCTCGCCGCGGCAGAGGTCATCTCGCACCTCGGCGCACGCCCGGAGACGTCGCTCGCGACGCTGGCGGCGTCGCTGCTCTCGTGAAGCTCCCCCGGTACCGGACGGGTGATCCCGAGCTCGATCGAGCTATTCAGGACCTGCTCGAACTTTCGGGTGCCACCGACGACGCCGACCTCGTCTTCGAGCTCGTCGTGTCGGCGCTCCGCCTCGCCCGGGACCACGCCGACCGAGGCGACCTGAAGATGGCGAACGCTGCGCTCAAGGAGATGCGGTACGCGTTCCACGTGTTCGAGCCGTATCGCGTCGAGCGAAAGGTCGCGATCTTCGGGTCGGCGCGAACACTCCCCGACGACCCGCTCTACCACCAGGCCCGTCGCTTCGCCGCCGCGATCGCCGAACGCGACTGGATGGTGATCACCGGTGCCGGTCCGGGGATCATGGAAGCGGGCATCGAAGGCGCGGGGCCCGACAACGCGTTCGGGGTGAGCATCCGGTTGCCGTTCGAGGCCGTGACGAGCGGATTCATCGCGGATGATCCCAAGCTCATCAACTTCCGGTACTTCTTCACGCGCAAGCTCTCGTTCATCAAGGAAGCGGACGCGTTCGTCCTGCTGCCTGGCGGCTACGGCACGCTCGATGAAGCCTTCGAGCTCCTCACGCTGGTCCAGACCGGGAAGGCGCAGCCCGGCCCGATCGTGATGCTCGACGTGCCCGGCGGTACGTACTGGGAGTCGTGGAGCGAGTTCGTGCGTACCGAGCTCACCGCGCGCGGGTACACCTCCGAGCACGACCTGTGTCTCGTGCGGGTGACCGACGACGTCGACGTGGCAGTCGACGAAGTGACCGGGTTCTTCACCAACTACGACTCGCAGCGCTTCGTCGACGGGCGACTCGTGCTGCGCCTCCGGCGCGCTCCGCACGACGCCGACCTCGCGCGACTCACCGAGGAGTTCTCCGACATCGTCGCTCGGGGCCCGATCGAGCGGGTCGAGGCTGCCCCGGCGGAGCTGGCCGACGACGATCACGTTGATCTGGAACGGGTCGCGTTCTGGTTCGATCGGCACGGCTGGCCTCGCCTGCGCGAGCTCATCGACCGTCTCAACGGCCGCACCCCGCACCCCTGACCCACATCCCCGGCCGTGGCCTACTCGCCGGGGGTGCCGCCCAGGGCGTGGATGGCCCGCTCGAGCGCCCGACGCGCCTTGAGGATCTGACGCTCTTGGGCCGCCGCATCCGCGTCGCCGTCCTCGGCCGCGGCCCGCAGTCGGTCGTACGCGAGGTCGCGCAAGCGCTCCTCGATCGACGCGAGCTGGGCGATCAGGTCGTCGAAGTCGGTCATCGGTCCCTTCCCTGGCCCGAGGCCGCCGGTCGTTCCGGCAGGGCGGCCGCCAACAGCTCGGCCGGGTGCCACACGTCGAGGCCGGCTGCCCCGAGGTGCATGGCGCACCCCGGGTTCGCAGACGCGACCACCACCGGCCCGTCACCACCGGCGGTACGGATCGTCGCGACCTTCCGATCGCGAATCGCGCCGGCGAGCCTGGGCTGGAGCACCGCGTAGGAACCGCCGGCCCCGCAGCAGAGACCGTCGTCATCGGTACCGACGACGGTATAGGCCCGGCCCAGCACCTCGTGCACCGCGTCCGCGACGTGCTGGACGTGTTGGAGATGACACGGATCCTGGACCACGACGGTTCGAGCTCGCGCGACCAGCTCCAACGGCGGTTGCGCCGCGAGCCACTCGGAGAAGTCGCGCACCCGAGCTGCGAACGCACCGGCTTCGTGCGTGCCGAGCAGCTCGCCGTATTCCTTCATCGCCGCACCACACCCGGCGCTGTCCACCACGATCGGCCCGTCGCGGGGCAGGTGTGCGATCACCCGACGGGCCAGCGCACGAGCTTCGTCCTCTCGTCCTGCGTGGAGGTGCAGCGCGCCGCAGCAGCTGGCGTGACGGTCCGACACTGCCGGGACGCCACCCGCGGCGCGCATCACCCGGAGCGCGTCGCGGTGCACGTCGCGTTGCCACGCATCCATCACGCAGCCGGTGAAGAGCACCACGTCGGCGTCGGCGGCCGCCGCGCCGAGGAGCGGTCGCCGCACGGATCGAGCGGAGATGCGGGGCACACCGAAGCGCCGGGGAACGAGGTGGAGGCGCTGGGCGACCAGGAGAGGCCACGTCAGCGCGTGCAGCAGCCACCGGCGAGGGAGCACGACTCGGTAGCCGAGCCACTCGAGCACGGGCCGAATGGAGGCGTGGCGTCGCGGGTGGTCGCGGCGCAGCGCGGCGCGCGCGCCTTGCATGAGATGGCCGAACGGCACCCCGGACGGGCACGCGGCCTCACACGCCCGACACTGGACGCATTCCTCCATCGCCGCCTCGAACGAAGCGCCGATCGGGGCGGCGCCGGACTGGACGGCCCGCATCGCCGCGATGCGCCCCCGGGGCGACGCGATCTCGAGTCCGGTCACGCGATAGGTGGGGCAATGCGGGAGGCACAGACCACACGCGACACACGCAATGAGCGCCTCGTCGTCGAGTCCCAGCGTCATAAGGCCGGGACTCCACCGAGCGTGACCTCACCGTGTAGTGGAGGTACAGACTTTGCCAGGGGCAACCGGCCCGGGGCGAGCTTGCCCGTCGGGTCGAAGGCGGCCTTCACCCGGGCCAGCAGGGCCCCGTTGGGGAGATCGATCCCGAAGCCATCGAGGCCCGGCGCACCGGCTTCGCGCAACAGCCATCCCCCGCGGCGTTCCGTCTCGGCGCGGGCCGCACCCAGCGCAGCCTCCGAGTCGGTCGCGACGTGGACCGTCCCCACGCCGATCTCGGCGACCCATCGGAGACCACTCATGGCCTCGAGCGCGCGGCCCAAGTCGACGACGCGTCCGGGCGCGACCGACGCGCGCCCACGGTGTTCGCCGACCGGCCACGAGCATGCTCCCGCGGGTTCGAGGCCGGCGCCCGTCGCCTCGGCCTCGACGTCGGCCCGATGCCCCTCCAGGCGAACCCACGTCAGCGCACCGTCCCACGCGACGGTCGCCGGACGCAGGCATCGGGCTCGCACCGCGCCGGGAGCGTCAGCGCTCACCCCCCACCAGACCGAGGCGGGCAGCGGGCGACAGCGCAGGATCACACGGGTCAGCACCCCGATCGTGCCCAGCGAGCCCACGAGGAGCCGCGGGATGTCGTAGCCGGTCACGTTCTTGACCGTCGGGCCGCCGCCCCGCACGAGCCGGCCATCGGCCGTCGCGAACCGCACCTCGAGGACCTGGTCGCGCAACGGGCCGACGCGGGGCCGCCGCGGTCCGGAGAGCCCGCTGGCGATCGTGCCCCCCACCGTCGCGGTGGGGTCCCGGGGATCGAGCGCACACTCCTGACCCGCGCTCACGAGCACCTCGGTCAGCTCGGCGACCGTCGTGCCCGCCCCCACCGTGATGGTGAGATCGGCGGCGTCATAGGCGACGACTCCCACCGGTGCCCGCACGACCGTGGCCTCCTGCGGTGGACGCCCTCCGACTTCGCGGTGCGTCCCGGCGCCCACCGGGTCGACACGCACGGCTGCCCCGACGACACGCGCCACCTCCTCTTCCGCCCGGATCAGATCCACATGCCCTCCCCCGCGCTCGAGGGCGGGACCGGGCCGAGCTCCCCGCACCGACTCCCGCGCGGGAGCACCTTGTCCGGGTTGGCACGCCCCGCGGGATCGAACGCGTCGCGAAGTCGCGCCTGCGCGTCGAGATCGTCGGGTCCGAACACCAGCGACATCGCGTCGCGCTTCTCCAGGCCGATACCGTGCTCGCCCGAGAGCACTCCCCCGGCCTCGACACACGCGCGCAGGATCTCGTCCCCGGCCTCGCGCACTCGGGCCCAGATGCCAGGTTCGCGCGCATCGAACGCGATCAGGGGATGCAGGTTGCCATCGCCCGCGTGGAACACGTTCAGCACGGTGAGGCGCTGCTCGGCGCACACCGCCCCCACCCGGCGCAGGACGTCGACCAGGCGGGTACGGGGGACGACGGCGTCGTGAAGGTAGTAGTCGGGTGCGATCCGTGCGATCGCCCCGAAGGCCGACTTGCGTCCCTTCCACAGCAACTCTCGTTCCGCATCGTCGGCCGCGATTCGCACCGTTCGCGCGCCGCTCGCGCGCCCGACGCGAGACACCTCCTCGACCTCGGCCGCGACGCCGGCCTCGAGCCCGTCGAGCTCGACGAGCAGGACCGCGGCGGCGTCGCGCGGGTAGCCGGCCCCGACGAAGTCCTCGACCGCCCGGGTGATCGGCGCATCCATCATCTCGAGCGCGGCGGGCACCACACCTGCCGCGATGATCCCGCTGACGGTCGCCGCCGCGTCGTCGATGCTGGAGAAGTCGAGCAGGAGGGTGCGGACCGCGGGCGGGTTGGGGGTCAGGCGGACCGCGATGCGCGTCGCGATCCCCATCGTGCCTTCGCTGCCGACGAAGCAGCCCCGGAGGTCGTAACCCGGCTGGTCGGGTTCGAGCCCGCCGAGTCGGGCCATCGTCGCGTCGGGGAGCACCACGTCGACGGCGAGGACGTGGGTGGCGGTCACCCCCGACGCCAGGCAGTGCGGTCCGCCGGCATTGGTCGCCACGTTGCCGCCGATCGTGCACGCAGCCTGCGATGAGGGATCGGGCGCGTAGTGCAGTCCGAGATGGCGGATCGCCCGGCTGAGATCGAGGTTCAGGACGCCGGGCTCGACCCACGCGATCCGAGCGTCGACGTCGACCTCGATGATCCGGTTGAGGCGCGTCGTGACGATGAGGACCGGCCGACCCACCGGTGTCGCCCCTCCCGCGAGTCCGGTGCCACTCCCGCGCGCGACGAACGACCGATCGTGACGGACCGCGACATCGACGGCCGCCGCGACGTGCTCACCCCGAGCGGGAAAGCACACGACGGCGGCTTGGCCCCGTTCGTGGCCCGCGTCGCCCGCGTAGAGCGAGAGCTCCAACGGCTCGGCACGCGCACGAGCATGTCCGAGCACCGACCGGAGGTCGGCGAGGAGGGCACGGTCCTCTGTACGTTCGTCGGGGCGGTCGGAGGCGATTGCCGAAGATTACCGACGACCCTGGGTACGCTCACTCTCACGGCGCACGCCGGACGAGCAGGCTCCGGACACCGCCACCCCAGACCCGCCCACCCAGACCCGCAGCCCCGACGCCGAACCTGGAGAAGCCGATGAGCGGCCCCGCCCGCGAGTGGGTCACCTTCGACGACCCGAAGGAGGAACGACGCTGGCAGATCGACGTCACGTACCTCCTCTCGTCGTGGACCTGCATCTTCGGTGCCGGGTGCCAAGGCGTGCTCACCGGCCCCGCACCCGAGCTCGTCCAGGGTTGCTGCTCCTACGGCGCCCACTTCTCCGACAAGAAGGACCGGGACCAGGTGGTCAGGGCGGCGCGGAACCTCACCGACGACGAGTGGCAGTTCGCCGCGACGGCGGGCAAGAAGGGCATCTACGCGAAGGCCGGCAAGGACGAGGACGGCAAGGTCGAGTGGCGGACGCGGCTCGTCGAAGACGCGTGCATCTTTCTCAACCGGCCCGGCTTCGCGGGCGGTGTCGGGTGTGCCCTCCACATCCATGCCGAACACACCGGCAAGCACCACAGCGACGTGAAGCCGGAGGTCTGCTGGCAGCTCCCCCTGCGCCGCATCGACGAGGAGCAGGAGGACGGGAGTGTGGTCTCGACCCTGACGGAGTTCGCTCGCGACGGCTGGGGCGAGGGAGGCGACGACTTCGCCTGGTGGTGCACCGAGGCACCCGAGGCGTTCGTGGGCACGGAACCCCTCTACCGGAGCCTCGGCGAGGAGCTCCGCAAGATGCTGGGCAACAAGCTGTACCGACAGGTGGTCGCCTATCTCGACGAGCGGGTGCAGGCCGAGCCCCGGCCCGTGGTGCACCCGACCGAGCAGCGTGTCACCGTGCGGTCGACCCGCCGTTAGACGAGCGAAAGACCGCCGTCGATGACCAGCACCGCGCCGGTGAGCCACGCGGCGGTGTCGGACGCGAGATAGAGGGCGGCGCCGGCGATGTCGTCGGGTGCTCCGATGCGTCGCATGGGGTGACGCGCCGCGATCGCCTCCTCGCCGGTCTCCCAGAGGGCCCGGGCCATGTGCGTCTTGACGAGGCCGGGCGCGAGCGCGTTCACGCGCACCTCGGGACCGAGCTCGAGCGCGAGCTGACGAGTCATGTTGATCAGGGCCGCCTTGGACGCGTTGTAGATCCCGATGAACGGTGCGGGCTGCAGGCCCCCGACGGAGGCCACGTTCAGGATCACGCCACCGTGCTCGCGCATCCAGGCGCGCCACGCCGCCTGAGCGAGCAGCAGTGCGCCCTCGAGGTTGACCTCGAGCACCTTGCGCACCATCGCAGGTTCGGTCTCGATCATGGGACCGAACGCCGGGTTCGTCGCCGCGTTGTTCACGAGGACGTCGAGGCGGCCGAGTTCCCCCACGCATCGTGCGACGGCTTCCTCGATGACCTCCGGCTCCCCCGCAGAACCGGCGACCGTGACGATGGTGCCGCCGAGCTCGCGCACCGTGCGTTCGGTCTCGTCGAGCTCGTCGGCCTTGCGGGCGAGGACGCACACGGCCGCGCCTGCGGCCACGTACGCCTCCACGATCGCCCGACCGATCCCTCGCGTGCCTCCCGTGACCAGAGCCACCCGTCCATCGAGGCGCAGCGCCGTCGCCGGATCGATCACCTGACCCCGATCATCGTCGCCGAGATCATTCGTGCATCACAGATACAGGCCGGTCTCGGCCTCGGCCCGGCTCGACGCGGTCGCGTGAACGTCACGTTCCCGCAGGATGAGGTAGTCCTCGCCCCGGATCTCCACCTCGTAACCGCTGTCGGGCGCGAACAGGACCCGATCGCCTTCTTCGACGTTGCGGACCGTCGGTCCCACGGCGACGACCGTGGCCCAGTGGAGCCGCCGGTCGAGGTTGGCGGTCGCCGGGATCAGGATCCCGGCCCGCGACTTGCGCTCACCGATCTCGTCAGAAGGCCGAGCGAGCACGCGGTCAGCCATCATGCGGATCGAGTGCTTCACGTCGCTCGGTTCCGCGTCGGCCATGCGGGCGAGGTTACCGCCGGGTCCGCCAGCGACCCGATCCAGCCGCATCGGGCCACCCGCTTCCGGGCGCGCTCGGGACCTGGGCTACATTTCGCGTCACTCGGCCCCTCCTCTGGAGCACAGTGTCCGATTTCGTCGCCCCGACCACCAGCCCGGTACCCGTTGCGCGCAGCCGCACGCGTCGGCTGAGCGCGACGATCCAGACGTACTTCCTCCTGACGAAGCCGCGGGTCATCGAGCTGCTACTGGTCACGACCCTTCCGGCGATGATCCTCGCTGACGACGGGATCCCCTCCATCGGGCTGATCGCGGCCGTGCTCTTCGGCGGCGCACTCGCAGCCGGCGGCGCCAACACCATCAACTGCTGGATCGAACGCGACAGCGATCACCTCATGAAGCGGACGCGCCGGCGCCCGCTCCCCGCCGGTGACGTCGAGCCCAACGCTGCCCTGGTCTTCGGGCTCGTCCTCGAGGTCGCGGCCTTCGGGTTCCTCTGGGCCACGGCGAACCTGCTCGCGGCCTCGCTGGCAGTGAGCGCCATGCTCTTCTACGTGTTCGTGTACACGATCTGGCTGAAGCCGCGAAGTCCACAGAACATCGTCGTCGGCGGCGCGGCCGGCGCGGTGCCCGCACTCGTCGGTTGGGCCGCGGTGACCGGAAGCCTCGCGGCACCGGCATGGGTGCTGTTCGCGATCGTCTTCTTCTGGACCCCTCCGCACTTCTGGGCACTCGCGCTCAAGTACCGCGATGACTACGCGGCGGCAGGTATCCCGATGCTCCCGGTCGTGAAGGGAACGGCAGTGGCCGTGCGTCAGATCCTCGCCTACTCGGTGGTCGTCCTCATGGTGAGCCTCACGCTCCCACTGGTCACGCCGATGACGCCGCTCTATCCGATCGCCGCGGCGGTCCTCGGCGTGCTCTTCGTGGTCACTGCCGAGCGCCTGCGGCGCGACCCGAGTCCCGAGCGCGCGATCAGGCTCTTCATGTTCTCGAACACCTACCTCGCGCTGCTCTTCGCGGCCGTTGCCGTCGACACCATCCTCCGCGCCTCCTGAGGCCGCGGCCCCGCGACGCCGGGGCCTCCTGCTGCTCATCGCCGCGACGGTCGTCGCGTTCGTGGGCGGCATCACCGCCTGGGCGGTCATCGCGAGCAACGACACGACCGTCGCCACACCGAGCACTCGAGCCACCGGGACGTCGCCGGGGTCTTCGGCGCCGGGCTCATGCGCACCGGCCGTCTCGCCTGGGCCGGCCACGGTTGGCGGGGTCGCACCCGAGTTCCGCCTCCGCGGTCTCGAGGGCGGGTGCGTCGACCTCGCCGCGCTGCGCGGCCACCCGATCGTGATCAACTTCTGGGCTTCGTGGTGCTTCCCGTGCCGGGAGGAGATGCCGCTGCTGCGCGGGGCATACGCCAAGCACCACACCGAGGGGCTGGAGATCGTCGGAATCCCCTACCGCGACATCCTCTCCGACTCGCGTGCCTTCGCCCACAAGTTCGGGGCCAGCTGGCTGCTCGCACGCGACCCCGACTCCGCAGCCGCGAACGCGTACGGCGTGCGCCCGATCCCCCAGAGCATCTTCGTGCGACGCGACGGCACCATCGCCTCGCACATCCGCGGCATGACGAGCGCCGAATTCCGTCGCGAGCTCGCGAAGATCCTCCACTAGCTGCTACTCCTCCCAGCGAAAGAAGCGCACCGCGAGGAGCGGTGTCGCGATCGCCCACAGGAGGAGTACCCCGGCGCTGCCCCACGGGAACGACACGCCTGCGAACGCGTCGCGCACACTCTCGGACAGCGCGGCTGCCGGGAGGGCACGGGCGAACGTCTGCAGCGCATCCGGGAGCTTGTGGAGCGGGTACGCCATCCCACCGAGAAAGAGGAGCACGAGGAACATCGCGTTCGCGCCAGCAAGATTTGCCTCGGCACGCAGCGTTCCCGCCATGAGCATCCCGATCCCGGCGAACGCCACGGTCCCCAGCAAGAGGAACGCGACGGCGAGGACCACGCCGCCGGTGACCTCCCACCCGAGCGCAAGGCCGGTGGCGACGATCACGATCGTCTGGAGGAGCTCGATCACGAGCACGTTGATCGTCTTTGCCGTGAGCAGGCCCGCGCGCGACAACGGCGTGGAGCCCAATCGCTTCAGCACTCCGTAGCGACGCTCGAAGCCGGTCGCGATTCCCAGGCTCACCATCGCCGTGGACATCACCGCGAGTGCGAGCACCCCTGGCACGAGGAAGTCCACAGGTCGGCGGACGGTCGTGTTGACCGCGTCCACCTTCGTGAAGAAGACGAGAATCCCGACCGGGATCAGGAACGAGACGAGCAGGCTCTCGCCGCGTCGAAGCGTCAGCGTGAGCTCGACCCGCGTCTGACCGAGGACCGCGCGCGTCGCTCGGCTCACGACGGGACCTCCCGCGTGAGGCGGAGGAAGACCTCTTCGAGCGACCGCCGACCCGCTTGGAGCTCACCGAGACGGATCCCGGCGTCGCGCAACCACACTGCCAGATCGGCAACCAGCTCCGGGGTGGCCTCGGCCGCGATCACATACTCACCGGCGCGCGTCTCGGTCACCGCGTCGGGCGCGACGCCGAGGGCAGCGCCGAGCTCCACCACGGCGATGCCGGGTGCGCACCAGAACCGGGTTTCGTCACCCGCCGCCCCGCTCGTGAGCTCACTGGGCGTCCCGAGCGCGACGAGTCGACCATGATCGATGATCGCAAGGCGGTCGCAGAGGTGCTCGGCCTCGTCCATGCCGTGGGTGGTGAGGACAACCGTGACACCGTCATTGCGCAACCCGCGCACGAGCTCCCACGTCGTGGCCCGCGCGTGAGGATCCATCCCTGCGGTCGGCTCGTCGAGGAACAGGACGCGCGGTCGGCCGATGAGCGCGAGGGCGAGGGAAAGGCGCTGGCGCTGCCCCCCGGACAGGCGCCGGACCAGGGTCTGGCGGGCGTCGTCGAGTCCGAGGGCGACGAGGAGCCGCTCGGGGTCGTCCGCGTCGTCGTAGAAGGATTGGAACAGGCGCAGCGCCTCCAGGGGGCGGATCCCGGGCGACAGCCCACCTTCCTGGAGCATGACCCCGACCTGAGGCCGGAGCCGTTGCCCGTCGGCGATGGGGTCGAGCCCCAGCACGCGGACCGTGCCGCGATCTGGTCGGCGGTAGCCCTCCAGGATCTCGACCGTCGTCGTCTTCCCCGCCCCGTTCGGGCCCAGGATCCCGAAGACCTCACCGGGCGCCACCCGGAGCGAGAGACCATCGACGGCTCGCGTCGTGCCGTAATGCTTCTCGAGCTCGATGACCTCGATCGCAGCGGTCGCCGAGGTCATCGGGCGCGCAGCCTACCGGAGGCTCTCGCGCGGCCCTGATCCGGTGATGAACGCTCAGCGGGCCCCGGCCGACGACGAGCGCGGAGCGCGAACCGCAACCACGGATCTGCACCGGCGCGCGCGGGCGTCGAGCGACTCGGCCGTCCCGGGCCCCGTCGAGTGTCATCACCGACACGCACCGTCCCCATCCCGGCCAGATCGACACACCGTGTCCGCACGAGACGACCCACCCGTACCGCGCCCAGACCGGATTAGTGATCACGCCATGCGACGTAGGTGCCCAACTCCTCGAGGGCCTGGCGCGCCTCGGCGGTGATCGGCGCGATCACGAGCGCGGCCAGCGATTCGGCCACGAGTCGCTCGATCGCGGCTTCGATGTCGTCGCGCGCTCCCGTACTCACCAGAAGCTCCTGCAATGCCGCGACGTCGGCATCGGTCAGGTCGGGCTGCCCGAGCATTCCGAGGAGCGCGGTGCCCTCGGCCCCGGCACGACCAGCCGCGACCGCGACGAGCGGTGTCAGCTTCCCTTCGCGCAGGTCGTCGCCCACCGGCTTGCCGGTGACCGACGCGTCACCGAACACCCCGAGCAAGTCGTCACGGAGCTGGAATGCCTCCCCCAACGGCAGCCCCACTGCGCTGAGCATGGGACCGAGCTCTTCGAGGCGACCGGCGAGGGCCGCGCCAAGGTGCAGTGGGCGCTCGACCGTGTACTTGCCCGACTTGTAGCGCTCGATGCGCGCAGCCTGCGTCGGATCGCTCGAGCCGCTTGCAGTACCCACAAGGTCGAGGTACTGACCGATGCACAGCTCGATGCGCAGCTCGTCGAAGACGCGACGCGCGTCGTTGCTTCTCTCACCGAACAGCACATCGGCGTACACGAAGGCGAGGTCACCAACGAGGATCGCCGCGCCCTCGCCGAATCGGCGGGCCTCCGCGCGCCAACCCCGCGCCGCGTGCTGGGCGACGAAGTGCGTGTGGATGGACGCGTGGCCACGGCGCCGGTCCGACCCGTCCATGATGTCGTCGTGCACGAGCGCGAAGGTGTGGAGCAGCTCCAGTGCGGCGCCGGCATCCACGACTTCGCTGGCGTCGGGAGCTCCACCGGCGCCGACGTACGCCCAGTGACAGAACGCCGGCCGGAGACGCTTGCCTCCGGCGAGGACGAGCGCCCGCAGGGCGGCGAGGGGCTCTTCGAGGTCGGAGTCCACCGCTCCCCAACGGGCCGCCTCAGCATCGAGCAGCTCGACGACGCGCGTCTCGGCCCGGCGGCCGACCTCGGCGAGACTCGGTGGGACCCCGGTCGCGCGCCGGGCGGACGCAGGCACCGCGTGAGCGTAGGTCGCGCACCGAGACAGCCCCGAAGCGTCGCACCGGTACGATCCTGGACCGTGCCGGAGTTCCTCTCCTCTGCGTGGATCACCGAGCTGGACTCCGCTCTCCGGGCACTCGTGCCGAGCGCGACTGCGTCGGAAGGGGTCCCGGAGGGGCCGTTCGTCGTCGAGCAGCGCGTCACACGGCCCGGGGCCGACACCCACGTGCACCATGTCGTGGCGAGCGGCGGAGGGTTCCGTGCCACCAACGGGCCGGCGCCCGCACCCGACCTCGTTCTCACGACGGACCTCCAGACCGCGGTGGCGATCCAGCGGGGTGCCGTGAACGCGCAGCTCGCGCTGGCGGCCGGTCATCTGCGCCTGGGCGGCAACCTCGACCGTCTCCTGGCGAACGCGGAGCTGTTCACCAGGCTCGATGACGTGTTCGTGACGCTCCGGGACCGTACGACGTACCCGAGCGTCGGCGAGCCTGGGGTCCACCGCTAGCATCGCCGGCATGACGATCTCCGAGGCGGACTTCCGCTCCCAAGCGAGGGCGTTCCTGGATGGGAATGCCGAGCGACGGGTCGAGGAGACCCACGAATGGGGCAAGGGCTCCGACCGGGTCGGGCTTCTCGACGAGAAGTCGGCCGACCAGGAAGCCGCCGAGATCACCGCAGCCAAGAAGTGGAAGGCCACCGAGTTCGACGCCGGCTTCGGCTGGATCACCGGGCCCGAGGAGTACTCCGGACGCGCCCTTCCCGCGAGCTACGAGCGGTCCTACCGCGAGATCCTTGCCGGCTACTCGATTCCGTCCCAGTCGATGTTCGGCATCGGACTCGGAATGGTCGCCCCCACGATCCTCGCCCACGCAACCCCCGAGGTGAAGGACCGCTACCTCGCGTCGATGTACCGCGGCGACACGGTCGGCTGCCAGCTCTTCTCCGAACCGGTCGCCGGATCCGATCTGGCCGGCATCCAGACCAGGGCCGTGCGCGACGGCGACGAGTGGCTCCTCACCGGGCAGAAGGTCTGGACGTCGGGCGCGCAGTACAGCGACATCGGCGAGATCATCACCCGCACCTCGACCGGCGAGTCCCGGCACAAGGGTCTGACGATGTTCGTCGTCGACATGTTGGCCGACGGCGTCGACATCCGCCCGCTCCGCCAGATGACCGGTGGCGCCTCGTTCAACGAGGTGTTCTTCGAGGACGTGCGGGTCCCGGACTCGCACCGGCTCGGCGATGTCGACGAGGGCTGGACCGTCGCGCTCACGACGCTCATGAACGAGCGGGCGGCCATCGGCGGAGGAGGAGCGGGGCTGGGCAACGTCAGCTTCAGCCGCTTCCGCGACATGGCCCGCCACTACGACCTCGCCGACGATCCGATCACCCGCCAGCGCCTCGCCGACATCTACGTGCGCCAACAGGTCGCGCGATTCACCAACCTGCGCGCGATGGCGAAGATCCGTAGCGGCCAGCTCCCGGGCCCCGAGATGTCGATCGCGAAGCTGGCGTTGACGGCGAACATGCAGCGGATCGCCCAGGTGCTCGGGGAGATCCTCGGCCCCCGGCTCGTGGCCGACTCGGGCGAGTGGGGGGCGTTCGCGTGGTCGGAGTTCGTCCTGGGCATCCCGGGCCTTCGCATCGCCGGCGGCACCGACGAGGTGATGCGCAACATCGTCGGCGAGCGGGTCCTGGGCCTGCCCAAGGAGCCCCGGGGCACGCAGTAGGCGCCCGAGACGTGCTCCCCTTCGAGCGCCTCCGCGCGTTGGCCCGATACTCCGGCGACGACACCGAGCTCGTCCTCGAGGCCGCCGACTGCTTGGCCGACTTCGGCGCCGACCCCCAGCTCCTCACGGTGTGTCGGCGTCTCCTCGCACATCACCTCGCGTCGGGCCCGCTGTGGTGGCTGTGCGCGCACGTCGTCGGTGCGGCGAATCCGAGCCAGGCCGCGCACGACGCGGCGCGTCGCCTGCGCGAAGACCGTACGGCCACGCGCCTGGCATCCGCGCTGCCGTTCCCCCACGACGAGCCCATCGCAGTGCTCGGATGGCCCGAGATCGCAGGCGCGGCACTCGCCGAGCGCCCTGACCTCGACGTCATCGCGGTTCGCAGTCGAGTCGGTGACCGCACCCTGCGCGCTCGCCTGTCCCGCACGGAGCTTCGCGTACGCGCCGTCGACGAGCCCGAGGCGATGGCCCTCGAGCCGGGCCACCTGCTGGTGGAGGTGCTGGCCACGAGCCCCTCCACCGCGCTCGTTCCGAACGGGACGGCGGATCTGCTCTGGTCGCTCAGCACCGCGCGGCTCTGGCTCGTCGCCGGCGCCGGGCGGCTCCTTCCCGAACGACTGTTCGAGGTCGCCCAGCGGGAGGTGGAACGCGCGGTGGACCCCATCGCCGAGACGCTCGAGGTCGCGCGTGCGGATCGTGTCGCGGGCCCCGCGGGCCTCGACGCACCAGAGCGGCTCGCGACCCGCGTGGACTGCCCCGTCGCGCCCGAGCTCCTGCGCCTCTGAGCTCCTGTCACGCTGACCGACCCCGACCGATGCTCCGTCGGCCTGGACCCTCGAGGGGTCCGGCCTTGGAGGCCGGGCGACTACGCCTCGAGCGCGAGGCCCGGGTCGGCAGCGTCGACGAGCTCCAGGTCGAGCGCGTCGCCCTGCTGACTGCGGATCGCCTCGATCTTGTGCAACGGGCGCTCCAGCGCGCGTCGACGCGTGCCCACGAGCGCTTCGTACTCGTTCCCGGCCGCCTCGATGCGCGCGCCAACCTTGTCCATCTGGGCGACGAACTTGTTCCACTGTTCGTTGAACTGGCCCAGGAGTCCCAGGATCTCGTCGGACGTGCGGGCCAGCTGGAAGTTCTCCACCATCTGTCGGATGAGCGCCAGCACCGCGAACAACGTGAGCGGTGAGCAGAAGATGACGCGCTGACGCACCGCGGCGTCGATGATGTCGCCGTCGTGCTCGTGGATGAACGCGTAGAGCTGCTCGTTGGGGATGAAGAGCAGCACGAAGTCGACGGTTCCGCCGGACGCGTCGATGTAGTCGCGTGAGCTGAGCTCCTTGATGCGCGCCTTCACATCGCGCAGGAAGTCGTCTTTGTAGCGCTTCGAGTCGAGGTCGGAACGCGCGTCGCAGAAGCGCAGGTAGTTGTCGAGCGGGAACTTCACATCCATGTGCAGGAGCAGGTCATTGGGAAGCAGGAACGTGAAGTCGGGCATGCCCCGCGCGCCGTCGAGCGCCTTCTGCTTGCGGTAGTTCACGTTCTCGACGAAGCCGGCGAGGCGCAGCACGTCCTCGGCCATGCGCTCGCCCCACTGACCGCGCGCTTTGGTGCTCGACAGCGCCTCCCGCAAGCTCGTGGTGGTGTGCAGCAACGCCGTGACCCCCTCGTGCTGCATCGTGAGCTGCTCGCTCAGCTGACCGAACTTCTGCTCGCGGTCGGCCTCGAGGGTCTGCATCAACGTCGAGACCTCGTCGAGCTTCGCGTTCATGGAGCCGAGCTGCTGATCGATCAGCGACTTCTTGCCGTCGAGCTCCTGGCCGACCCGCTCCCGCTCGGAGCCCATGAGCTCGCGGTTCTGGACCAGCACATGGTCGACCGCCGCCCGTACCGCCGCGTCACGCTCCTCGCCCGCGACCCTGCGCTGCTCGTCGACCGCCCGGCGAACCGCCGCTTCGACGGCCTCGGGCCGGGACCGGCCCCGCAAGGACAACACGACCACCATGGCCCCCAGGGCCACCACCAGGACGCTCAGGACGACGCTCAGCACGATCTCCATGCCATGAGCGTCCCATGGGGGTGTGACACCTACGAGGATGGCCCCTGACCTGGGCTTTCGCGGCTTCTCCGCGGAGTGAGGCCAGGTCGAGTGCGGCGTACGCGAAGCCACCCCGAGTGCCGACGTCGATGCGTCCCGTCCAGACCGCAGGGGTTGTGGCGATGCACTGGCCGAGGGGCACCTGCCCGGGGCTCCGGCGGGTCGATCATCGTGCTCCGTACGTCGTCGGCGTGGAGCACCCCGTCGCAGCGCCCTGGATCAAGACGCCGTCCACGGCGGCCGGGGATCCCATCAGCGGGGCCGTGAGCTTCTTCTCCCAGCGGATCGCGCCCGTCGCGCGGTCCATCGCCACCCTGATCGTCCGCCCCCGATCGGGCGGCGGATGAGCCGGTCGAGGACATCACCCGCGGCATCGTCGAGTCGGGCGCCGTCAGGACTCGGTCAGAACGTGCCGCCGTCGACCACGATCTTCTGGTCGGTGAGGTAGCGCGCCGCAACGGACACGACGAAGCGGACCACGTCTGCCACCTCCTCCGGGCTGCAGACGTGCTCGAACGGCGCATTCGAGTCGAGCTGGTGGATGTCGTCCACGCCCATGGCCCCTCGCGCGAGCCGTCGACCCATCTCGGTGTCCACGAGACCCGGCGCCACGACGTTCACGTGGATGCCGTGCGTGCGCTCCTCTTTCGCCAGCGTGCGCGCGAGCGCCTCGAGCGCGGCCTTGGCCATGTTGTACGGCGCGGAGTTCGCACCCCACATGACTGTCGCGGCACTCGAGATGTACACGATGTCGCCCCGCGGTCGCGTCCGCATTCCCGGCACGATCATCTTGCTCAGCGCGAAGGCCGAGAGCGCGTGCACCCGCCAGACCCGCTCGATCTCCTCGGGGTTGGTGTCCGTGACGGATTGGCCCCGACTCGCGATCCCCGCACTGTGCACGAAGATGTCGATGCCCCCGAAGTCTGCGGTGATCGCCTCGACCATCCGCGCGTCGGCCTCGAGATCGTCGACCGACGCCTGATAGAGCTCCACCCGGCGGCCCAGCGCCTCGATCGCCTTCGCCGTCGCACGCGCGCGGTCCTGGTCGCGTCGGTAGTTGATCGCGACGTCGGCGCCGTCGGCGGCGAGCCCGAGGGCGATCGCCGCGCCGATGCCACGATTGCCGCCCGTGACGAGCGCGACGCGCCCCTTCAGGCCGTTGGCCGCAGGTCCCATGACGAATGCTCCTGTTCCGTCAGACACGTCCGGTCGCGAGGCGTTCGGCCCGGGCGAGCAGCGCGGGCTGACCGAGCCGCTCGGCCCAGGCGGCGAACTCCGACGTCGGTCCCCGCCAACGCCAGTCGTCGACCGTACCGACATCACCGTCGGTCCGCAGCGTCGCCAGGGTTCGAAAGAGCTCGGCATCCTGGCGCTGGGCCGCCAACGTCGAAGCGAGCCGCAGGGCCCCGCGCACCTCGACATCCCACTCGGAGGACCGATCGGGTACCGCCTCGAGATGGCGGTACCGGGCGAGGACCGCCGACGCCGACTTGGCTCCCCATCCCGGCAACCCGGGGAAGCCGTCGGCTGTGTCACCGACGAGCGCGAGCCAGTCGGGGATGGATTCGGGGTCCACCCCGAACTTCGCACGCACGCCCGCCTCGTCGGAGAACTGGCCCTTGCGACGGTCGAGCTGCACGACCCGCGGATCCTGCACGCACTGGGCGAGGTCCTTGTCGGGGGTGCAGATGACCGCGCGAGCGACGCGCTCGTCCTCGCGCGCGACCAGCGCGGCCGACGCGAGTGCATCATCAGCCTCGAGCTCGACTTCGGCCCAGACGGCGATCCCGAGCGCAGCGAGCGCGTCCTCAAGGAGCGGGAACTGCGCGAAGAGCACCGGATCGATGCCTTCACCCGTCTTGTAGCCGTCCCAGAGGCCGTTGCGGAACGACTCGACCACGTGATCGGTCGCGACACCGACGTGGGTCGCCCCGTCGGCGAGCATGTCGAGAACCGACCGTAGGACGCCGCGGACGGCACCGACGTCGACACCGTCGGCGTCGGTGTGCTCCGGTACGGCGTAGTAATGGCGGAAGAGCTCGTAGGTCCCGTCGACGAGATGGGTCTGGAAACCGGTCTGCACGTGGCCCATCATGACTCCTGGATGAAGGGGGGCCGATCCGCGGGCGTCCGATGTGACCGCGCCTCGTCGGACGGCGCGACGCTGAGCTCGGCGACGACCGCACGGTGATCGCTCACCGGAGCCCGTTGGGCCACCCAGGCACGCCGCACCACGAGGCCGTCGACGGCGACGTGGTCGAGCCGGAGGCGGGGCATGTCGGCGGGATACGTCGGTCCGTGCTCGACAAGCGCGAACCCGGCTGCCGCGAGGATCGGCTCCACCGCCGGCGGACCAAGGTTCAGGTCGCCGAGGAGGACGCGGGGCGCGGGGCGCGCGACGAGCGCGTCGAGGACGGCACGCAGTTGCGCGGGTGCGTCGTGTGCCAGGTGCCGATGCCGCTTGGGCCAGTGCTGGAGGTGCGTCACGGCCACCGAGATCTCGAGACCGCGCACACCGACGCGGGCGATGATCGCCGTTCGGGGCTCGCGTTCCGGTGCTCGTGGGAGATCGATCACGTCGTGCTCGAGCACGCGGCCGCGCACGACGAGCGAGTTGCCGTAGCGGCGCCACCAGCCGCGCTGCACGGCAGGCCCGCTCACATGGCGCGCTCGCGACCGGCGGGCGACGACAGCACCCTGGTCGAGGTAGCACGACGCTCGTCGACCGCGCACGACCTCCTGAAGACCCAGCACGTCGGCGTCGAGCCCGGCGCACACGCGAGCGAGCGCGCACAGCCGTACACGGTCCGCGTCGTCGGCTCCGTGGCGGATGTTGAAGGTCGCGACGCGCAGGATCGGCTCGGCCATCGTGGGTTCAGGCGCCCCGGTTCAGCCGTCCTCGCAGCCCGAGCATCGCCGTCTCGTCCCCCCCGGTGATCACTGACCGCATGCCCGCAACTAGGTACGTGACCGGCTTCTGCTCCGCCACGGTCGAGAGCCAGCCCGACCCCGCGCTCTGGGGTAGGAACGAGGTCGTCCGGAAGGCGAACGGGAAGCACAGGAACCCGTAGATCGACCCCGGCGCGACCGCGAGGCCCACGCCATCGGCCGCGCGCGCGTCACCGAAGGTGCGCGCCAGCCCGTCGGTGACGATTGCCGGCTCGGACCTGCCCGTGGGCGCTCCGATCGTGGCGGTACTCACACCTGTGCGAGCACCGGATCGGGCCCCTCCGGAGCCGACGCTTCGGCCGGGCCGTCCCGGACCGTCAACCCGAGCGAGTACCACACCACGGCAGCCCAGACCGCCGTGGCCCCGGCGAGATGGAACCCGACGAGAAGCTCGGGGATGTTGTTGAGGTACTGCACGTAGCCGATGATCGCCTGGGCGACCAGTACCGCGAGCAAGACACCGAGCCGACGTTGCACCGCTTCGGGCGCTCGGGTGCGGCGCAGGACCCAGAACGTCACCAGCACGAGACCGAGGAAGATGATCACGCTCGACCCGTGGACCCGGGCGACGACCGGGAGGTCGAACGCGAAGCGCTTCGCCTTGCGATCCCCGCCGTGGGGTCCCGTGGCGGTGACCACCGTACCGGTCGTCACGACCACGGCCGCGACGACGAGCAGGACCCGATCCAGCACCTGCACGCGGTGCTCGACGATGCAGCGTCCCGGGCCGGGCGGCTCGCTCGCGCGGCGGTACAGGACGAGGGCGTTCGTGAGCAGGACCAATGACAGCAGGAAGTGCGCCATCACCAATGGCGGCTGCAGCTCGAACAGCACCGTCAGCCCGCCGAGCACGGCCTGCGCGAAGACGCCGGCGACGAGGCCGAGGGAGAGCCACACCAGATCACGTCGGCGCGGCACGCGAACCAGCGACCCCAGAACGCAGACGATCACCGCGACCGACACGAGGCCGGTGAACATGCGGTTCAGGAACTCGATCATGGCGTGCACGTCACTCGCGCCGCGCGGCGTGAGGCGCCCCGGCTCGCAGTTGGGCCAATCCGAGCACCCGAGCCCCGAGCCGCTCAGCCGGACCGCGCCACCGGTCACGATGATGACGGCCAGGAGCACCGTGGCGACCAACGTGATCCGCCGGTACGCGACCGGACTCAGGCGGGGCAGACGCACGAACCTGGATCGTACGCGGCGGCGACTCCCCACCCGGACCCGACCGGGCCATCAATCCCGCCCGCCGACTCCCCTGGGGCGTCGTACCTCGAGTTCGGCCTCGGTCGGCCTCTGCTGGACCCCGCTCGGCCCGCTCGACCCGCCATCGCCGTGATGGCGGTCGGGCCGAACCGCGGACTTGCGGTCGACGGGCCCCGGCCTCGACGACGAGCACTGCGACGACGACGACCACCACGCTGCGGGACGGACGGTTCGAGAACGCCCAGCCGGTGAGGTCCGCGTCTGGCGGCGCCGTCCACTTCGGAAGATGCCGTGCGCAGGAAGGTCGCCGCGAACCCGCGACGGTCGTGTCGCCGGCCGCACCGGTGCTCTCGCACGCCGACACCGCGATGGTGAATCTCGAACGCGGCGAACTCGCCCGATGCTCGCCGGGCCGCTGGCATCGACGCCGCGACGGAGGGCGGCAGTTTCGGTCGCGACCTCCGGAACCCGGGGGGTCGCCCGCTCCCGGCCGCGCGGGCCGAGAAGGAGGTCCCGATTCTGGGACCCGACGCCGCGCTCGCGCGTTGGAACGACCGGCGCGCCTGCACTGGACTCGCTCCGCGACACTCGACGTCGCGCACTAGCGTCGTGACATGGCCGACGCCCCGTTGCACTACGACGAGTTCGGGCTCTTCCGTGAGAACGCACGGGAGTACGGCCTCAGGTGGGACAGGCCTCCCATCGTGAGACGCGAGTCGGTCGTGGTCGATCGGAGTGGACGTCGACTGAGCGCGCTCCTCTGGGGCACGAGCGCGCCAGAGATCGTCCTGCTGCACGGAGGTGCGCAGAACGCCCACACATGGGACACCGTCGCACTCGCACTCGGCATCCCGCTCACCGCGATCGATCTCCCCGGGCACGGCCATTCTGATCACCGCGACGACGGGCCGTTCAGCCCACGCGAGAACGCAGTCGACGTCGCCATCGCGATCCGGGCGCTCGCACCCGATGCCCGGATGGTCGTCGGGATGTCGCTCGGTGGTCTGACGTCGATCGCGCTCACCGCCCACGCACCCGAGCTGGTGCGGCGACTCGCGCTCGTCGATGTCACGCCAGGAGTCGACCGCGAGAAGGCGGCGCCGATCGCGCAGTTCATCTCGGGACCCGAGAGCTTCGAGAGCTTCGACGAGATCCTCGCCCGCACCATCGAGTTCAATCCGACGCGTTCGGAGTCGTCACTTCGCCGTGGGGTCCTCCACAACGCGGTCGCCCGGGACGACGGCCGATGGATCTGGCGTTACCAACACCCGGGCATGGCCGAGAACGCCGACGTCCCAGCCGACTTCGTGACGCTCTGGGACGACGTGGACCGGATCGAGGTCCCGGTGATGCTCGTGCGCGGCGCGGCGAGCGGGACGGTCGTCGACGATGCCGACGAAGCCGAGCTGCGCCGGCGCCGACCGGACGCGCGCGTCGAGCTCGTCGAAGGGGCTGGGCACAGCATCCAAGGGGACCAGCCCGTCGTACTCGCCGCACTCCTCAACGACTTCCTCGCAACGTGACGCGAACCGCGCTCCCGCCGATCGGGGACCTCGACCTGCTCGAGCAGACGCGACGGTCGTGGCACTCGGTTGCCGAGCACGTGCTCGCGCCAGCCCGCTACCAAGCAGAGGCCAGGATCGGTCTTCGCGTCACGCCGGGCGGCTTCGGCACGCCGCCGCTCCCATCGGGGACCACGGCACGGGTCGACGGCGCGACGCTGATCGTCGGGACGAAGACCTCTCCACTCACCACGATTGCTGCCGCTGCGGTTGCACTCGGAATCGAGCCCGGCGCTCCGGCGACCGTGTACACCCCGACCACCCCGCTCACGCCCGACGCGCCTTTGGTCATCGACCGGACCGCCGCAGGCGCACTGGCGGCGTGGTTCGCGCTCGGCTGGACTGCGCTCGAATCGCTCGGGGCCGACGCCCCTTCTGCTGAGAGCGCATCGGATCCGACGCTCTGGCCCGAGCACTTCGATGCAGCCATCGACCTCGGCGACGAGGACCGTGGTGCGCGGGGCACCTTCGGTGCGTCGCCGGGCGACGCCGCGCACCCCGAGCCCTATCTGTACGTGACCCACTGGGCGGACGTTCCCGACGATCCGTATTGGAACGACGCCGCGTTCGCGGGCGCGAGCCTCTCGTACTCCGCGCTCGCCGCGTCCCCTGATGCGACCGCAGCGATCCGAGTGTTCTTCGGGCGCGGACACGCCACGCTGTCCGCCCACAGCAACTCGAGGTAGCGCCCGGTCAGGACGCGCGGTCAGGACAGGCGATCAGGCCGGGCGCAGCACCGTCGTCGCCGTCGCCGTCGCCTGGATGCCCGGCCAGGAGTACCGCATGGGCACCAGCTCTCCCACCGACCATGCCTGCTGCTGGTCCGCGAAATGCTGACTGGTGGCATCGCCCGATGCTCCGAGCGGGACGATCCACGCGCTCGCGTCCCAGTCGGCGAGGTCGAAGACGTACCGAGCGACCGACGTACTCGTGATGCCGAATCCGTGGCCCGCCGGGTGCGCAGCGCACATCACGGTGTCCCACTCCCCTCCCATCACGACCGACGGTGGGTCGAGGCGGTCGTGCCACTCGGGGTGCACCACGGCCAGCGGATGCCGTGGCGCGGCATGGTGCAGTGCGCCCCACCGCCAGTCAGCCGGGTCGTCGCCGAGGGTCGTGCGCAGCACGCCGATCGCATCGGCCAGGGCACGCCCCAGCACCGACTCCCAGTTGTGACCGCCCCAGAGCAGGGTCGTGTCGTCGGCTGCGAGCAGTCCGGTCGAGAGCACCCATAACCGCAGCTCGAGCGGTTGGAACGTACCCGGCGGTTCGTCGACCAGCGGGGCGCGAACGCTCGCGAGGTCGGGGTGACGCGCGAGCAAGCGGCAGGCCGCGTCACGCGAGACTACGTAGACCGCGGCACCGACCGCGTCGCTATCCATGCAACGGTCCCACGCGGCGAGCGCGTCGATGCCGGCCTGCTCCCACGCATCGGTCACCGCGAGCGCGACCAGGCGCGGCACCCAGATGTCTGCCGCGAGCGAGTAGCGATCGCGATGAACGGCGGCCATGTCGGCCACCGTCGCGTCGTGCAACGGCGTGAGGCGTGCGTGGAGGCGCTGGGCCCGATCGGGGCGTGCGTAGTCGAGACCGAGATAGTGCGGGTAATCGTCGCTGACGATGCGCTGGTTGGCGGTGATCACGAGGCCGTCATCGGGATTGCGGCGTCGCGGGAGATCGTCATACGCCACGATTCCGTGCCAATCGTGCTCCTCGGTTCCTGCCGGTACCGGGCCCCACGCGTTCGCGGCGTGGCGCACGGGGATCCGGCCGACGGTGCGGTACGCGACGTTCCCGTCGACGTCGGCACTCACCAGGTTGTTCACCGGATCGACCCACGACCGCATCACCTCGTCGAGCTGGTCGACGTCGCGGGCGGTGAGCATCGCCAGCAGCACCGAGAGGCCGGTGCTGGGCTCGACCAGAGCGGTTGAGCGCAGGGCGACGACCGGCCCGCGCGCGGGGTCACCGAAGAGCACGGGGCCCCGTTCGGTCTCAAAGCACTCGATCTCCACCGGCGCGCCCTCACGCACGTCGACGTGCACGCGCCGAGCAGGTGCCGCGTCGGGACCCAGATCCTCGACGTAGAGATCCTGGTAGTCGCCGTTCGCGTTCGTGACGCACCACGCGACCCGTTCGGTGTGGCCGAAGTGCGGGAAGCCGGGGACCCCGACGAAGGAGAGGCCGATGGCGTCGAACTCCGCGCACGCGAGATGCGCCTGGGCGTACACGCCGGGTACCTCGAGTGCGCGATGCGGGTCGCCGGCCACGAGCGGCAGTCCGGACGCGGTGCGCGAGCCGTGCAGTGCCCAGGCGTTGCTCCCCCCGGCCGGTTCGGCCAGCTCGGCCATCGCGCTCAACACGGCATCGAGGTCATGCGCATCTGCCGGGGAGGTGACGAAGGCTTCGGGGGGCGGCACGATGAGCGGCACCTCGCGAGCGTCGATCGCCTCGAGGCGGGCGACCGCGTCGACCCCCAGCGCTGCGACAAGTCGACCACGCCACAGCTTCTTCTGCCAGTTCGCGAACACGACATGGCGTACGAGGAACACCGCGGCACAGTCGGCCGGCGCCCACGGCTCCGGTGTGACCCCGGCGAGCGCGAGGTCAGGAGGAAGCGGTGCTTCCAGTGCGAGATACGCGTTGACGCCGGCGGTGAACGCTACGAGCACATCCCGCGCATCGGCGTCGAGCGCCGCCACCTCGCGCGCTGCAGCCTCCGCGATCCCACAGCGCCGAGCAAAGACGTCGAACGTCACTGCGCTCCGACCGGCGACCTCGGCCCAGGTCCCCCGGGCCCGTCGCCGGTCGTACTCGAGTTGCCCCAGGCGGTCTTCGGCTTGCACGTAGCCCTGCCCGAAGAACGCGTCATGCGCCGTCCGGGCCTGCACGTGCGGGATGCCCCATTCGTCGCGGTAGATCGAGATCTCGCCGTCGATCCCGTCGACGCGTCCTTCGGGCACGGTGGGGACGCTACGCGCTTCGCCAGGGCGCGTCGCACCCAATCCCGGCCCGTGCGACGATGGGGCGTGCACGAGGACCACATCCGGTCCGCTCGGCTGCGACTCTGGCTCGCCGCAGCCGGTGGGCTCACCGTGCTCGCGCTCAGCCTCGCGTGCATCGTGTTCCCGGTCGCGTGGTTGCTCGGGGCGGTGTCGAACCCGCTCGGGACCGGCCTGGGCGTCGGTTGGGGTCTCGTGGCCTGGGCTGGCTGGGTGAGCATCGCGATCGGGCTCCCGGTCGCCGTCACAGTCTTCGTCTGGTGCTTGTTCCACGCCGAGACGCAAGCGCTGACGTTCGTGCAGGCGTGGCCCCGCCCCGATGGCCCGGCGCGCCGCCCTCCACGGCTCGAGGTCGACGTCGTCCCGCGCGTCGAGAAGATCCTCGAGGTCCTCGCGTTGGCCGCAGGCGTCACGGCTCCGCATGTCGCGGCGATCGTCGACGACGCGCCGAACTGTCTGACCGTAGGTCGAACATCGGAGCGCGCGTGGCTCGTCGTCACGACGGGATTGGTGAAGACGCTCTCCAAGCGCGAGCTCGAAGCGGTGCTGGCCTACGAGCTCGGGCGGATCGCCGAGCTCGAAGTGTCCTTCGACACCGTCATCTACGCGCTCACCGCCCGCAGCTTCGAGCTCTGGGTCGCAGCATTCTCGGACGTCCACCATGCCACGCCGCTGCTGGTGCCACTGTCACTCGTCGCGACGCCGCTGCTCGTCGGTTCCGTAGCGTTGCGGGGAGTGGCGCTGCGCAACCGTGCCCGGCTCTCCGACGGCCTTTCCGTCCGCTACTGCCGTGACCCTGGTGCCCTGGCGCGTGCGCTGCGCACGGTTCTCGACGATCGCCACCAGGTTCGCCACGGCGATCCCGCGAACGCCCAACTGTGGCTGGAGTACCCCCACAGCCGCGCGTCGCGCTGGTTCCTGCGTTCGCACCGCCTCCTCCCCCGCCGCATCCGACGCCTCGAGCGGCTGGCCGGTGCCACCGCGGTGCACGAGGCGAACCCCCGGCCCCCCACCGGTCAGACCTCGTAGGGATCCAGCGCGCGCGGGATCAGGCCACTCGGGATCAGTCACGCAGTGACGCGAGCACATCGTGGAGCGGCGCGTGGTCGGCCGTGTGCTCGTCGACATGCTCGTAGCGAACACGGTCGCCCGGGCCGACGACGAACGTCGCGCCGAGCTGGTTGGTGCGCTTGCCCGGCTTCCCGATCCGGTAGCCCGCCCGATGTGCACGCCGCGCTCCGCCGAGGCTGCGCGGGTCGAAGAGCAGCCGGAACGGGTTGACCCGGGGAAGCGCAGCCGCGGTCGCAGCTTGGGCGTCGTCGTCGACGAGGAGGGGGAAGGGGATCCCCTCCCGCTCGACGAAGTCGGCGGCGTGGTGACGGTTGCCGGTCCCGACCACCACGATCT
>Ga0209048_10000062_pt1 | contig 98041 bp, 109 predicted proteins | sample FrelakmetCRP12CR_FD_187146 | JGI IMG/M metagenome (GOLD analysis project Ga0209048, IMG submission 187146) | Freshwater lake sediment microbial communities from the University of Notre Dame, USA, for methane emissions studies - CRP12 CR (SPAdes)... | ecosystem: Environmental > Aquatic >...
CGCATTTCGTCCTGGGCATCGCGGGGCAACTTACGGGCATCGAACTTTTCCATGCCCAGCATTATATCACAATCGGCTATTTGATTGCCGGGTTAATAATGAATTTACGTTGGCGGTTATCGAAAATAGTAATGTTTTTGATCAAGTCCGGACCCTGATCAGCCAGGCCGTCGCCGGAAGGCATCAATCGCTCGAGAAGGACGCGATGGATGAGACAAGCGAAAAAAAGGGGAGTTTTTAGGCTCCCCGTGTTTTTCTTGAACTCAATTTCAACGAAATGCTAGCCAAAAATCAGGCGAAATTTGCTTCGGCGAAGGACCAATTCACGAGGCCGCCGAGGAAGGTTTCCACGTACTTCGGGCGCATGTTGCGGTAGTCGATGTAGTAGGCATGCTCCCAGACGTCGACGCAGAGCAGTGCCTTGTCGCCGGTGGTCAGCGGGGTGCCGGCGGCGCCCATGTTGACGATGTCGACCGAACCGTCGGCCTTCTTGACCAGCCAGGTCCAGCCGGAACCGAAGTTGCCGACGGCGGAGGCCTGGAAAGCGGTCTTGAAGGCATCCAGCGAACCCCATTTGGCGTTGATGGCAGTAGCCAAAGCACCACCCGGAGCACCGCCGCCGTTCGGCTTCATGCAGTTCCAGAAGAAAGTGTGGTTCCAGACCTGCGCGGAATTGTTGTAAATGCCGCCGGCCGGCGCCTTCTTGATGATGGCTTCGAGGTCGAGGTTTTCGTACTCGGTGCCCTTGATCAGGTTGTTCAGGTTGGTGACATAGGCCTGATGGTGCTTGGCGTAGTGGTAGTCGAAGGTCTCGGCCGACATGTGCGGGGCGAGCGCGTCCTTGGCGTAGGGCAGTTGGGGCAGTTGATGTTCCATCTATTTCTCCGTTGTATATGAAAGGGTTGAAACGAAAATTCTATTGGGCTTTTGCTGAAGCGACAACCTGATCGACGGTGGCGACCGCCGAGCCCCTGGCAAAAGTCAGTCCGATCACATCACCCGGCCGCAGGCTGGCTGCATCTCGTACCGGCTGTCCATCCGGGGCGAGCGCGAGAGCATAGCCGCGATTGAGGACTGCATGCGGATCAAGTTGGATCAGACCTGCCGAAAGCGCATTTAGTTTCGCCTCACAGCGGGAAATTTTCTGGCGAGCCAGGGTTTCCAGGCGGTAGTCCAGGTGATTCAGAGTGTCGTGGGTTCGTTCCGGCCTTGGGCGCGCGCCATTCAGGCGATGGGCGAGGGTGTTCAAATCCTGCCGCCTGACGGCAAACTTGCCGTCGAGCGCCCGGCCAAGGCGCGCGCCGGACTGCAGGATGGCTTCGCGGCGCTGGCGCAAACGTTCGGCCGGGTGCGTCAGGCGGGCGGCAAGTGAATCCAGTTGTTGTTCGCGCTCCTCCAACCCGCGCCCGAACTGGCGGCTGATCCGGCGCTGGAGTTGCTGCAACCGGGCAAGCAGTGTTTCGCGGTCCGGGCTGAGAATCTCGGCGGCGGCGGTCGGGGTCGGCGCGCGCGTGTCGGCCGCAAAGTCGGCGATGGTGAAGTCGGTTTCATGGCCAATGCCGGCAACCACGGGAATTCGGCTGGCGCGAATGGCCCGCGCCACCACTTCCTCGTTGAATGACCAGAGATCCTCGATGCTGCCGCCGCCGCGGCACAGGATGATGGCATCGCAGTCACCATCGGCGGCCAGTTGCAGGGCGGCCGAGATACTCTCGGCGGCGCCTTCACCCTGGACCGGAGTCGGGTAAAGGTCGACCCGGATCTGCGGCGCCCGGCGGCGCAGCGTGGTCAGCACGTCGCGCAGAGCGGCGGCCTGCAGGCTGGTGACGATGGCCAGTGCACGCGGGTGTTCGGGAAGAGGGCGCTTGATCTCGGCCGCGAACAGCCCTTCGCCCTCCAGTTGAGCCTTGAGGCGAAGAAAGTGCTCGAAGAGATCGCCCTGTCCGGCGTGACGAACCGTCTCGACGTTGAGCTGGAACTCGCCGCGCGGTTCATAGAAGGACACCAGTACCCGCGCCTCGATCTTTTGGCCGTTCTCCAGTCGCCAGCCAAGTAACTGGGCGCGATTCCGCCACATGACGCAGCGCACCTGAGCCCCGGCGTCCTTGAGCGAAAAATAGACATGGCCGGACGCTGCGTAAGTCAGATTCGAGATTTCACCGCCAACCCAAGTCAGCGGAAATGCCGATTCGAGGCAGTCATGCACCAGGTGATTGAGGCTGGTGACGCTGATGACAGGGTTGGTGGGAACGGACGAATCGTGATCTGGCATGTTGGGGATTGTAACCCGTGGCGGCGCGGAGCGGCCGGCTTCGGATCATCGTGTGATCATTAACTTATTGATTTTTATATTGATTAATAATATGCCTCGTTTTTTGGCAGCGCAAGCGGAAGCCATTGCCGGCGCGGGGTCGGGGCAGTTGATGACAACTCATTCACAGACTTATCCACAGTTTTTGGGGATAAGCGTTTCCCGGGTTGATTTGTGGGGCTTGCCCACGAACGGGGGGAGAGGCAGAATGGCAGGCTATAGGACAAGCGAGGATTCATAGTGTTTGCGATCATTCAGGCTGCTGGTTGGCCCATCTGGCCTTTGTTGCTGGCCTCCATCATTTCGGTTGCGCTGATCATCGAACGTTTGGTTGCGCTGCGTCGTTCCAAGGTTGTCCCGCCGGGACTGCTGCAACGGGCGGTCGGGGAATTCAAGCGCGGCGCCAACAACGACCGCAAGCTCGAAGATCTGGAGCGTCATTCGCCGCTCGGTCGGGTTCTTTCCGCCGGACTGCGCAACGTCGGCGCGTCACGTGAGGTGATGAAGGAATCGATCGAGGAGGCGGGTTCCGCGGTATCGCATGAGTTGAACCGTTATCTGACGACGCTCGGGACGATCGCCTCGATCAGTCCGCTGATGGGACTGTTCGGGACCGTGGTCGGGATGATCGAGATTTTTGGTTCGCAGTCGCCGGGGAGTGGCAATCCGCAGCAACTGGCGCACGGCATATCCATGGCGCTCTACAATACCGGGTTCGGTATTTTCATTGCGATTCCGAGCATGATTTTCTGGCGGCATTTCCGTGCCCTGGTCGACAGCTTCGTCGTCGAGATGGAGCAACAGGCGGTCCGCCTGGTCGAGTACATGCACGGCGACCGGAAGTAAGTCATGAACTTTCAGCGAGGTCGCAGCCGGGAAGAGCCGGAAATCAATCTGATTCCGATGATCGACGTGTTGCTGGTCATCATCATCTTCCTGATGCTGACGACGACGTATTCGAAATTTTCCGGCCTCGAGATCAACCTGCCGACGGCCGACGCCAGCAAGCAGGCCGAACAGCCGAACGAGATCGATGTGGCGGTGACTGCCAGCGGCCAGATTTTGATCAATAAATCGCCGTTGACCGCGACCACAGGGAGTGCAGGGCCAGCCGACGTCAAAAGCATTTCCGATGCCTTGCGCCGTGCGGCAGGAACGCGCGAGGATCCGATCATTGTCATCAACGCCGATGCCAAGGCGACGCACCAGAGCGTCATTGATGTGATGCAGGGCGCGCAGGCAGCCGGTTATCCGCACATCTCGTTCGCGACCCAAGCGCCACGCTGATGTTTTCCCGCTGGTTGCAGCGTCAGTGGTACGAACAACGCCGGCTAGCGCCGGCGTTGTGGCTTCTGGCGCCGCTGGCCGGCTTGTATTCGGTAGTCGCGGGACGCGAACGATGCACGGCAAAGCCCGAAGTTCTGCCGGTGCCGGTGATCGTCGTCGGCAACATCACGGTGGGCGGCGCCGGCAAGACGCCGCTTACGCTCTGGCTGGCCGGGCAGTTGCATGAACGGGGCTGGCGGCCCGGCATCATCAGCCGCGGCTACGGCGGCGACAATGTTGCGCCGCGCCAGGTGAAGCCATCCGCGCTGCCGGCCGAGGTCGGCGACGAGCCGGTACTTCTCTGCCGGCGGAGTGGCGTGCCGGTCTGGATTGGACGTGATCGGGTGGCAGCCGGACGTTCGCTGCTGGCCGTACATCCTGACGTAAACATCATTCTTTGCGATGACGGCTTGCAGCACTATCGGCTTGCGCGCGACGTCGAACTGGCGGTCTTCGATGGTCGCGGCGCGGGCAATGGCTGGCGCCTGCCGGCGGGGCCGTTGCGCGAACCGCTGGCGCGGCTTGCGGAAGTCGATGCCATCGTCTGCAATGGAGCGCCGGATCGCCGGCTTCCGGCCGAGCTACCGAGATTCGACATGCGCCTGCAGGCAGGGGATTTTTACAACCTCGACGATCCACAACGGCATTGCGGCGTCGCAGACCTGAAAGCGCGCAGCCTGCATGCGCTGGCCGGCATCGGCGATCCGGGGCGCTTTTTCCGGACGCTAGAGGAACTCGGGCTGGCGTTCTCTCGGCATCCCTTTCCTGATCACCACGCCTATACGCCAGCCGATCTGGCGTTTGCCCGAGATGGCGTGCTGCTGATGACCGAGAAGGATGCAGTAAAATGTGCCGGACTGACCGTGGGCGAAACCTGGGTTTTGCCCGTCGAGGCCGAGCTCTCGCCGGCCCTAATTGATCTTATTCTGGAGAAACTCCGTGGACGCCAGGCTGCTTGATATCCTCGTCTGCCCGATTTGCAAGGGCAACCTCGAATACCGCAAGGCAGAAAAGGAACTCGTCTGCAAACCTTGCAAGCTGGCGTTTCCGATTCGCGACGACATTCCCATCATGCTCGAGGACGAGGCCCGCCAACTGGCGGCTGACGAGAAGTAATGTCAGCCCTGGCCTTCAAGGTCGTCATTCCGGCCCGCTACGCGTCGACACGCCTGCCGGCCAAGCCGCTGCTCGATCTTGGCGGCAAGCCGATGGTCGTGCGGGTCGCCGAACGCGCCCGGCTGTCGGGAGCGGAAGAAATCTGGGTGGCGACCGACCACCCTGAAGTTCGGGCCGCCGCCGAGGCGCACGAAGTCGCCGCGCTGATGACACGCAGCGACCATCAGACCGGCACCGATCGGCTGGCCGAGGTCGTCGAGCAGCTTGGCTGGCATGGCGATACGATCATCGTCAATGTGCAGGGCGACGAGCCGCTGATCGAGCCGGAAGTCATTATCCAGACGGCGCGCCAACTGGCGGCGAGTGGCGCCGACATTGCCACGGTAGCCCACCCGATTTTCGAGGCGGCCGATTTTTTCAATCCAAATGTGGTCAAGGTCGTCTGCCGGGCCGATGGCGATGCAGCCTATTTTTCCCGGGCGCCGATTCCCTATGCCCGCGACCACTTCGCCAAGGAACAGGGAGGCGAAACCTTGCCTGACCTTTTCCCCGCCTATCGCCATGTCGGGCTTTATGCCTATCGGGCGAGCTTTTTGAGGGCTTATGCCGGGTTGACCGTGGCGCCGACCGAAAAATTCGAGGCGCTGGAGCAGTTGCGCGCCCTGTGGCATGGCTATCGGATAAGCGTAACGCTGATCGATGCGGCGCCGGCGCCGGGTGTCGATACGCCTGAAGATGCCGAGCGGATGCGCAAACTGTTTGACCAATGTTGAAATAGCGAGTAATTTTTCGCCTTTGCGGCCTTGCCGCCCATGCTTTTGGGCTACTGCCGATAATAAAAACAACAACAAGATTTTTTGCTTTACATACAAGGGAGACTTTTGATGAAATTGATTCTGTTGGGGGCGCCTGGTGCCGGCAAAGGCACGCAAGCCACTTTTATTTCCAAGAAATTTGGTATTCCCCAGATTTCCACCGGCGACATGCTGCGCGCAGCAGTCAAGGCTGGCACACCGCTCGGTATCGAAGCAAAGAAGATCATGGATGCCGGCGGCCTCGTCCGTGACGACATCATCATCGGTCTGGTCAAGGATCGCCTGAAGGATGCCGACTGCCAGAGCGGCTACATGTTCGACGGCTTCCCCCGTACCATTCCGCAAGCGGAAGCGATGAAGGACGCCGGCGTTGCCATCGACTTCGTGCTCGAAATCGACGTGCCGGACAGCGAGATCGTCGGTCGCATGAGTGGCCGCCGCGTGCATGTGGCCTCAGGTCGCACCTATCACGTGAAATTCAATCCGCCAAAGGTCGAGGGCAAGGACGACGTTACCGGCGAGTCGCTGATTCAGCGCGACGATGACCGCGAAGATACCGTGTTGAAGCGCCTTGATGTTTATCACCAGCAGACCGAGGCATTGGTCGGTTATTACGGCAAGTGGGCCGACAGCGGCGCCGCCGGCGCGCCCAAGTACCGCAAGATCAACGGTATGGGCAAGGTTGAAGACATCCGTGACAGCGCATTCGCCGCGCTGAAATAGAAAGGGAGTACATCCATGGCAGCAAAAAAAATGAATGCGTTCTACGCGCAATCCGGTGGTGTCACCGCGGTCATCAACGCCTCTGCTTGCGGCGTGATCGAGACCGCGCGCCAGCACAAGGATCAGATGGGCAAGGTGTATGCCGGCCGTAACGGCATTATCGGCGCCCTGACCGAAGACCTGATCGATACCACCAAGGAATCCGCCAGTGCCATCGCCGCGCTGCGTCATACGCCCTCGGGCGCCTTTGGTTCCTGCCGCTACAAGATGAAGAGCCTGGAGGCCAACAAGCGCGAGTATGACCGCCTGATCGAGGTGTTCAAGGCCCACAACATCGGCTACTTCTTCTACAACGGCGGCGGCGACTCTGCTGACACCTGCCTGAAAGTGTCGCAACTGGGCAAGGCCATGGGTTATCCGCTGCAGGCCATCCATGTACCGAAGACGGTCGATAATGACCTGCCGATCACCGATAACTGTCCGGGCTTCGGATCGGTCGCCAAGTACATCGCCGTGTCGACGCTCGAAGCCACCTTCGACGTACGTTCGATGTGCGCGACCTCGACCAAGGTCTTCGTGCTCGAAGTAATGGGCCGCCATGCCGGCTGGATCGCTGCCGCGGGTGCCATGGCTTCGACCGAGGGCACCGAACTGCCCATCGTCGTGCTGTTCCCCGAAGTGGTTTTCGATCAGAAGAAATTTATCGCCAAGGTCGACGGTCTGGTCAAGAAATTCGGCTACTGTACAGTCGTCGTCTCCGAGGGATGCCACTATCCGGACGGCAAGTTCCTCGCCGAGCAGGGTACCCGTGACTCTTTTGGTCACGCCCAACTGGGCGGCGCCGCGCCAGTGGTCGCCAACATGATCAAGGAAGCGCTGGGTTACAAATTCCACTGGGGTGTCGCCGATTACCTGCAACGTGCCGCGCGCCATATCGCTTCCAAGACGGACGTCGATCAGGCGTATGCCATGGGCAAGGCGGCCGTCGAGTTTGCGCTGCAGGGCCATAATTCGGTGATGCCGACGGTGGATCGTACTTCGAACAAACCCTACAAGTGGAAGATTGGTATGGCGCCGCTTTCCAAGGTGGCGAACGTCGAGAAGATGATGCCGAAGAACTTCATCACCAAGGATGGCTTCGGTATCACCGACAAATGCCGCGAGTACCTGGCGCCATTGATGAAGGGCGAAGATTACCCGCCCTACGGTGCTGACGGACTGCCCAAGTACGTGACGTTGAAAAACGTTGCGGTGGAAAAAAAGCTGGAAAAATTCGATCTGTAATACTGCAAGAGCAAGAGCGTGTCACCCGCGTTGACCAAAAGTCGGCGCGGGTGACACGCTACAAGCCGCGTTCCGCCTGTAACAGAGAGAAGATACCGGCAAGCCGGTCATGATCAAAAAAGGAGGCTTTATGTCGTCAGGTCTGTTGTTCGCCATCGGGTGCGCGCTTGCTGCGCTCGCCTATGGCATCCACTCAAGCAAATGGATCATGTCGCTGCCAACCGGCAACGACAGGATGCGCGAGATTGCCAGCGCCGTGCAGGAAGGCGCGCGGGCTTACCTCAAGCGCCAGTACACCACCATCGCGTGGGTCGGTATCGTCCTGGTAGTCCTGATCGGCATATTTCTGGGGGTGCCGACCGCGGTTGGCTTCATTATTGGCGCAGTACTCTCGGGGGCTGCTGGTTTTATCGGCATGAACGTTTCGGTGAGTGCCAATGTGCGTACCGCCGAAGCCGCCAGTAATGGCATCAGACCCGCGCTGAACGTCGCCTTCAAGGGTGGCGCGATTACCGGCTTGCTGGTCGTCGGCCTTGGCCTGCTAGGTGTTGCCGGCTACTACGCGGTGCTCAAGGCAACAGGCGGCAACGCCAAGATGGAGGATATCCTGCATCCGCTGGTTGGTCTCGCCTTCGGTTCATCGCTGATCTCCATCTTCGCCCGTCTCGGTGGAGGCATCTTCACCAAGGGCGCCGACGTCGGCGCCGATCTGGTGGGCAAGGTCGAAGCAGGCATTCCGGAAGACGACCCGCGCAACCCGGCGGTTATCGCCGACAACGTCGGCGATAACGTCGGCGACTGTGCCGGCATGGCGGCCGACCTGTTCGAGACCTATGCGGTGACGATGATCGCCACCATGCTGCTGGGCGCCTTGCTGCTCAGGAACTTTGCCGAACAGGCCGTGACCTATCCGCTGGTGCTGGGCGGTTTCTCGATCATTGCCTCGATCATCGGCGTCATGTTCGTCAAATACACTCCAGGCCAGAAGATCATGACGGCGCTGTACAAGGGGCTGATCGCCGCCGGCGTGCTGGCGCTGATTGCCTTTTACCCGATCACCGTGAATTTTATCGACGACCATGCGCTCGACGCCGTGCTCGGCATCAACGGTGGCGCGCACATGCGGCTCTATAGCTCGGCTGTGGTTGGTCTGGTGCTCACCGGCCTGATGGTGGTCATTACCGAGTACTACACGGCGACCGAGTACTCGCCGGTACGTCACATCGCCGAGGCGTCGACGACCGGTCACGGCACCAACGTCATTGCCGGTCTCGGTGTCTCGATGCGTGCGACGGCATGGCCGGTACTGTCCGTCTGCGTCGCCATTTGGGCGTCCTACATGTTTGGTGGCCTGTACGGCATCGCCATCGCCGCGACCTCGATGCTGTCGATGGCCGGCATCATTGTTGCGCTCGATGCTTACGGTCCGATCACCGACAACGCTGGCGGTATTGCCGAGATGGCCGAGTTGCCTGAATCCGTTCGCGCCGTGACCGACCCGCTCGATGCAGTCGGCAACACCACCAAGGCGGTGACCAAGGGCTACGCGATCGGTTCGGCGGGCCTTGCCGCGCTGGTACTGTTCGCCGACTTTACGCATGGTCTCGAGGCCGCAAGGCCGGGTTTCCATTTCATGTTTGACCTGTCCGATCCGGCCGTCATCATCGGCTTGTTCATTGGCGGCATGGTGCCCTATCTCTTTGCTGCCATGGCCATGGAAGCAGTCGGTCGTGCCGCTGGTTCCGTCGTGGTCGAGGTGCGCCGTCAGTTCAGGGAAATCAAGGGCATCATGGAAGGCACGGCCAAGCCGGAATACGGTACCTGTGTCGACATGCTGACCAAGGCAGCGATCAAGGAAATGATGATCCCCTCGCTGTTGCCGGTATTGGTGCCGGTAGTTGCTGCCGTGGGGATGAACATCCTCATGGGTCCGGGCGCTGGCGTCCGTGCTCTGGGCGGCGTGCTGATGGGTACCATCGTCACTGGCCTTTTCGTCGCGATCTCGATGACGACGGGCGGAGGCGCCTGGGATAACGCCAAGAAGTACATCGAGGAAGGCAACTTCGGCGGCAAGGGTTCGGAGGCGCACAAAGCGGCCGTCACCGGCGACACCGTGGGCGACCCCTACAAGGACACGGCTGGCCCGGCAATCAATCCGCTGATCAAGATCATCAACATCGTCGCGTTGCTGATCGTGCCGCTGGTGGCCTGATCCGCTGACGCTCCTGGAAAGGCGGCTGCGGCCGCTTTTTTTTGTCACCGGCGGGTGTTACTACGCTGATGACCCATTCACTTCTAAATCAATAGCCTGGCGTTGATTCTTGGCACTTTCGGTAAAGTTGCCAACGGGCTGGCTCGACAAGGCTCTTGGGCCGCAGGGACCCCGATTTTGGGTCAAGTGCTTAGTAACACCCTCACCGGCACGCCGTTGATGGCGGCGTGGCCTCGGCGTGGTCTTGGGCCATATCCCTTGTGGGTCGTCAGATATTTCACGGCTGTTTCAGCACCCGTACGATAAAATCAGGCAGGAATGGAGTTCAGCTACCTGCATTTCGAGAAGTCCGGAGCCAATGCCATCGCTCATGACAGTTCCCGGCGCTTCCCTAGGATTTTGCTTGACCGGGGCAAGCTCTAGACTGACTAAACGTGCGCAAGGCAATGCCCCGCTAATCTTTTTTGGAACGGGGCATTGTCGATTGCTGCGTTCAACAGCAAAAACGGGGCGATTTTCGCCCCGTTTTCATTTCCACCTGCGAGAAGCCCTTTAGCCCTCGTGCTTGCGCAAATTCGCCACGCTCGGGATGTGTATCTTGCGCCCCTCGACAGCGATCAGGCCGAGTTCGGTCAGTTCGTGCAGGATGCGCGAGAAGTGTTCCTGGGTCAGGTTGAGGCGGGAGGCGATGACGCCCTTGTTGGTCGGGAGGGTGACGGCGACATTGACGCCGTTCTGGTCTTCTTCCGCCAGTTCGCGCAGCAGGTAGCCGATGATGCGCTGCTTGCCGGAGTGCAGCGAGTAGGATTCGACGTCGTTCATCAGCTGGTGCAGGCGCATGGCCATGCCGGCCAGCATCTTGCGGCACAGGTTGTGGTCGCGCGCCAGTTCATCGAACACCGCCTGCTTCGACACGTGCAGCAGCAGCGAGTCGGTCAGCGCTTGGGCGAAGACGATGTAGGGCTTTTCCATGAACATGATGGCTTCACCGAAACTCTGGCCCTGCTGAAGGATCTCGACGACCTTTTCGTTGCCCTGCTGCGAGGTGAAAGCCAACTTGATCTGGCCGTAGACCAGCAGGTGGAAGCCGTTGCAGGGGTCGCCCTTGTGAAAGAGGACGTCGCCCTTGCTGGCGTGGATTTCGCGGGTCGCGCGGGCGATGCGTGAAATTTCCTCGGGGGCCAGCCCGTTGAAGAGCGGGATGTGAGTAAGGAGCGCCTCGATATTGATGGGGTGATTGGCCTGCATATTTGATCTTTGTTAAAAATGCGTCGCCGGATGGTGTCATCCCGCTGCTTCGCGGACAATACTACTTTGTGACTATTTATTGTCGTGTTAGTTGCGCATAGAGGAGTGGCAGGCGGCGCGGCAACTCCTCCGGCTTGCGGATGACGCAGAAACCGGCGGGGCCGAACAGGTAAGGCAGGTAGGCGCCGGCTTCGCGGTCGATGGTGACGCAGAAGGGGGTCAGGCCGAGGCGCCGGGCTTCGTGCACCGCCATCCGGGTGTCCTCGATGCCGTAGCGGGAATCGTAGAGGTCGAGATCGTTCGGCTTGCCGTCGGTGATGATCAGCAGCAGGCGGCGGCTGGCCGGCTGTTCGCTGAGCATCTTGCCGGCCTGGCGCAGGGCCGCGCCCATCCGCGTGTAGAAGCCGGGCTTGATGGCGAGGATGCGGGCGCGGGCGGCGGCGTCGTAACAACCGTTGAAATCCTTGAGCAAATGAAAGCGAACGTTCTGGCGGCGCAGCGAGGAGAAGCCGTAGATGCCGAAACGGTCGCCGGTTGCGGTCAACGCCTCGGAGAAGAGCAAAAGCGAATCGCGGATGACATCGACGATGCGGTGGCTGTCGGAAATCCAGGCGTCGGTCGACATCGACAGGTCGGCCAGTAGCAGGCAGGCGAGGTCGCGTTCGCAGCGCGCCTGGGCGAGGTAGCCGCCGGTTTCCGGCGTGTGGCCGGAAGCGCGGTCGGCGTGGTTGCGCACGCAGGCGTCGACGTCGAGTTCGGAACCGTCGGCCTGGGCTTTGAGCCAGCGCCGTTGCGGGGCGAGGGCGGCAAACTGGCCGCGCAGCTTGCGGGCGGTGGCCGCCAGTTCGTCGGGTAATTTGGCGTGGCCGGCGTCGCGGGCGATCATCGGCTGCAGGCGGCAGTGGTCGGGGAGCAGCACGGACTTGCGGTAATCCCACTCGGGCAGCGGAATGCCGGGGCCGACCGGGGCGTCATCCTCGGCGGCCGAGGGCAGATCAAGGTCGAACCTGACGCGCGAGACTGCGGTCTGGCCGTCGCGGGTCAGCGAAAGCTGGTCGAGGTCGTTGGCGATATCGCGGGCGTTGGAGTCTTCGTCGTCATCGTAGGCGCGATTTACGCGCACGTATTCGGCCCAGGTTGGCAGGCTTTCGGCGCGGAACATGGCGAGCATCGGCGCCTTGTTTTCCGGTGTTTCGACCTGTTCGGCCTTGTGTGCTTCCTTATCGCCGGCCTTGCTGCCGCTGCCTTCGGGCGGCAGGTGGTCGCCGGGGTCGCCGACTGTGGCCGCCTCGCGTTCGGGCACTTCGATCATCCAAAGCAGTACCGGCTGCGGCGGGCGTGATTTTCTGGAATTCAGCGGTGGCAGGCCGTCGACTCCGGCAGGCTGCTGCAGGGCCCGGCGAATGGCAATTTCCTGCGCCGCTTCGTCGGGCTGGAGCTGCGCCGGGGCGATGCGACCGGCGATATGCGCCGCGACCAGTCTTTCGTAGCGTGGCCTGAGTCCCGGGTAGCGGGCCAATGTGGCCTGGCTGGCAAGCTGGTTGCGGATGAACCAGGGCCGGTGCGGGGCGACGTCGCTGGCGGCGAGCGCGGCCAGCCACAGATAGAGGTCGCGGTTCAGCGATTTTTCCGGGAAGGCGGCGATTTCCGGCGGCAGACGCAGGGTTTCGGCGTCGCGCCGGGCGAGGGTGACCTTCTCGCTGCTGCCGGCGACGCGTTGCAGCCAGCGGCGGCGCGCGCCGTGGGTTTCGGAGGTAGCGGCGGCGACATTGAGGCCGGGGTCGCCACCGAAGGCGCGGAACAGGATACCGGCGGTCTTCTCGATCTCGGCCAACTTGACGGCGGCCTGCGGGTAATAGCCGGCGGCGGCCTTGGTGACCCAGTTGTGCCAGAGTTTGCCGACAAATTCTTCCATGGCCTAGATTTTCCCGCCGGCGTCTTCGTCAATGTGTGAAAGCGCGGAGAAACCGGCTTCGTTGCGTTTGGCGGCATCGTTGCTGACCCAGCGCAGTAACTGGCCGTCCGGATTGTTGCGGTTGACCGTACCGCAGGCCGAAACGCACTGCCCGCATTGGGTGCAGGCGAACATCCAGCGCTTGACGTTACGCGGCTTGAGGCGCATCGGGCACACCGCATCGCAGGCGCTGCCGTGGCCGTTCAGGCAACTGGCACAGTCCAACAAGCGTTTGCGGTCGAAGCCGACGACCATTGCCTTCTTGTTGACGATCCAGGCGAAGCTCTGAAAGATCCCGATGGCGCAGCCATAGCGGCAGAACAGGTGGCGGGCGAAGAGGAATTCCAGGGTCAGTACCGTCGTTACGGCGCTGAGGAAAATAACCTCGCCGCGGTAGAGCGAGAAATTGAGCAGGCCGTGGTAGACCTGAAACGGCGGCATCAGGTAGGTCAGGCCGACGACGGCCCAGGCGAAGGCGAAGCCGATGGCGGCGGGCACGACGAGAAACCAGTAACGCGGATCGCGCGGCGTCGGCGTGCCATCCGGCTCCCAGGGCGGAGTCTGATTCTTGTCCCAGAGCGAATGCTTGCCGGTGGCGACCAGCATCAGGCGGTTGATGGTTTCGACCACCGAAAAATGCGGGCACAGCCAGCCGCAGTAGAGGCGGCCCCATTTCCAGGCGATGCCGATGATCAGCGCCGCCGTGCCGAGCAGCGGCAAAAACAGGTACAAAATGATGTTGACCGCGGCAGTGCGCGGTTCGACGCGGCCGGCGATCAGATCGTCGATACCAAGGTGCCATTGCATGGTCAGAAAGTAGGCGTGCTTTTCGGTCAGGTCGTAGCGGAACAGGTCGAAGATCGGCGTCAGCGTGAACAGCGCGAAGAAACCGATCTGCGCCAGCACGCGGTAGCGTTGCAGCGCCGGTTTGCTCATTCGAGTGGCGGACCGATCAGCGGGAAGCGCCAGACCTGGCCGGACATCGCCTTGATCAGCCCGTACATGCCGAAGAGGACCAGCGTCGAATGGATGCAGGTGAAGTACAGGATGAGCACGACCCAGGTCCATGCCCAGTCGAGACCGCCGAAAGCGAGGACGAGTCCGGAGAGGGTGACGATCAGGAAGCCGCCAACCAGACTGACGAAGCTTGTCTGCCTGAGGTGCTGGCGGGCCAGCGGCGGTGCGCTGTCCTTGTTCGCCAGCCACAGCCAGAGAAGTGCCGCGAAGGCGATGCCGGGGAGCAGCAGCAGGTTGATCAGATATAGCGCTTCGGCGAGGACGGCGAGATTCTGGCCGGCCTTTTCCTCGGTGAAGCCGAAGTTATCGTCCGAACGTGGCATTGACGATTTCCATGAGGGCTTCGACGGTTTCCTCGTCGTCGGTCAGGCTCTCGACCAGCGCGGCGCGGCAGGCGGCGGTGACGTCGAAGCCAGATTTGATCAGGGTCGCGGCATAGACCAGCAGGCGGGTGCTGGCGACCTCCTCGAGGTCGCGGTCCTTGAGGGCGCGGAAGGCGTTGCCGATGCCGACCAGACGTTTGGCGAGGTCTGCGTCGCAGCCGGTTTCGCCGATCAGGATGGAGATTTCGCGCTCGGCGCCCGGAAAGTCGAAGCGCATCGACACGAAACGCTGGCGGGTCGAAGGCTTTAGACCCTTGAGCAGATTCTGGTAGCCGGGGTTGTAGGAGACGACGAGCATGAAGTTGGGCGGCGCTTCCAGCGTTTCGCCGGTGCGGTCGATGGGCAGGATGCGCCGGTCGTCGGCCAGCGGGTGCAGCACGACGGTGGTGTCCTTGCGCGCCTCGACCACTTCGTCGAGGTAGCAGATGCCGCCTTCGCGCACGGCACGGGTCAGCGGGCCGTCGCACCAGTAGGTGCCCTTGTCCGAAATCAGGTGGCGGCCGACGAGGTCGGCGGCGGTCAGGTCGTCGTGGCAGGCGACGGTGTACAGCGGTAGCTTGAGGCGCGCCGCCATGTGCGAGACGAAGCGTGTCTTGCCGCAGCCGGTCGGCCCCTTGATCAGCAGCGGCAGGCGCTCGCGGAAGGCGTGCTCGAAGAGCGAGATTTCGTTGCCGGAAGGTTCGTAGAAGGGCAGTTCGGTCATTTGAGAGAGATCCAGTAGGCGAGCAGAATCAGGCTGGAAACGAGTATAAGCCAGCCTTCGAGCAACAGCCGCCACATCAGCGGTGCGCCGCGCAGTTCCATGAAATCGAGAATGACGAGGCGGCCCTTGACGAAGGCGATGGCCAGCATGGCGACGATGGACAAGGTGCCGGCGGCGCCGACTTCACCGAGATACCAGGTGATGCTGGTGGCGACCAGCAGGATGATCCAGGCGCGATGCGCGGAGTTTTTCAGGGCGTTCATCAGCGCATCACGTAAACAAGGGGGAAAAGGATGATCCACAGCAGGTCGACCATGTGCCAGTAGGCGGCGCCGCTTTCCAGACCGTGCGCATCGTGGCTGCTGTAGACGCCTTTGCGCGCCTGGAACCAGAGGATGGTGAGGATCACCATGCCGAGAATGACGTGCATGAAGTGGAAGAAGGTCAGCGAGATGTAGAACATGTAGAAGGTGTTGGTCGACATCGAGATGCCGGCGCCGAACTTGGCGGCATATTCGAAGACCTTGACGACCAGAAAGCCGGCACCGCAGAGGAAGCCGAGCGCGATATTGCGCGGTACCGCGCGCTGATCGTTGCGGTGCGCGGCCTGCACGGCGAGCACGACGAACCACGAACCGGTGATCAGCAGCACGGTATTGAGCGCGCCGGCGTCGCGGTTCAGAGTCTGCTGCGAGAGATTGAACAGTTCGACGTTATTCGCCCGGGCAAAGGCGTACGACGCGAAGAAGACTGCAAAGGCCAGCATTTCGGCGAGAATGAAGAACCAGATCGCCAAGTCGCCCGGTAGGCGCTTGTCGGGGGTGTTTCCAGGCGCTGGTGTGTCGGTTACTGTTGTCATGAGGCCTGATGATACAGGCGGCTCCATCAGGCGAACTTGATATGGCCTAAAACCTGCTGATTGCCGCCGTCATTGATTAGAATCTCGATCGGTCCGAAGGAGGGTTTGGATGGTAGCGACAGAGCTTTTCGTCGTCAGTTTCGCGCGCGCGGTGGTCGAGCTTGCGGGATTGTTTCTGCTCGGCCAAGGCGCGCTTTACCTGCTTGCCGGCGGCGCAAGGGAAAAAAATTCGATCTACCGGTTTTTCCAGATTGTGACCCGGCCGGTCGTCCGCCTGGCCCGCTTGATTACGCCGCGCGTAATCGTCGACCGCCATGTGCCGGTCGTCGCGTTCTTTCTGTTGTTCTGGATCTGGATTCTTCTCGCTTACGCCAAACGCCTGATCTGCGTTGCCAACGGGCTGATTTGCGGATAGCCAAATGAAAAACGGCGCGGATCGCAAGATCCGCGCCGTTTGCTCTTGCAGAACTTGCCTTATGCGGCTTTCTCTTCCTTGCCGCCGACGAAGAAGCTGGCAATGTAGAGGATCAGACCGATCAGGAAGAACACACCAGCCCATTCACGCATCCAGTAGAACATCGCGATCTTTTCCTGCGCCACCATGAACGGCAGCGGCGCATCGGAGACGCGTTGCAGCCAGACTTGCAGGATGCCTGCGGCGGTCAGGAACAGCGTGATGAAGACCATGGCGACGGTCATCAGCCAGAACGACCACATTTCCAGCACTTGCGACTTGTTGCTGTTGGCAGCACGGCCGCGCAGGATGGGCATGGCGTAGGAGATCATCATCAGGTTGACCATGGCGTAGGCGCCATAGAAAGCCATGTGACCGTGAGCGGCGGTGATTTGCGTGCCGTGCGTATAGAAATTCACCGGTGCCAGAGTGTGCAGGAATCCCCACACGCCAGCGCCGAGGAAGGACATCACACCGGTACCCAGCGCCCACAGCACGGCAGCCTTGTTCGGATGCTCGCGGCGACGACGGTTCACCATGTTGAAGGCAAAGACGGTCATGGCGAAGAACGGAATCGGCTCCAGTGCGGAGAAGATGGAACCCCACCACTGCCAGTATTCCGGCGTGCCGATCCAGAAGTAGTGGTGACCCGTACCGATGATGCCGGTAATCAGCGTCAGGGTGACGATGACGTACAGCCACTTTTCGATCACTTCACGGTCGACACCGGTCGTCTTGATCAGCACGAAGGCCAGGAAGGAGCCGAGGATCAGTTCCCACACGCCTTCGACCCAGAGGTGCACCGTCCACCACCAGAAGAACTTGTCGAGAACGACGTTCACCGGGTTGTAGAAGGAGAACAGGAAGAAGACGGCGAGGCCCCAGAGGCCGACCAGCAGCACGATCGAAATCGAGGTCTTCTTGCCCTTCAGCACCGTCATGGTGATGTTGAACAGGAACACCAGGGCGACGATGACGATACCGACCTTGGTCGGCAGCGGCTGTTCGAGGAACTCGCGACCCATCGTTTCGAGGATGTTGTTGCCGGTCATGGCGGCCAGCGTTGCGTAAGGCACCGTCAGGTAGCCGACGATAGTCAGCGCGCCGGCGACCAGGAAGACCCAGAACATGAGCAGCGCCAGCTTCGGACTGAACAGTTCGGTCTCGGATTCCTCCGGGATCATGTAGTACGCGCCACCCATGAAGCCGAACAGCAGCCAGACGATCAGCAGGTTGGTGTGGACCATGCGGGCCACGTTGAACGGAATGGCGGGGAACAGGAAGTCGCCGAGCACATACTGCAGGCCAAGAATCAGGCCGAACAGGATCTGACCGACGAAGAGACCAATCGCCGCGATGAAGTAGGGTTTTGCAACCGCTTGGGATTTGAATTGCATTATCAGTTCTCCTCTCGATCAGCCCTGGCTGTTAGGCGGCCAGCTGTTGGTGTTGATCGAATTGACGTGCTTCAGGAAGGCCACGATGGCGTTCAGTTGCTCGTCGGTGAAGTTGAACTGCGGCATGCTGCGGCGGCCCGGAATGCCCTCTTTCGGACGGCTCTGGATGAAGGCCTTGGTGCCTTCGTCGCCGTAGCGGACGACCACATTGCCCAGTTCGGGGGCAAAGTAGGCGCCTTCACCCAGCAGGGTGTGGCAACCGATGCAGTTGTTGGTTTCCCAGAGCTTCTTGCCCTCGGCGATCTGCGGCGTGATATTGGCCCGCATGTCGCGTTTAGGCAGTTGCGAATGGGTATCGAAGGACAGCGCAAGGAACAACAGGAAGAAAAAGACAGTCCCCCCGAAGAATATGTTCCGCGCCATCGATTTGGTGAAAGCGCCACTCATTGTTTTCCCCCTTTCGGAAATTGTTTGGCGGTCCGATGCTAGTTGGCCGGGCGGGCACGGGGCTTTGATGTGTGCTAAAAAAGCGCCGAAGCCGGTCGAATAACTTCGGTGGCACTTGCCAGGCTTGCGAGCGGTATACTTGGGCTTCCTCAAGTTGAAAGCATTTCATGGCCGCATCCGATACCGCCAGCATGGCGCTTTTCTGTGACTTCGAGAACGTCGCCCTCGGCGTGCGCGACGCCCAGTACGAGAAATTCGACATCCGCCCGGTGCTCGAGCGCCTGCTGGCCAAGGGCAGCATTGTCGTCAAGAAGGCCTATTGCGACTGGGATCGCTACAAGGGCTTCAAAGCGGCGATGCACGAGGCCAATTTCGAGCTGATCGAAATTCCCCACGTGCGCCAGTCGGGCAAGAATTCGGCCGACATCCGCCTCGTCGTCGATGCGCTGGATCTCTGCTATACCAAGTCGCACGTCGATACCTTCGTCATCATCAGCGGCGACTCGGATTTTTCGCCACTGGTATCCAAGTTGCGGGAAAATGCCAAGCGGGTAATCGGCGTCGGCGTCAAGCAGTCATGTTCCGACCTGCTGATCGCCAACTGCGATGAATTCATCTATTACGATGACCTGGTGCGCGAGCGCAATGGCGGTCGCCGTGAAAGCCGCGAGGCCGCGCCGCGCCGGACGCCGGAAGAAGAAAGGAATCGTGGCGAAAAGTTGGAAGCGCGCAAGGCCAAGGCTGTCGAACTGGCCGCTGCGACTTTTGCCGACCTCATCGCCGATCGCGGCGATACCGAACGCATCTGGGCCTCGGTACTCAAGGAAGTGATCAAACGCCGCAACCCGGGCTTCAACGAGACTTATTTCGGCTTCCGCAGCTTCGGCAACCTGCTCGAGGAGGCTGCCAACCGGGGCTTGCTCGGCTTTGGCCGCGATGACAAGTCCGGCGCCTACGTGACGCGAGCTGCGGCGCGTCCAGTGTCAGCCGATGAAGTCGTTGCCGAGGCAATTATTGCCCCCCAAGGTGACCCGCAGGGCACGGTCGACGCCACTGGCGAGGCAAAAATCGAGGTCGCTGGTGAGGTTGAGGTGCAGACCGCAAACCGTCGTCGCGGTGGCGCTCGTCGCTCGCGCAAGGACCGGTTGCCGGCGGAGCAGGGATCAGCATCTGAGGTAGCGCCCGCTGTCGAGCCGGCAGCGCCGGCCAGCGAATCGGCCGCGGCCGAGGCCACGGAAGCGCAGCCCGCCAAGCCGCGTCGTGGCGGTCGCCGCCCACGGCGGGACGAGGCAGTAGCCGAGTCGCTGGCGCCGGTTGCTGTCACTGTAGCACCAGTCGTAGCACCGGCCGCCGGGAAGCCGGCGGCAAAGCGGCCCGCCCGCACGCCACGCAGCCGCAAGCCGAAAGCCGGGCCCGCCACCGACGCCGGCAAGGAATAGCGGGGTCCGGATGGACCAGCAGGAATGAAAAAACCCGCCGCGGCGGGTTTTTCGTTTCCTGCGTCAGCAAGCGGGTTTCAGGCGGCGGCCTGTACCGGAATCTTGTGGCCGCGACGGGTGATGCGGTTCTGCGAATCGACGTAGATCAGTTCCGGCGCGTACTTGACCAGTTCGAGTTCGTTGTAGGCGGCAAAGGTGGCGATGATCAGGATGTCGCCGGGCGCCGCGCGGCGGGCCGCGGAACCATTGACCGAGATGACGCCGGAGCCCCTTTCGGCGGGGATGGCGTAGGTGGTGAAACGCTCGCCATTGTTTACGTTCCAGATCTCGATCTGTTCGTATTCCTTGATGTTCGCCGCTTCGAGCAGGTCTTCATCAATGGCGCAGGAACCCTCGTAGTGCAAATCGGCGTGGGTGGCGGTCACGCGGTGCAGCTTGGATTTCAGCATTGTTCTCTGCATGGTTTCACTCATCCAGAAGGTTGGGGGAAGCGAATTGTAGCCACTACAGCCCCCCTGTCAACGGTCTTGTTGCACTCCAACAAAGTGCGTCAAATCTCAATGTTATCAATGAGCCGCGTGTTACCGAGGCGGCTGGCGGCAAGCACGACCAGCGGGACGTCGATGCCTGGCGGGACGGCCAGGTCGGATTGTTGTCGCACTGCAACATAATCGGTCATCCAGCCGGTTGCGGTCAACGCGGAAATTGCGGCATTTTCCAGTCCGGCGATATTGCTTTGACCTTGCCGGATGGCGTCACGAATCCACATCAGTTCACGATAGAGACGAGGCGCTTCGGCGCGCTCGGCTTCGCTCAGGTAACCGTTGCGCGAGGACAGCGCCAGCCCGTCGGCGGCTCGCACTGTTTCACCGCCGATGATGGCGATCGGCAGGGCGAACTGGCGGGTCATGTTGCGGATTACCATCAGTTGCTGGTAATCCTTCATGCCGAAGACGGCAGCCTGCGGCTGCACACAATTGAACAGCTTCAAGACAACGGTAGCGACACCGCGGAAATGGCCGGGGCGGAATTCGCCGTCGAGCTGATGCTGGATGGCCGGCGGCTCGACGACGTATTCCTGCGGATCCGGGTAGAGATCGGCCTCGGTCGGCGCGAACAACACGTCGACACCAGCGGTGTCCAGCTTGTCGCAATCGGCCCTGAAAGTGCGCGGGTACTTGTCGAAATCCTCGTTCGGGCCGAATTGCAGGCGATTGACGAAGATGCTAGCGACGACGGTGTCGCCGTGGGCGCGGGCCTGGTCCATCAGACTGATATGGCCGGCGTGCAGGTTGCCCATGGTCGGCACGAAAACGACGCGACCGCACCCCTTGAGCGCCGCGCGCAGGTCGGCGATGCTGGAAATGATTTGCATTGAATTAAGCGGCGTAGGTGTGTTCGGGGCCGGGATAGCTGCTGTCCTTGACGGCAGCGACGGCACGGGCGGCGGCATCGGCGATGCTGGTGGCGCCGTCCATGAAGTTGCGGACGAACCTGGCTTTCTTGCCCGGCGGGATGTCGAAGGCATCGTGCAGCACCATGACCTGGCCCGAGCAATCCTTGCCGGCGCCGATGCCGATGGTGATGATGGCGAGGCTGGCGGTGACTTCAGCCGCCAGCACGGCCGGGATGGCTTCAAGAACGATCATCGTGGCGCCGGCATTTTGCAGCGCCAATGCGTCGTCCTTCAGGCGTTGCGCGGCGGCTTCGCCCTTGCCCTGCACCTTGTAGCCGCCCAGTGCGTGCACCGATTGCGGCGTCAGGCCGACGTGGCCGCAGACGGGAATGCCACGGTACACAAGGAATTCGACGGTTTTCGCCATGTCCAGCCCGCCTTCCAGCTTGACCATCTGCGCGCCGGCGGCCATCAGCGTGACGGCATTGCGAAAAGCCTGTTCCGGCGCTTCCTGATAGCTGCCGAAAGGCATGTCGGCAATGATGAAGGGGTGGTCCGAGCCGCGTTTGACGGCGGCCGTGTGGTAGGCGATGTCGGCGACAGTCACCGGTAGTGTCGTGTCGTGTCCCTGGATGACGTTGCCCAGCGAATCGCCGATCAGCAGGACTTCGACACCGGCGCCGTCGAGCAGGCGGGCGAAGCTGGCGTCGTAGCAGGTAAACATGACGATCTTCTCGCCGGCCTGGTAGAGCTTGGCGAGGTCGGACTGGGTCAGGCGGCGGGTAAGGCTTTGAGCGGACATGGGGTGACTTATGACCGGAAAACGAAGTAGACGGCGCCTAGGATACACAGAGCCGCCCACAGATAGTCAAGCTTCAATGGCTGGCCCATGTAAAAAATGACGAAGGGCACGAAGACGGCCAGGGTGATGACTTCCTGCAGGATCTTTAGCTGGCCGAGATTCATCGCGGTGAAGCCGATGCGGTTGGCGGGTACCTGGATCAGGTATTCGAACAGCGCGATGCCCCAGGAAATCAGCGCCGCGACCCACCAGGGCTTCTCGTTGAGGTGCTTGAGGTGCGCGTACCAGGCAAAGGTCATGAAGACGTTCGACAGCGACAGCAGAACCACCGTCTGCCAGAGCACGGGGATGTTCATGCCGAACAGATTCACAGCTTGGCGATGCCCTGGTTGGCGACCGCCGGCAGCCAGGCGGCAAGGCTGCCGCGCCGCGGAATAGCAAGAGCGGGGGCAACTTCGGCGAGCGGGAGGAGAACGAAGGCGCGCAGGTGCAGGCGCGGGTGCGGCAGGGTCAGGCGTGGCAGGTCGAGTTCGATGTCGTTGTAGAGCAGCAGGTCGAGGTCGAGCGTGCGCGGCCCGTTCCGCTCGCGCCGGATGCGCCCGAAGCGGGCTTCGATGTCGAGCAGCGCGTCGAGCAGGGATTCAGGGGGCAGGCTGGTTTCCAGCACCGCGACGGCGTTGATGAAATCGGCCTGGTTACGGAGACCGACCGGAGCGGTGCGATAAAGCGATGAGCAGCGCGTTACGCGACTTTCCGGCAGGTTGGCCAGCGCCGCGAAGGCGGCCAGCACGGTGGCCGTCGGGTCGCCGATATTGGCGCCGAGAGCGACGTAGGCGGTGTTCATTCCGGATTGCTGTCCCCCAAGGGGGCTTGAGCCACAGGCCCCTCCGCCTTCGGGGCGCGGTCGACGTCGATTACCGCTGGTTTTTTGCGACGCCGGCGGCGTTTCTTGTCGCCAGCCTGTTCCGGCAGCAACATGCGCGCGCGTTCTTCGCCGTCGGCATCCTGGAAACGCGTCCACCATTCGGCCAGTTCGCGGTCGATCTCGCCGGATTCGGCGCGCAGCAGCAGAAAGTCGTAGCCGGCGCGGAAACGCGGTTGTTCGAGCAGGGCATATGGGCGCTTGCCGGCGCGCGCCTCGAAGCGCGGTTGCAGCAACCAGATATCCTTGATATCACCGGCAATGCGCCGCGTGATGGCAAGCTTTTCACCCTGCACGTCGAGTACCGTGTCCATCGCCAGATAAAGTGCCGGAATCTTCGACTCGCCCGTGGCCTTGAGCTTTTCCCAGTGCGCGAGCACCTCGTGCCAGAGCAGCGTGGCGAACAGGAAGCCGGGCGATATACCTTTGTCCTGGCGAACGCGGTCGTCGGTATTGGCCAGCGCCAACATGACGAATTTCTCGCCCATCGGCTGTTCGAGAATGACATCGAGCAGCGGCAGCAGGCCGTGATGGAGCCCTTCGTCGCGCAGTTGGGTGATGCATTTGACCGAGTGGCCCGAGGTCAGCAACTTCAACATCTCGTCGAAGAGGCGGGCCGGCGGCACGTTTTCCAGCAGGACGGCCATTTCACGAATCGGCTTGCTGGCCGCCGGGTCGATCTGCAGACCGAGCTTGGCGGCCAGGCGTACGGCGCGCAGCATGCGCACCGGGTCTTCGCGATAGCGGGCGCGCGGCTCGCCGATCATGCGCAGGGTTTTCTGCTTGAGGTCGCTGACGCCGTGGTGGTAGTCGATCACCGCCTCGGTAGCCGGGTCGTAATACAGCGCGTTGGCGGTAAAGTCGCGGCGCGCTGCATCTTCCGCCTGCGAGCCAAAGACATTGTCGTGCAGCACGCGGCCGTGCTCATCCTTCTTGGTGTTGGCGTCCAGCGTGCCGCGGAAGGTGGTGACCTCCATGGTTTCATGGCCCATCATCACATGGACGATCTGGAATCGGCGGCCGATGATGCGCGAGCGCCGGAAGACGTGGCGCACTTCTTCCGGCGTGGCATCGGTGGCGATGTCGAAATCCTTGGGCTCGGCGCCGATCAGCAGGTCGCGCACCGCGCCGCCGACAACATAGGCCTTGTGGCCGTTCTCCTGCAAGCCTTCGCAGACGCGCCGGCTACCGGAACTGATGCGGTCGCGGGTGATGCGGTGGGTGGAAACGGGAATAACCGCCGGTTCGTGGTGGCTGGCGGTGGGCTTCTTGCCGCCGAAGACGCGGGAAATGAGTTTGCGGATCACGTATTACCGTTCAAAGAGCGCTTAGCGCGCTGCGGAAAAACGCAAATTCTACCGCAAAGTGATGATTTTCCAGCCCATTTCGCTACTGTGTCGGCGCAGCGTGTCGTCCGGGTCGACGGCGACCGGCGTCCTCACCTTGCTCATCAGCGGCAGGTCGTTAAGCGAGTCGCTGTAGAAGAAGCTGTCGGCGAAACTGCCCCACCACAGGCCGAGCGATTCGAGCCAGCTTTCGACGCGTTCGATCTTGCCGTCGCGGAACGAGGGCGTGCCACGCGGGCTGCCGGAAAATACCCCGTTTGCGACGTCGACCGCGGCAACCGTGCCGATCAGGTGCGGGATGCCGAATTCGCCGACGATCGGGCCGGTGACGAAGCTGTTGGTAGCGGTGACAACGGCGCACAGATCGCCGTTGGCCAGGTGCTGGTGAACCAGTTGGCGGGCCTTGTCACCGATCAGCGGGCGAATGTGGCGATCCATGTATTCGCGATGCCAGGCGTCCAGCTCGGTGCGCGGGTGGCGGGTCAGCGGGGCGAGCTGGAAGGCCAGGAACTCGTTGATGTCGAGGGTTCCGGCCTTGTACTGGTCGTAGAACCCGATGTTTTTCGCTTCCTGAATTTCGCGGTCGACGACGCCCTTGGTGATCAGAAATTGCGCCCACTCGAAATCGGAGTCGCCAGCGATGAGGGTATTGTCGAGATCGAAGAGTGCAAGGTTCATTTTGGAAAGTCCAGCGGCAATGTTTCGTTGAGCAGTTCGCGCAGCAAGGGCAGAGTTACGGCGCGTTTGTGTTCGAGCGTGTAGCGGTCGAGCGCCTCGATGAAGGCGGACAGCGTGCGTATGTCGCGCGGGGCGTGGCGCATCAGGTAATCGATGGCTTCCGGCGTCAGTTTCAGCGCGCGTTCCTTGGCCTGAACGGCGAGGGCGGCAGCCTTCTCGCCATCCGACAGCGGCAGCAGCCGGTAGATCAGGCCGGAACCGAGGCGGGTGCGCAAGTCTTCGCGCAGCGTGAGATGGGCCGGCGGCTGGTTGGCTGCGGTCAACAGCATTCCGGAGGCAATTTTCAGGCGGTTGAAGAGATTGAACAGGGCGATCTGGCCCGTTTCGTCAAGCGCCTCGACGTGATCGACGGCCAGTTGTCCGGCTTCCGTGGCGCTGCTTAATGCGGGATCGAGCGCCGCATCAATATAGTTAAAGCCACTGGCCAACAGCAGATGCGAGCGTCCCGCCCCGCCTTCGCCCCACAGACAGAACGAGGTTTCGGCGCGCGTGCCAGCCAGCCAGCCGGTGAAGGCGGCAACGGTTTCCGCATTGCCGCCGGCGACAAAATTGTCCAGCGTCGGCGGGCTTTCCGGCAGCAAATCGAGAATCAGTTGGCGCATCTGCTTAGTGCTAGGATGAGGCGCCAATTTTAGCATTGACCATGATTCGCGGCTTCTCGATAAACCGGGATCGGCAATCTGCAGGTGATTGGTCTGCGGGGCAACTGAAGCGCATCTATTGGCAAATAGAGCCCGAAATGGCGAGTGTCTCAGGTCGACCCTCTGCGGACGGTCGAGGCGTCAGAGGTTCAGCGGCAGGTCTTCGACTACGCAGTCGGTCGGATGGCTGCTTTCCGGAATCTTCGAGCGGCGGCAGTTGGCCTTGCATTCACCGGTTGAATCCAAGGCCGCAAGCGGCGGTCGGTTCGCTTAATCTGCCATCTTGTATTGCGCACGTGCGGAGCGATGATGCCCAAATGAACAGATTTCGGGCAACCTTGCTTTTGGCGTCAGCCGAGAATGCCACGCAGTGCTTCGGTAAGCGCCTTGCATTCCACGTCGGTACCGACCGTGATGCGCAGGAACTGGTCGATGCGCGGCAGTTTGAAGTGGCGGACGATGATGTTTTTTTCGCGTAATGCCTGCGCCAGTTGTGCCGCGTCGTGTTGCACCCCAGGGGTGCTTGAGCCACAGGCCCCTTCACCTGCGGGGCGCGCGTAGCGGGTGAAGATGAAGTTGGCGGCTGAGGGCAGGACTTCGAAGCCGAGCGACTGGAGTGCTGCGGTCAACGTGTCCCGGGAGGCAATGACCGACTGCCGGGACTGCTCGAAATGCTCGGCATCTTCCAGCGCGGCGACGGCACCGACGATGGCCAGGCGGTCGAGCGGGTAGGAGTTGAAGCTGTTCTTGACCCGTTCCAGCGCCTCGATCAGGGCAGGGTGGCCGACGGCGAAACCGACGCGCAGGCCGGCCAGCGAACGGGATTTGGACAGTGTATGGACGACCAGCAGGTTGTCGTAGTGGTCCACCAGCGAAATGGCGGTCTCGCCGCCGAAATCGACGTAGGCTTCATCGACGACGACGACCGAGTCTGGATTGGCCTTGAGCATCTGCTCGATGGCGTCGAGCGCCAGCAGGCGGCCGGTCGGCGCGTTCGGGTTGGGAAAAATGATGCCGCCGTTCGGTCGACCGCAGTAATCGGCGGGGTTAATGCTGAAATCTTCGGCCAGCGGCACGGTGGCGTAATCGACACCGTACAGCCCGCAATAGACCGGGTAGAAGCTGTAGGTGATGTCCGGGAAGAGGATCGGTCGCTCGTGCCTGAGCAGGGCCATGAAGACGTGGGCCAGCACTTCGTCCGAGCCGTTGCCGACGAAGACCTGCGGCGCCGTCATGCTGTGCGTCCTGGCGATGGCGGCCTTGAGCAGGTCGGCGTTGGGGTCGGGGTAAAGGCGCAGGCGTGCCGCGTCGGCGCCGAGTTCCGCCTGAATCGCTGCCAGCACCTTGGGTGAGGGCGGGTAGGGGTTCTCGTTAGTGTTGAGCTTGATCAGATTGGCAAGCCCGGGCTGCTCGCCCGGCACGTAGGGGGTGAGGGTGCTGACAACCCTGCTCCAGAAGCGACTCATGGGAATTTCACGGAAAGCCTAAACGAGGGCGAAATGGTATCATGCCCCTCCGTCCCAACGCCTTTTGCGGCCTCAACTCATGCGTAACGCTGAAATCATCCGTAATACCCTGGAGACGCAGGTTACCGTGCGTCTCGATCTCGATGGCGCCGGTCAGGGAAAATTCGCCACCGGCGTGCCCTTCCTCGACCACATGCTCGACCAGATCGCCCGTCACGGGCTGATCGACCTCGACGTGCAGGCGGTCGGCGACCTCCATATCGACGCCCACCACACGGTCGAGGATATCGGCATCACCATTGGCCAGGCGCTGGCCAAGGCCTGGGGTGACAAGAAGGGACTGACCCGTTACGGCCACAGCTACGTGCCGCTGGACGAAGCATTGTCGCGCGTCGTGATCGACCTTTCCGGGCGGCCGGGGCTCGAATTCAACGTGCCGTTCACGCGGGCGATGATCGGTCAGTTCGACGTCGATCTGGTCAATGAATTTTTCCAGGGGCTGGTCAACCACGCCGGCATGACCCTGCATATCGACAACCTGCGCGGGGTCAATGCGCACCACCAGGCGGAGACTGTCTTCAAGGCCTTCGGCCGGGCATTGCGCATGGCGGCGACACCCGATCCGCGCATGGCCGGCGCCATGCCATCGACCAAGGGCTCGCTGTGAGCATTGCGGTCATCGACTACGGCATGGGTAACCTGCGCTCGGTGTCGCAGGCGCTCGAGCATGTCGCGGGTGGCCGGGAGGTCGTCGTTACCGCCGATCCAGTGGTCGTGGCGGCTGCCGAACGCGTGGTTTTTCCCGGGCAGGGCGCGATGCCCGACTGCATGCGCGAACTCGACGCGCGCGGCTTGCGCGCCGCCGTGTTGCAAGCCGCCCGGGACAAGCCGTTCCTCGGGATCTGCATCGGCTTGCAGATGCTGTTCGAGCACAGCGAGGAAGGCGATGTCGCTGGTCTCGGAATTTTCGCCGGCGATGTGCGGCGTTTTCCCGATGCCCGCATGGTCGGCGCCGACGGCCAGCGCCTCAAGGTGCCGCACATGGGCTGGAATCGTCTGCAGCAGAAGCCGCATGCCCTGTGGGCCGGGATTGCCGATGGCGCCCGCTTCTATTTCGTGCACAGCTATTGTGTGCAGCCGGCCGATCCGTCGGTGGTGATGGGCACGACCGAGTACGGCATCCCCTTTACCTGTGCGGTGGGGCGGGATAATATCTTCGCCGTTCAATTCCACCCCGAGAAAAGCGCTCAGGACGGTCTGCAGCTTCTGAAAAATTTCGTCGAGTGGCGTCCGTAAGACAACGTCTGTCGAGTTCATTCTCATCCAAATCCCATGCTGATTATTCCCGCCATCGATCTCAAGGACGGCCAGTGCGTCCGTCTCAAGCAGGGCCTGATGGAACAGGCCACCGTTTTTTCCGACAGCCCGGCCGAAATGGCCCGCCACTGGGTCAACCAGGGCGCGCGTCGGCTGCATCTGGTCGATCTCAACGGCGCCTTTGCCGGCAAGCCGAAAAACGAATCGGCGATCAAAGCCATCCTGAAGGAAGTCGGCGACGACATTCCGGTGCAGCTCGGCGGCGGCATTCGCGACCTCGACACCATCGAACGCTGCCTCGATGACGGCCTGACGTACGTCATCATCGGCACCGCGGCGGTCAAGAACCCCGGCTTCCTGCACGATGCGTGCACCGCCTTTCCCGGCCACATCATCGTCGGGCTCGATGCCAGGGACGGCAAGGTGGCGACTGATGGCTGGTCCAAGCTGACCGGTCACGACGTCGTCGATCTCGGCAAGAAGTACGAGGACTATGGCGTCGAAGCGATCATCTACACTGACATCGGCCGTGACGGCATGCTGTCCGGCATCAACATTGACGCAACCGTGCGCCTGGCGCAGGCGCTGACCATTCCGGTGATCGCTTCCGGCGGCCTTTCTTCGCTCGACGACATCAAGCAACTTTGCGCCATGGAGCGCGAGGGCATTGTCGCCACTATCGCCGGTCGTGCCATCTACGATGGTTCGCTCGACTTCAGCGCAGCGCAGGAAGCGGCCGACGCCGGCAGCGCCTGATGCTCGCCAAGCGCATCATCCCCTGTCTGGACGTCACCGCCGGCCGGGTCGTCAAGGGAACCAACTTCGTCGATCTGCGCGATGCCGGCGACCCGATCGAAATCGCCCGCCGTTACGACGAGCAGGGTGCCGACGAGGTGACTTTTCTCGACATCACAGCGTCGTCCGATCAGCGCGACATTATCCTGCACATTGTCGAAGCCTGCGCTGCGCAGGTTTTCATTCCACTGACCGTCGGCGGCGGCGTGCGCAAGGTCGAGGACGTTAGGCGCCTGCTCAATGCCGGGGCCGACAAGGTGTCGATGAATACCGCGGCGGTCAATGATCCCGATCTGGTGTTCAACGCATCGAGCAAGGTCGGTTCGCAGTGCATCGTCGTCGCCATCGACGCCAAGCAGAGCGCGCCCGGCAAATGGCACGTGTTCACTCACGGCGGCCGCAACGATACCGGGCTTGATGCGGTCGACTGGGCAAAACGGGTCGAAATGCTCGGCGCCGGCGAAATCCTGCTGACCAGCATGGACCGCGACGGCACCAAGAATGGTTTCGATCTGGCGCTGACCCGTGCGGTGTCGGACGCCGTGCGGATTCCGGTGATCGCCTCCGGCGGCGTCGGCAACCTGCAGCATCTGGCCGACGGCGTCACCGAAGGCCATGCCGATGCGGTGCTGGCGGCGTCGATCTTCCATTTCGGTGAATACACCGTCCGCCAGGCCAAGGAATACATGGCCAGCCGTGGTATCGAAGTCCGCCTGTGAGCGATCTCGACAATTCCCGGTCCTGGCTGGAAGCCCTGAAATGGGACGCTGACGGCATGATTCCAGCCATCGCCCAGGACGAGAACGGGCGCGTCGTGATGTTCGCTTTCATGAACCGCGAGTCGCTGCAGGAAACAGTCCGCTGTGGCAACGCGGTATACTGGTCGCGTTCACGTCAGCGTCTGTGGCGCAAGGGCGAGGAGTCGGGCCACTTCCAGAAGGTGAAGTCGGTCCGCACCGATTGCGATGGCGACGTCCTGTTGCTGGCGATTGAACAGGTTGGTGGTATTGCCTGTCACACCGGTCGTGAGAGTTGCTTCTTCAACGAGTTGAATGGGGAACGCTGGGTTCCCGCTGATCCGGTTTTGAAAGATCCAAAGGAAATTTACGCAAAATGAGTACGCATGACATGCTGCACCGGCTTTCGGAGACGCTTGCTTCGCGTCGTAATGCCGACCCGACAACTTCCTATACCGCGCAGTTGTTCGCCAGCGGCCCCGACTCGATCCTGAAGAAGATCGGCGAGGAATGCGCCGAACTGATCATGGCCGCCAAGGATGGCAAGCGCCTGAACATCGTCTGGGAGTCGACCGACGTGATTTACCACGTCATGGTCCTGCTCGCCTTTTATGGCCTGAGTATCGAGGATGTTTCCCAGGAAATGCGCCGTCGCGAGGGGATTTCCGGCATCGACGAGAAGGCTGCGCGGAGCGCCAAGTGAGCGACTGCATTTTCTGCAAGATCGTCGACGGCAAGATTCCGGCGAAGAAGGTTTACGAGGATGAGGACCTCCTCGCCTTCAACGACATCAACCCGGCGCGCCCGGTGCATGTGCTGGTGATTCCGAAAAAACACATCACCTCGCTGGCGACGGTGACAGCTGACGATACACAGATGCTCGGGAAGATGCTCGCCACGGCCAACGAGATAGCCAGCGCGCAGGGCAGCCCGGACGGTTTTCGCATTATCATCAATACGGGACGGGTCGGGCAGCAGGAAGTCCCGCATCTGCATATCCACATCGTGGGCGGACCGGATCCGGTCGGACCCATGCTGAAACGCATCTAGGAGACAAACATGGGCAGTTTTTCCGTCTGGCACTGGCTGATCGTACTGGTCATCGTGTTGCTGATCTTCGGTACCAAGAAGTTGCGCAACGTCGGGCAGGATCTCGGTGGTGCGGTCAAGGGTTTCAAGGACGGCATGAAGGACGCCACGGCGACCGACAAGCCGGCCGATGCCGAGCCGCCGCAACAGGTCGGCGGGCAGACGATCGACGTCGAAGTGAAGGAAAAGACCAAGTCCTGAGCGGCATCCGGGTTGCGTTACCGTGTGAACGGTTTCGCCTCCACCCGGTTGTCCAGCGGCCTATCCTTATGTTCGATATCGGCTTTTCAGAACTCATGGTCATCGGCATCGTCGCCCTGATCGTCATCGGGCCGGAGAAACTGCCGAAAGTGGCACGTACGCTCGGGCATCTGCTCGGGCGAGCGCAGCGTTATGTCAACGACGTCAAGTCCGACATCAATCGTGAGATCCAGCTCGACGAGCTGAAGAAGCTGCAGTCTGAGGTCACCGAGTCGGCGCGTTCGCTTGAAGATTCGGTGCGCAAGGAATTCGAAACAGCCCGCGCCACGGTCGAGGTTCCCGCCCAGGCGGCAGTCGCTGAACTGAATAATGCCGCGCAACAGGTTGCGCAGAGCGCGGCCACCCCGGCTGCCGATGCCACGGGCAAGCCCGCCGCATGAGCGATCCGCAGGCAAATTCCGCGCACGAAGAGTCGTTCATTTCCCATCTGGTCGAGTTGCGCGACCGTCTGCTGCGCAGCCTGATCGCGGTGGCCGTGATGCTCGGCGTGCTGGCCGTCTATCCCGGGCCGGGGGCCATCTACGACATTCTGGCCGCGCCGTTGACCGCCGCCTTGCCGGAAGGCACCAAGATGATCGCCATCGGCGTCATCACGCCATTCATGGTGCCGCTCAAGGTAACAGCCATGGTTGCCTTTGTGCTGGCCTTGCCTTTCGTTCTTTACCAGGTCTGGGCCTTTATCGCTCCGGGACTGTACGCACACGAGCGACGGCTCGGCATTCCGCTGATTATTTCCAGCTCCCTGCTTTTTTTGCTCGGCATGGCCTTCTGTTACTTCTTCGTTTTCGGGCAGGTCTTCAGTTTCATTACCAGCTTTGCGCCAAAAAGCATCACGCCGGCGCCGGATATCGATGCCTACCTGTCGTTCGTGATGACCATGTTCCTCGCCTTCGGCATTGCCTTCGAGGTGCCGGTGGCGCTGGTGGTCCTGGTCAAGCTCGGCGTGGTGACAGTGGAAAAACTCACGGAATGGCGTTCCTACTTCATTGTCGGCGCCTTCATCGTCGCCGCCGTGGTGACGCCGCCGGATGTGGTTTCGCAACTGGCGCTGGCGATTCCGATGTGCCTGCTCTACGAACTGGGTATTCTGGCGTCACGTTTCGTTTCGCGGCCGGCGCCGGCTGAACCTGTTGTCCCTGAAGAGGACGTCCTTCGGGGCGCGGTCGACTCTGCTGTAGCGGCAAAAATGGATGCCGAGATGGATAGCGCGGAAGAGGAATTCCGCAAGCTCACCGAGAAATAATCAGGGCGCTTTGCGCTCGGGTCCGGGCACGGTTTCCAGCATCTGAACCGGCACGCCCTCCGCGAACCACCACAGAGTCCCGGCTGGCATGGCCGCCCAGGTCTCGTTGTCGGTCAACGGCAGCGTGGCAATGACCGCGACCCGATCCTCGGAACTCGTCACGTCGCTGAAATCGACCGTGACATCCTGATCCTTGAGGTGCGCCTGGGCGAAGGGCGCCTGGCGAATTATGTAGGCAAGCCTGGTCGAGGCATGGGCGAACAGCCAGTCGCCATTGGAGAGCAGGAAATTGAATTCGCCGTAGCGGGCAATCTCGAGCGTCAGTGCATGAATGGCGGCAAACAGTTCGCTGTCCTCGGGCGCGCTGCTGCCGAAGCGCTGGCGCAGGCGCTGGAGCAGCCAGCAGAAGGCGCGCTCGCTGTCGGTCACCCCGACCGGTACGAAGCTACCATCGAGTGTAGGCACGAAATCGATCAGGTTGCCGTTGTGGGCGAAGATCCAGTAGCGGCCCCACAGTTCGCGCATGAACGGGTGGGTGTTCTCAAGCCCGATCGATCCCTGCGTGGCCTTGCGGATATGGGCGATGACGCTCTTCGAACGGATCGGGTACTGGCGGACCAGTTCGGCAATCGGCGAGGTGCAGGAGGGCTTGGGGTCGAGGAACAAGCGCGTTCCCTTGCCCTCGAAGAAGGCGATGCCCCAGCCGTCGGAATGAACGTCAGTGGCGCCGCCGCGCGCCTGAAAGCCGGTGAACGAGAAGCAGATGTCGGTCGGGACGTTGCAGTTCATGCCCAGCAACTGGCACATGGATCATTCCTGCTCGGCCGACATCGCTGGTCGTTTGCCGATCTTGACCTGCGTTTCGACCACGTTCTTGTCGCGGCGCAGACGGAAGGCCGAGCGGTCGTCGGGCTTGAGCGCGGCGATCAGGTCGAGCATCGCCTGCGGATCCTTCACCGGCTTGCCGCCGACTGTCAGTAGCACGTCGCCGGGACGGATGCCGGCGGAGTCGGCCGGACTGCCGCGCACGACGCCGGCGATCAGCGCCCCCTCGCTGTCGGGCAGGCCGAAGGATTCGGCCAGTTCGGGCGTGATTTCCTGCGCCTCGACACCGACCCAGCCGCGCGTCACGGCGCCATTCTGAATGATCTGCTCCATGATGTTCTTGGCGCTCGAGACTGGAATCGCAAAGCCGATGCCGTGCGAGCCGCCGGTCTGCGAGTAGATTGCGGTATTGATGCCGACCAGGTTGCCGTTGATGTCGACCAGCGCGCCGCCCGAGTTGCCCGGATTGATGGCGGCGTCGGTCTGGATGAAGTTCTCGAAAGTATTGATTCCGAGGTGCGAACGGCCGAGCGCCGAGACGATGCCCATGGTCACCGTCTGGCCGACGCCGAACGGGTTGCCGATGGCCAGCACGACATCGCCGACGCGCAGGCTTTCCATCTGGCCGAAGGTGATTGCCGGCAACTTGTCGGCCTTGATCTGCAGCACGGCGAGATCCGATTCCGGATCGCTGCCGATGACTGTTGCCTTGTGGGTGCTCCCGTCGTTCAGCGAGACCTGGATGTCGCTGGCGGCCTCGACGACGTGGAAATTGGTCAGGATGTAGCCGTTGGGGCTGACCAGGACGCCCGAGCCGAGGCCGGAATTGCGCTGGGGCGGAGCATCCAGACGATCGCCGAAGAAGTGGCGGAAAATCGGGTCGTCAAGCAGCGGGTGGCGCTGTTTCTTCACTGCCTGCGTCGTGTAGATGTGCACCACGGCTGGTAGCGCGGCCCGGGCTGCATCGCGATAGGATCCGGTGCCCCGGTGCTCGTCGTCGTTGGCCGGCGCCGGCACCTCGCGCACGGTGACCGGGCTGGGACGGGATGGCAGCCATTCCGGCTTCAGGGTACTGGTCACGAACAGAATGGCGACCGCAACCGTTACCGTTTGTGCAAAAATCAGCCACAACCTGTGCATGAAAGACCGTATCGATGAAACGAGAACAACTGGTGGAGTATCTGGATGGGCTGCTGCAGCCCGCGAAGTTTCGCGATTATTGCCCAAACGGGTTGCAAGTGGAAGGACGCAGCGATGTCGTGCGTGTCGTTGTCGGCGTAACCGCCAGCCAGGCGCTGCTCGACATTGCCGTGGCGCACGGGGCCGATGCCGTCCTCGTCCATCATGGCTATTTCTGGAAAGGCGAGGATGGTCGCGTCACCGGCATCCGCCGCCAGCGTCTGAAAACCTTGCTGAGCAACGATATCAATCTGCTGGCCTACCACCTGCCGCTGGACGCTCATCCCGAACTGGGCAACAACGCGCAACTGGCGAGCCGTTTCGGCTGGTTGCCCGACGGGCGCTTCGGCGAGCAGGACATTGCCTGGCTGGGCAGCGTAGATACCCCGACGACCGCCGGCCAACTGGCTGCGCGGATCGGCGCCGGTCTGGCCCGGAGCCCGCTGCTGATCGGCGATCCCGCGCGCCCGGTGCGCCGTCTCGGCTGGTGTTCCGGCGGGGCGCAGGACTATTTCGAGCAGGCAATCGCGCTTGGCGTCGATGCCTTCGTTTCCGGCGAGATTTCCGAACAGACCGTCCATCTGGCGCGCGAGAGCGGCGTGGCTTACCTGGCCTGCGGACATCACGCGACGGAGCGCTATGGCGTGGCGGCGCTGGCCGCCCACCTTAACCAGCACTGCGGGTTGCAATGCGAATTCGTGGACCTCGATAACCCTGTCTAGTGCACTTGCTGCAAGCCGTAAGCGTCTTCGAGGACAAGCATGAGAAGAACGATTTCCTCGACCACCTCGAGCGGGAAACCGCTGCGCTGGCCGTCACGGGTGTCGTGAACCAGTTCGTAGAGGTAGTCCATGCAGGCCTGCGTTCCCCAAGTCGCCTTCACCCGCTTGGCGACATGGCCGAAATCCTCGAGTGACTTGAGTCCGGAAACTGCCGTCTCAAGATCCTGCCAGGCTGGCACGTCGAGGTTGAATTTCTGGCGTACCGCCGGTAGCAGTTTTGTGTACTCGCCGCGCATTCCGCCGCGCCGGTAGAGGTCGAGCAGCATGAGCCATGGTCGCGGATTTTTCGGCGAACTTTCCTCGATGTGCTGGGCCAGTGTTTCGGCGGCGCCCTGGACGCGACCGAAGGTGAGCATGATTTCGGCCAGGGCGATCGCGCTGTCGTCCTGGTTGAACTTGACGTCGACCGCCTTGGCTTCTTCCGGCGACCTGGAGAAGTCGTCGAGGTGGATGTCGAGCCCTGGCGCCTTGGCAGCCGGAGGCGCTTCCGGCGCTGGCGGCAAAGTCGGCGCTGGATTATGATGCACCGGTTCGGCACGCTGGTGGCCGCTGACGGCCAGCGGCAGTTCCTCGTCTACCCGGTGGTCGCGGCGCCGCCCGAGAAAGTGCGCGATGGCGGAGGCGACAATGCCGCCGGCCAAGGCGCTCAACAGAACTTCCAGCCAGTTGCTGCCACCGCTTGACGGTGGCGGTTCTGCTGGTTTGGCAACCGGAGCCGGCAGGCCGCCGCTCGTTGCTTGGGCGGACTGCGCCGCCTGCAGTTTCTGTTGTAGCGCCAGTGTTTCCGTGGTCAGTGCCAGCGCCTTGTCGAGTGCTTCGATCTGCGTGTTGAGCGACTGGATCGTGGTTTCTATCTTGAGCATGCGCTCGTCGAGTTCCTCGCGGGCGCCCTTGGGTGGCGCTACCTTCTCGCCTGGCTGGATTTCAGCCGGCGGGGCGCCGAGGAGGACGCGATCGGTCTTGCCTGTCTTTGGGGCCGCCACCGGCTTGGCGACCTTGGGCGATGGCGGTGGCGGGGGAGGAGGCACCTCGCTGCGCGCCTTGGCCTGCTGCTGCGGCAGCGCATCACGCTCGGCCGGGACGCGTTGCTTGATGTCGGGGATGGCGACCGGGGTGCCTTCGGCGAGTCCCGGGCGACCGCTCAGTTGCGGATTGGCGCGCTTGAGCGCGGACAGCATCCGTCGCTGCTGCACGAGATTGTCGGGAACCAGTGTTTCGGCGATCCCTTCAAGGGTGTCGCCCTCGCTGGCGCGCCATTCCTGGATCGGGGCGCCGCGGCTGCGGGTGCCGCCGGCCGGCGCATCGACACCGTTAGTGGCGGTTGGTGCGACACTGGCCAGCACCAGCGGTTCGGCCGGCATCAGTACATAGTCGCGCTGCAGATCGACGCCACAGGCGGCGCGCAGGCCGATCAGGAAGACCGGTTCGGAAACCGGCTTGCTGCCGGTGATGAGCAGCCGGTAGTTGTTACCTTCGCGCACCAGCTTGGTCCGTGCGCTGGAAACAACCGGGAGATCGGAGCCGCCCAATTGAGCCAGGGAAAAACAGCTAGCCTCGATGCTCTCGCCGGGCTCGGCGTTGATCGGCACCTCGGCGCGTACCGGCTCGCCGACACGCGAGTGCAACACGATATCGCCGAAGCCGATCGCCCAAACCTGGGTCGTCAGCAGGGTCGCGCTCAAGGCGCTCAAACGCAATGTTCTGTAGCTCACGATACCTTGCCCTTGATCCTATACCATTATTCCATAGTCAATTTTACCAGTTGGCTGATGTCGGCATCAGGAACTATTGCACACTACAGGCTAAATTCACGTGATCTAAAAGGGACGCCATGGCTTTCGTCTTTCCCCCGCATCTTCTCGCTGCATTGCCGGTGGCCGGCAGCGCGGATTCATTTCCGGTCCGCCGCGTTTACTGCGTCGGTCGCAACTATGCCGATCATGCCCGCGAAATGGGGGCGCTCGAGCAGGCCGAGGGGCGCGAGCCGCCGTTTTTCTTCATGAAGCCGGGGGATACAGTGGTCAGCGGCGCGGGCGAGATCAGCGTCGCCTACCCGCCGGCGACCAATAACCTGCACCATGAGGTCGAGTTGATCGTCGCGCTCGGCGCCGGCGGGGCGAATGTCATCCCCCAAGGGGATGACATTCGGGGCGCGGTCGACACCGCAAAAAGCCTGATTTTCGGCTACGCTGTCGGCCTCGACCTGACCCGCCGCGACATTCAGGGCCGTGCCAAGGAGAAAGGCCAACCGTGGGACATGGGCAAGGGCTTCGACCAGTCGGCGGTGGCGGGCGTGATTCAGCCGGTGGCGATGGTCGGGCATCCGGATCACGGCCGCATCTGGCTGAGCGTCAATGGCAAAATCCGCCAGGATGGCGACCTGGCGGCGATGATGTGGAAGGTGGCGGACATCATCGCCAACCTGTCGACGCTGGTCCGTCTCGAAGCCGGCGACCTGATCTACACCGGCACGCCGGCCGGGGTCGGGCCGCTCGTCCCGGGTGATGTTCTGGAAGGCGGCGTCGACGGCGTCGGTACCTTGCGCGTCCGGATTGTTTGAAGCCTATTTGGGCCGCTTGTCGATGACGCGCCTGGCCTTGCCGATCGAGCGTTCAATGCCACCCACTTCGACGATGTCGATCCTGGCGGAAATGCCGATGTAGGACTTGATGTGGTGTTGCAGGTCGAGCGCCACGAACTCCTTCTCGGGACCGCTGGCGAACCGGAATTCCGGCTTCAGTTCGACATTGACCTTGATCGAGTCGAGGTGACCGTCGCGGCTGACTTCCAGTACGTAGTGCGGCGACAATTTGGGTTGCCGGAGGATCAGTTCCTCGACCTGCGACGGAAAAACGTTAACGCCACGGATAATCAGCATGTCGTCCGAGCGGCCGGTGATCTTGCCGATACGGCGCATCGAGCGCGTGGTTGGGTGTAGCAGGCAGGTCAGGTCACGGGTGCGGTAGCGGATGACGGGCATCGCTTCCTTGGTCAGCGAGGTAAATACCAGTTCTCCATGGCTGCCTTCGGGGAGCGCCTCACCAGTTGCCGGATCGATGATTTCCGGGAAGAAGTGATCTTCCCAGATCACCGGACCATCCTTGGCTTCGGCGCATTCGCTGGCGACGCCGGGGCCGATGACCTCCGAAAGTCCGTAAAGGTCGATGGCATCGATGCCGAAGGCCGCTTCGATCTCCTTGCGCATGGCGTTGGTCCATGGCTCGGCGCCGTGGATGCCGATGCGTAGCGCCGTGCTTCGCGGGTCGATGCCCTGGCGGCGAAATTCGTCGGCAATGTTGAGCATGTAGGAAGGCGTGACCATAATGATCGTCGGCTTGAAGTCGCAGATCAGTTGCACCTGCTTTTCAGTCTGCCCGCCGGACATCGGGATCACCGTGCAACCGAGCTTTTCGGCGCCGTAATGGGCGCCGAGGCCGCCGGTGAATAATCCGTAACCGTAGGCGACATGCACGATGTCGCCCGGCCGGCCGCCGGCGGCATGGATCGAGCGGGCGATCAGGTCGGCCCACATTTCGATGTCGGCTTGGGTGTAGCCGACGACGGTCGGCTTGCCAGTCGTGCCGCTTGACGCGTGGATGCGCACCACCTTCTCGCGCGGCACGGCGAACATGCCGTAGGGGTAGTTGTCGCGCAGGTCCTGCTTGGTCGTGAAGGGAAATCTGGCGAGATCGGCCAGTGACCGGAAATCGTTCGGGTGCACGCCGGCCGCGTCGAACTTCGCCTTGTAGTGCGGCACGTTGTCATAAACATGATGCAGCGTCCATTTCAGACGCTCGGTCTGCAGGGCGACGATCTCGTCGCGGCTGGCGGTTTCTATGCCGTGAAGCCCTTTGTTCATTGTCTACTCCCTCCTGAACCGTGAATTTTCTCTCTATCGAAAGAGGGGCTGCTTGAGCCAGATCAATTTGCCCTGTTTTTGCCAGTTGACCGCGCCCCGAAGGCGAAGGGGCCTGTGGCTCAAGCCACCTCGGGGGGTGACAGCCTGTTGCGCATGCGACAATGCCGCCCCATGCTGCTCACCGCCGCCCGGGGCCTGCTGGCCCATGCCTTTCCCATCCTGATTGCCCAGCTTTCCTCGATCGGCATGATGGTGATCGATACCGCCGTGCTCGGCCATGTCAGCGCCGCCGATCTGGCCGCCGTGGCGATCGGTGGCGGCATCCAGGTGTCGGTGGTCTTCGCGCTGGCCGGCATCCTGCAGGCGGTGGCGCCAGTGGTTGCCCAACTGCACGGTGCGAAGCGCGACGGCGAGGTCGCCGGGGTGTTGCAGCAGGGTTTCTGGCTGGCGGCGGCGCTCGCCGTGCCCGGCATCCTGTTCCTGAGAAATCCGCAATGGCTGCTCGGGACGGTGGACATCGATGTCGCTGTCGCCGCCAAGGTCACGTCCTATCTTGGCCTGCTCGCCTGGGGCTTGCCCGCTTCACTTTTCTACCGAACCTTCTACGCCTTCTGCAATGCGCTGGGCAAGCCGCGCGTGCTGATGGGCATCGGGATCGGCAGCCTGGCGCTGCATGCGTTGCTCGCCTGGGGGCTGGCGCTGCAGGGGTGGGCCGGCGAGCCGCTCGGTGTCGTCGGTTGCGCCTTGTCGAGCGTCGGCATCGCCTGGCTGGCCTGTCTTGGCGGCGCCGCCTACCTGGCGTTCGGCCCGCTCGGCGCGAGATACCGGCCGTTTGCCAACTGGGCAGCGCCGGATGGCGAGCGTTGGCGGGAACTGCTTCATCTCGGGCTGCCGATGGGGCTGTCGAATCTCGTCGAGATCACCTCATTCACGCTGATCAGCCTGTTCATCGCGTCGCTCGGCGCAACGGTTGTCGCCGGGCACCGCATCATTGCCAATCTCTCGGCGCTGACCTACATGCTGCCCCTGTCGCTGGCCATTGCGACGATGGCGGCGGTCGGTCAGGCGGTCGGCGGCCGCGACTGGCGGCGGGCGCATGCCGTGATCAAGGCCGGCTTGCTCCTCGCAGCCTTGCTGTCGACGCTGGTCGGTATCCTGCTCTGGTTCGCCGCCGCGCCGGTGATCGCAGCCTATACCGACGATCCGGATGTGCGCGCCGTGGCCGGGAGCCTGGTCGTCTATGTCGCGCTCTACCAGTTCTTCGATGCGCTGCAGACCGTGGCCGGGCATGCCTTGCGCGCCTATCGCGTCACCTTTGTGCCGATGCTGGTCCAGACCTTCTGTTTCTGGGGCGTCGGCTTGCTCGGCGGAAGCTGGCTCTGCTATCGCTGGTCGCCGCCGCTCGGCGTTGCCGGCTTCTGGGTCGCCGCGGTGGCCAGCCTCGTGCTGGCCGCCGGCCTGCTGCTGCCGCTGTTGCGCCACGCCATGCAGGCAACTGAATCGTCACCATAATTATGAATTTTAGACGCAAGATTATGGCTTGTGTGTGCTAAAATTTTTCGCCTCATGAAGGTATCAACAGTACGGACGCGTCGGGGACAAAGGCGTGCCGTTTATAGTCGAAACTCAACTAAACGCAAGGAAAGCGCATGAAAATTCACGAATATCAGGGCAAGCAAATCCTGAAGAAATTCGGCGTCGCGGTTCCGCGCGGGATCCACTGCACCACCGTCGACGACGCGGTCAAGGCAGCGGAAACCCTGGGCGGCAGTGTCTGGGTGGTCAAGGCCCAGATTCACGCGGGTGGCCGTGGCAAGGGCGGTGGCGTCAAGGTGGCGAAGTCGCTCGAGCAAGTGCGCGAGTACGCCAGCCAGATCCTCGGCATGCAACTGATCACGCACCAGACCGGTCCGCAAGGCCAGAAAGTCCGCAACCTGCTGGTCGAGGAAGGCGCTGACATCAAGCACGAATACTACGTGGCCGCGCTGACCGATCGCGCGACCCAGACCGTCGCCGTGATGGCCTCCTCCGAAGGCGGCATGGACATCGAAGAAGTTGCCCACAAGACCCCGGAAAAGATCATCAAGGTTTTCGTGAACCCGCTGGTTGGCATGACCGACGAGCAGGCGAAGACCCTGGTTTCCGGTATCGGTGTTCCCGCTGCCTCCCAAGCCCAGGCCATCGATACCCTGAAGAAGCTGTACACCTGCTATATGGAAACCGATGCTTCGCTGGCGGAAATCAACCCGCTGATCCTCGAAGGCAACGGCAACATCAAGGCGCTCGACGCCAAGTTCAACTTCGATGCCAACGCCCTCTACCGTCAGGAAGAAATCGTCGCCATGCGCGACCTCGACGAAGAGGATCCGGACGAAGTCGAAGCCTCGCAATTCGACCTGGCCTACATCTCCCTCGACGGCAATATCGGCTGTCTGGTAAATGGCGCCGGTCTGGCCATGGCGACGATGGACACCATCAAGCTGTTCGGCGCCGAGCCGGCCAACTTCCTCGACGTCGGTGGCGGTGCGACGACCGAGAAGGTCACCGAAGCGTTCAAGATCATGCTCAAGAACCCCAAGGTCAAGGGCATCCTGGTCAACATCTTCGGCGGCATCATGAAGTGCGACACCATCGCTACCGGCGTCGTTGCCGCTGCACGCGAAACTCACCTGAGTGTGCCTCTGGTCGTGCGCATGAAGGGTACTAACGAGGATCTGGGCAAGCAGATCCTCAAGGACTCCGGTCTGCCCATCATTTCCGCCGATTCCATGGCGGAAGCCGCCACCAAGATCGTTGCCGCGGTCAAGTAAGGAGCTACTGAATGTCCATTTTCATCAATAAAGACACCAAGGTCATCACCCAGGGCATCACCGGCAAGACCGGTCAGTTCCATACGGAAAAGTGCCAGGAATACGCCAACGGCAAGAACTGTTTCGTTGCTGGCGTGAACCCGAAAAAGGCTGGTGAAAGCATTTTCGACATCCCCATCTTCGGTTCGGTCAAGGAAGCCGCTGCCCAAACCGGCGCCACCGTTTCGGTGATTTATGTACCGCCCCCGGGCGCTGCCGCAGCGATCTGGGAAGCCGTTGAAGCCGACCTCGATCTGGCGATCTGTATCACCGAAGGCATTCCTGTTCGCGACATGCTGGTTTTGCGCAACAAGATGAAGGAAAAAGAAGCCAAGGGCGGCAAGAAGACGCTGCTGCTCGGGCCGAATTGTCCTGGTCTGATCACCCCGGATGAAATCAAGATCGGCATCATGCCCGGCCACATTCACCGCAAGGGTCGTATCGGCGTCGTTTCGCGCTCCGGCACGCTGACCTACGAAGCCGTTGGCCAATTGACCGAAATCGGTCTCGGTCAATCAACTGCCGTCGGTATCGGTGGTGACCCGATCAATGGTTTGAAGCACATCGACGTCATGAAAGCTTTCAACGACGATCCGGATACCGATGCGGTCATCATGATCGGTGAAATCGGCGGTCCGGACGAAGCCGAAGCTGCGATGTGGTGCAAGGCCAACATGAAGAAGCCGATTGTCGGCTTCATCGCTGGCGTCACCGCGCCGGCCGGCAAGCGCATGGGCCATGCTGGTGCCCTGATCTCCGGTGGCGCCGATACGGCCGATGCCAAGCTTGCCATCATGGAAGAGTGTGGCTTCACGGTGACGCGCAATCCGTCCGAAATGGCCAGGCTGCTCAAGGCCTTGCTGTAAAATCCGGGCATTGCTCAACTTGGAAAGGCGGGCTTCGAGCCCGCTTTTTTTCTTATGGAACTCGATTTAACTTCCACTGCCTTCTGGATTGCCGTCGGCCAGATCATCCTCATCGACATCGTGCTGTCCGGGGACAACGCGGTGGTCATCGCGCTCGCCTGCCGCAACCTGTCGCTAGAACAGCGCAAGACGGGGATATTCTGGGGCGTCGCCGGGGCGGTCAGCCTGCGCGTCGTTCTCACCGTGTTTGCCGCGCTGGTCATGAACCTGCCGTGGCTCAAGGCGATCGGCGGATTGCTGTTGGTCTGGATCGCCGTCAAGCTGATGTTGCCGGAAGACGAGGAGGGACACGACATCGAGTCCTCAGCCAACTTGTGGGGCGCGGTCAAGACGATCGTCGTTGCCGACTTCGTCATGAGCCTCGACAACGTGATCGCCGTCGCCGGCGCCGCGCACGGCAGCCTGGTGCTGCTGCTTTTCGGCCTCGCGGTCAGCATTCCGCTGATCGTCTGGTCGAGCCAGCTGATCCTGCACTGGATGGAACGCTGGCCATGGATCGTCCTGCTCGGTGCGGGGCTGCTCGGCTATGTGGCCGGGCAGATGATTTTCAGCGACCCCGGTGTCATCGGGTTGCTGCCGCAGTTGCCGGCCTGGTCGGCCAGGGCCGCCGGCGCCATCGGTGCTTTGCTGGTTGTCGGCGTCGGGCGCTGGCTGGAGCAGCGCATTCTGGCCCGGCAGGATCTCACCATCGTTTGAGGAGCTTGAAACATGGCGCTGTTTTTCACGGAAAATGACGTAAAACAGGTGTTGACCGCAACAATGGCGCTGGAAGCTGTCGAGTCGGCGCATCGCGACCTGGCGCTTGGCCAGGCGCAGGACACGCCGCGCGCCCGCACCCGCCTACCGCAGACGGTGCTGCATATCCTGCAGGGTGCGTTGTCGGCGCAAGGTGTCATTGGTTACAAGGCCTACACCACCAACCGCAGTGGCAACCGCTTTCTCGTCCACCTGTTCGATGCCGCGAGCGGGATGCTGCTCGCCGTCATCGAAGCCGACTACATGGGCATGATCCGCACCGGCGCGGCAAGCGGCCTGGCTGCACGCTGCCTGGCGCGGGCCGATGCGAAAGTCGCGGGCGTCTTCGGCGCCGGTTGGCAGGCCGAAGGTCACGTCCGGGGCATTTGCGCGGCGCTGCCGCTGGAGCGCGTCAAGGTGTTCAGCCGCCATGCGGAAAGGCTGCAGGCCTTCTGCCAGCGCCTGAGCGAGATGACCGGTGTGCCGGTGGTGCCGGCTGCCAGCCCCGAGGAAACCGTGCGCGGCAGCGACCTGGTCGGCACCGTGACGACCGCCACCCAGCCGCTGTTCGATGCCGAATGGCTGGCGCCGGGTACGCACATCAACGCTGCCGGATCCAACGCGCTGATCCGCCAGGAACTGTCGGAAGCCACCCTCAAACGCTGCGCGCTGGTCGCCGTCGATGCCGTGCCGACAGCGCTGGCCGAGGCCGGCGATCTGCTGCCCGTGCTCGAGAAGGGCCGGTTGCATGCGCGTCAACTGGTCGAACTCGGCGATATCGTTACCGGCAGGCATCCGGGACGGACATCAGCGGAACAGATTACGGTTTTTGAATCGCAGGGCATGGCCATTCAGGATCTGGCCGTGGCGCTCAGGGTCGTCGCGGCGGCCCGGGAGCGTGGTTTGGGCGTTGAATTGCCGCTGCAGTGAGGAATACCTCACGGATCAATTTCGGGGAAGCGGGCACAATCAAGCCATCCGAATGACGAATCCGTGAAGCGATGACCCTGACCGAAGCCCTCGAAATTGCCGTACGCACCGACCCGGGATTGCTACGTCCGCACAACGAGGACGCGGTATTCGGCGATGCGGAGCTTGGACTGGCCATCCTCGCCGACGGCATGGGTGGTTACAACGCCGGCGAGGTCGCCAGCGGCATGGCGACCGCCCTGCTGGCGGGCAGTCTGGTCGGCACGCTCGACGATCGCGAGCCGCAGCAGATCGATGCCGCGGGGGAACGGGTCGCCCATCGCCAGTTGCGCGACCGGATCGACGATGCGAACGCCGAGATCTACTTTGCCGGGCAGAATCAGCCGAAATTCAACGGCATGGGCACGACGCTGGTCGTCGCCTGGTTCTACGACAACTTGCTGACGGTGGCGCATATCGGTGATTCGCGGCTCTACCGGTTGCGCGGAAACAGCTTCGATCGCCTGACGCGTGACCATTCCCTCTTACAAGAACAGCTCGACAGTGGCATCATTAGCGCCGAGGATGCACGTTTTTCGCTGAACAGGAATCTGGTGACCCGCGCGCTCGGCGTCGATCTCGTGGTCGAGCCGGAGATTCGGGACTTTCCGGTGGAGCCGGGTGACGTTTACCTGCTCTGTTCGGATGGCCTGACCGACATGGTCGATGATGTGGAAATCGGGCTGGCGTTGCGCGAGCTCCAGGAAAACCCGGCCGGCGCGGCGGATGAGTTGGTGCAGATGGCAAACGATAGTGGCGGACGTGACAACGTCTCGGTGGTAGTGCTCAAGGTGCGCGGGGACTTCCCGGCGCGGGCTGGCTGGTGGCGCAAACTAGTGTCACGCTTCGGGTAGGACAGGGAAGGCAAGATGGCAAGACTGATACTTTCGATGGACGGGCTGGTCCTCAAGGAAATTCCGCTCAACAAGGAGCGCCTGACCATCGGCCGGCGGCCGCTCAACGATATCCAGATCGACAATCTGGCCATCTCCGGCGAGCACGCCACGATCGTCACCATTCTCAACGACTCCTTCCTCGAGGATCTGAACAGCACCAACGGCACCCTGGTCAACGGCCAGACGATCCAGAAGCACGTCCTGAAAAACAACGACATCATCGAGCTAGGCAAGTACAAGCTCAAGTTCATGACCGAAGAGCCAGTCAGCTTCACCGACAATGGCCCCGCGTTGCGCGCCGCTGGCCTTCCGGCTTACCCCGAGCCGGAACGCACCTTCGCCGATACGCAGATCATGATTCCGCGCCCGCAGGCAGTGCCGGCGCAACCCGCGCCCAAGGCGACGATCCGCCTGCTCAATGGCCCCAACGCCGGCAAGGTGCTGGAGCTTGCCAAGCTGGTGACCACGCTGGGCAAGCCCGGGATACAGGTTGCCGTTATCTCGCGGCGCTCCGACGGCGTCTATGTCACCCACGTCGAAGGGGCAAAATTTCCGACTGTCAACGGCACGGCGCTCGACGGCGAGGCCTTCCTGCTCGAAGACAAGGATGTCGTCGAAATTGCCGGCGTCAGGATGGAGCTGATCATCAGACCTTGACGCCTTGGTCGCACACGCAGCCCGGACAGAGTTACACTTCCAGACTAATGACGATGAAACTGAAAATCCTCGGCTGTAGTGGCGGCATCGGCGGCGAGCACCTGCGAACCACGTCGCTGCTCGTCGACGACGACGTGCTGATCGATGCCGGTACCGGTGTCGGGGATCTCCAGATTGCCGAGCTGGCGCGCATCGATCATGTTTTCCTGACTCACACCCACCTCGATCACATTGCCTGTCTGCCGCTGATGATCGATTCGGTGGCCGATCGCCGCAATAAGCCGCTGACGGTTTACGGCACGCCGGCGGTTCTCGACATTCTCAGGAAACATGTTCTCAACTGGTTGATCTGGCCCGATTTCGCCGAGGTTCCCTCGATCGAGAATCCGTTCATGCGCTACCAGTCGATCGAAATACTCAAGCCGGTGACCATCGACGGGCGCAGCTTTACCCCGCTGCCGGTCGATCACACCATTCCGGCGGTCGGCTATCGGCTGGATTCAGGGGTTGGCAGCCTGGTCTTTTCCGGCGATACCGGTCCGTGCGATGCCTTCTGGCAGGCCGTCAACCAGATCGATAACCTGCGCCATCTCATCATCGAATGCGCCTTCCCCGATCGCGAAGCGCCGCTGGCCTTGCTCTCCAAGCATCTTTGCCCGAGTATGCTGGCATCGGAATTGCGTAAACTCGAGCGGGATTGTGAAATACATATCACGCATCTGAAGCCGGGGCAGATGGAACTGACGATGGCGGAAATCGAACGCTGCCTGGGTGAATTCAAGCCGAAGATGCTGCGCAACAATCAGGTCTTCGAGTTCTAAGACAGTTCGGGGCGAAGTTTTTTGTGGCGCCATGCAACAAACAGGAATCGATGTGGGAACGCTTGACGACCTCTTCCGCCGCTTCGAACATCTCAACGACATCGGGGCGTCGCTGTCCAGCGAGCGCGACCTCAACCGCCTGCTCGAGAAGGTCGTACTCGCCGCCAAGTCGATTACGCGGGCCGATGGCGGCACCCTTTACCTGCTGTCGGAAGACAAGCGCCACCTGCATTTCGAGATCGTCCGCACCGATTCCCTGAAGATCGCCTTCGGCGGCACCAGCGGCAACCCGGTTTCCGGCAAGTTCCCCGACCTGCCGCTCTACCGTGACGACGGTTCGGCCAACGTCACCATGGTCGCCGCCTACGCGGCGATTTCCGGGGAGACCGTCAATATCGCCGATGCTTACGTCGCCAAGGGCTTCGATTTTGGCGGAACGCGAAAATTCGACGAACGGACCGGCTACCGCTCGCAATCCTTCCTGACCGTGCCGATGCGCAACCACGAAGGTGAGATCATCGGCGTGCTGCAGTTGATCAATGCCAACATGCTGACCCAGGGCGTGGCCGTACCGTTTTCCGAGGCCGACCAACGTCTGGCTGAATCGCTTGCCTCGCAAGCCGCCATTGCCGTGACCAACCGGCAACTGCTGCGCCAGCTCGAAGTACTGTTCGAATCCTTCATCCAGCTCATCAACTCGGCAATCGACGACAAGTCGCCGTATACTGGCGAGCACTGCCAGCGGGTGCCGGAACTGACCATGATGCTGGCCGAGGCGGCACACGAAGCCACGGAAGGGCCGCTCGCCGATTTTCACCTCACCGACCGCGACCGCTACGAACTGCGCATCGCCGCCTTGCTCCACGATTGCGGCAAGGTCACGACGCCGGTTCACGTCGTCGACAAGGCCACCAAGCTGCAAACCATCTTCGATCGCATCGAACTGATCGATACTCGTTTCGAATTGTTGCGGCGCGATGCCGAGATCCGCATGCTGCGGCAGATTGCCCAAGGCGTGCCGAAGGAACAGGCCGAAGCCGAATTCCGTGAATTTGCGGCGAAAATGGCAGTCGACCGCGACTTTCTGCGTACGTCCAATGTCGGCAGCGAGCGCATGAGCGACGACGACATCGAGCGGGTAAAGGCGATATCCGGCCGCTACCGCTGGCGCAACGCTGCGGGCGAGGAAGCCGATTTTCTCAGCGCCGACGAACTCGAAAACTTGACCATCCGCGCCGGTACACTGACCCAGGCCGAACGCCAGACCATCAACTACCACGTCAGCGCGACGATCAAGATGCTCGAACAACTGCCGTGGCCCAAGCACCTGAAGAATGTCCCTGAATACGCCGGCGGTCACCATGAGCGCATGGATGGCAAGGGCTACCCGCGTGGCCTCAAGCGCGAGGAGATGAGCTGGCAGGCACGCATGATGGGCATCGCCGACATCTTCGAAGCCCTGACCGCCGGAGACAGACCGTACAAGGACGCCATGACCCTGTCACAGGCGCTCGGTATCCTTGATAAATTCCGCCACAACGGCCACATTGACCCCGACCTGCACGATGTGTTCGTCAACAGCGAGATTTACCGCAAGTACGCCGCCGAGTTTCTCGATGCGAAGCAGGTGGATTGCTGAGGCTCAGTAACCAGCTTGTACGTTAATCATCAGAAAGGCCGAACAGGGCACGCGCAGCCTGATCAGGTTCACCCTTGAACGCCAGGGCCGAAATTTCAAGATTCCCTGTCGTGCTGTATGTCTTGGAAAACCCCGCTCTATTTAGTGCCGCCAACAAGGATTTTTCGGTAAAGCCTGTCTTGTGAGCGTAGAAATCCTGCCCGCTACGCTCGATTTCAACGGAATAACCGTAAAGTACGTCCAAAACCATGATCGGCCCAGCAGGTGACGTGTAAAGAACATCATCGATGTCAAGGCCGCGCTCGATGGCAAGACGCATGACTTCATTGATGTCCGGCACCTTTATGTGTGCGAAGCCACCGTCCTCGAGTACATGCAGGAATCCGGCAAGTACCCGGGGCACGTCGTGGCGGTAATAGTGTTCGAGGTTATGCGAGCAATAAACCGCATCAAACAGCCCCTCCTCAAGCGTGGTCAGCTCGCGGGCATCGCAGACGATATCGGGGGAACCTCTAGGGTCGATATCAAGTAACCAGTGATCGAAACCGGCGTACTGAGGCGGCAGCGGAATGGCCTTGCTGTTGCCCCCAACGTTCAGAACTTTTTTCATATCGCTCCCTCCTAACCAGCCAAGTGAACATTTGCTCTGCTGCTGGCGCAATCCCTTGGCATCTATTTGTCGTAAAAAAACTGCTTAACCCAGGTAGTGTTTATGTTACGAGCCACGCTTGGACTACCAGTGATCTTTATTGGCAAATTTCAGGTGTTGACCGTAACAGGATAACCGCGACCCGGAAATTGACTATTTACGTTACTTGTTAGTGACGATTTTCGGCATATTCCAACCGGGCAAGGTCAGCTTTGTTGCGTTGAAAACCACATAAACAGTGAATTTGCCACGCGGCCCTGAACATGCCATTTAGCTGGCACGGATTATGATAGAGTACTCACAGCGGCTTTCCGCTCTTTTGGCGAAAAAAGGAGATTCAAATGAAACGAGTTATTCAACAGGGCTTTACCCTTATCGAACTGATGATCGTCGTGGCGATTATCGGTATTCTGGCTGCCGTCGCACTGCCGGCCTATCAGGACTACACCGTGCGTGCCAAGGTGAGCGAAATCATGATCGCGGCTTCTGCTATGAAGAACTCGGTCGCCGAGTTCTATCAGACCCGTAACATTATGCCTCTAAGTGGGTCAATCGGTACGGTTAGCCAAAACAGTAATTACGTGTCGACCGTTGCATATACACAGGGAGGCGACACCAATACCGGAGTTATTACGGCCCTTGCCCAGTCTGGTACTAACGTTGCCCTGCCGAGCACTGTTCAGGGTCAGACAATCGTTCTGACCGGCTCCGGTAGCCAAACTACGGGTGTGGTCAGTTGGAATTGCGCCGGTACTATTCCAGCGAAGTATCGTCCTGCATCCTGCAAGTAAGTCATTCAATTTGACGAAAGACCTCACTTCGGTGAGGTTTTTTTGTTTGTGGTGAAGCGATTTTTCAGTAAATGGCAAAATGCCCGATGGCGGGATAATGAAATTATTGGATAGGCGATTCTTCAGCCTCGGCGTATTGGGGCTTGGCATTCTCGCGGTTTTTTTGATTTATCTGCCCGCTTTGGGAGGCGGTTTTTTCTTTGATGACCACCCTAATATTGTCCTTAACCCGAGCGTAAAGATAGTTGACCTTTCTTGGGAGTCGCTCCGGTTGGCATGGTCAGGCGGACTTTCCGGTCAGTTCGGGCGGCCAATCAGTCAACTCAGTTTTGCGCTGAATTATTACTTTAGCGGGTTCAGTTCCTATGCCTTCAAGCTGACCAATCTCCTCATTCACTGCCTGAATGGCGTGCTTGTGTACCTTCTGTCTTACCAGTTGCTTGACTCTGTTCGTGAACGCCTGAAATCGCCCCGTGTCGGCGTTTATGCCGCCCTGCTGGCCAGTGTTTGGCTGCTGCACCCGATCCAGTTGACCTCGGTGCTGTATGCCGTGCAGCGCATGACCAGCCTTTCGGCCTTTTTCCTCCTGGCAGCGCTGCTTTTTCATGTCATCGCCCGCCGTCGCACGAATGCCCGGTGGGTGATGGCCCTCCTGTTGATCATGGCTTGGGGCGTATGTTGGCCACTGGCGATCCTGAGCAAGGAAGCAGGAATTCTGTTTCCAGCTTATGTCGCGGTTTATGAACTGATTATCCGGCGTAGCGAACGTGGCCGACTGGATGCACTGGGGCGAGTAATTCTTGTTCTTTCACTCCTTGTTGTCTTCGGTATCGTTCCCTATCTGGCCTCACCATTCGGCCAATGGATCTTGTCGGGTTATGAAATCCGTTCGTTTTCCCTGGTCGAGCGACTGTTGACCGAGTCGCGGGTGATCTGGGCCTACCTGAGCTGGATTGCTTTTCCAATTCTTGGGTCGTTCGCCTTATTTCACGATGATATCGTCGTGTCAACAAGCATCACTGACCCTTGGTCCACCCTTCCGGCGATTATTGCTCTCCTGAGCTTGGCCTTCTGGTCTATTTTCAACAGTCGGCGCTTTCCCCTGGCTGCCTTCGGTATTGTTTGGTTCCTGATCGGACACAGCCTGGAATCGACTTTCATTCCTCTTGAAATGGTGCATGAGCACCGCAATTACCTGCCGTTGCTGGGCATCCTCCTGCTACCCGTTGCTTGGCTGGACAGCCTAGCGGCCAAGGCGGGCGTAACAAGAACGCTGGCGCTTACTCTGGTCACTGGAGCAATTGTCTATCCGGGCTTCGTTACCGCAATGCGGGCTGATATGTACGCCAATCAATTGATCCGGACACAGGTCGAGGCACAGTTTCATCCGGATTCGGCGCGGACAAATTACGAAGCTGGACGAAGCCTGGCCTCATTGGCAGACCATGGGGGCAACATGATCGCAACGATCTTGTCGAAAAAACATTTCGAGATGGCCACGGCGCTCGACCCCGACTACAAGATGGGCTTGCTCGGGCAGGTGATACTTGCTTGCGGCGTATCGCAGTCGGTCGATCAGGATGCGCTCGGTGAGTTGCAGCATCGCTTTCGGGAGCGGCTGATCCTGCAGGAAGATACAAATATACTTTCTACAATTGTCGAGATGTCTGGTGCGGGACTCCTCTGTCTCAATCGTGCCGAGGTTGACGGTTTGTTCGCGGCTTTTTTTGCGAATCCAAAAGCGGCGTCACACATGAAGATGACCATGTATTCCCTGCAAGCGGATTACCTTTGGTTGAATGCGCGGGATTTGGATGCAGCCAGAAACGCCCTGCAGCACGCGCTGGAGATTTCGCCTCGGAACCCCAGCCTGCGTCTCAAGTGGGCGCAACTTGACTACATTGCCGGAGACAAAGCGAGCGCAAAGCGCCTGTTGCTGGATTTGCGCGGCGAATTGTTTTCCCGGGGAGAGCGTGAGACGCTAAACAACCTGTTGAACTCGATGGAGACACCCCGAGATTAGACGCCGTGTTTCGAGTCGTTTTCAGTCTGAGCAAGATTCTTTTGTTCATCGCACCATTTCATCCACATGCCTCGCAGTGCTGTGTCGAAATGCGTGGCGAAGCTCGTTGCGTCAAAAACGGGTGATGCAAGTACCTGCTCGCGGAGTTGTGAGCGCAACTTGGCCAGGCGTTCGAGATTGCCCGCGTGAGCCAACGCGCGGGCAACGTAATCATCCGGGTCGCAGGCGATCCATTCGGGTAAGCCGGCATTCATGAGCAATCCGACGCCTTGGCGGTGCAGAAAGTGCTGTCCGGAGAGCGTCAGTACCGGGACGCCCATCCATAACGCTTCGGCGGTCGTGGTGCCTCCGGTATAGGGGAATGGGTCGAGGGCAATATCCACCCGGTTGTAGGCGGCCAGATAATTTGCCCTCGATTCTGGTCCCTCAAGGATCAAACGCGAGGGCTCAATGCCATGCTGGCGAAATTTTTCGATGACTGATTCGCGTACCGGGGTTTGGTAAAGTTGCCTGGCTTTGAGAAACAGCCGGCTGTTTGGTACGGCGGCAAGTATCCTTGCCCAAAGCGCAACCACGGCATCGCCCATCTTGTTAAGGTTGTTGAAACAGCCGAAGGTGATTTGCTGCTCGGTCAATGCCGGCAAGGGCCTGATCGTGACGTTAATATCTGGTGGAGTGAAGCAGAGTCGGGTGTCGGGTAGGCGCCAGATGGTTTCGGTGAAATAGATTTCCTCCGATTCCGGCAAGGTCCAAGGGTCGGCGATCAGATAATCGATGGCCTCGACCCCGGTCGTATCGAAGTAGCCTAGCCAACTGACCTGAATCGGCGCTGGCTTCCAAGCAAAGAGTGGTAGCCGATTTTTTGCCGAATGCCCAGAGAGATCGATCAGGAGGTCGATTTCGTCATTCTGGATCAACCTGGCGGCTTCCTCGTCCGGGAGGCCAAACACCTCGCGCCAATGATGACACAGGGCCTTTATTCTTTCCCTAACCGGATCGACGCGAACAAAGTTCATGTACGCGACGATCTCGAGACTCGCCGATGCGCTGGCGGTCAGCGCACGCAAAACGCCTTCCATAAAGAAGCCCACCGGGTGGAAGCATAAATCACCTGAGACAAATCCGACCCGCAGGCGTCGCGCAGGATCTGGCGCGTTGTTCCAACTGGTTGCTGGGGTGGCTTGGCGAGCAACGATCTCGCCAAAAACCCTTGCTTCCTCCAGAAGCATGGTTTGCGAGAAATCATCGAGCGAATGACCAATGAAAAGGAGATTGCTGCGAGCGGTGGTGGACTCCGGTGCGGTCTCAAGTGCCCGCCGGATGCTCTTGATGCCTTCCAGGGGTTGACCTATATCTTTCAGGATGGCGCCCAAGTTGCTATGTACAACTGCAGAGTCTGGTTGCAACTCGAGTGCACGGCTATACCAAATAAACGCTTTGTCGAACAGCCCCAAGGTGAAGTAAACGTTTCCCAAGTTGTTGTGGGCAATGAAGTGATCGGGAACGAGATCAAGCACCCTGCGATAACAGTTGATTGCATCATCCGCTTGGCCAAGTTCCAGAAGGGTATCGCCAAGCTGAATATTCACGTCGACGTTTTCGGGTGAGGCAGCCAGTACTTTACTCAGACTTGAGCGCGCCGCCTCCAGTTGCCCTCTGGATTTTTGGCTTGCGCCAAGGACGAAAAGCGTTTCCATGTCGTCCGGCATAAGATCAGTCGCGCGCTTAAGACTTGCCGTGCCCTCGTTGTGTTGCCCAAGCGCCAGTAGCGTCTTGCCAAGATTGGCGTGTACTTCCGCGTAGTCCGGGCATATTTCCAGCGCCCTTTGATAGCTTGCCGCAGCTTCGTCGCGCCGTCCAAGATCCTCCAGTGCGTTGCCCAACGCGACATGGGCGTCGGTGAAGTCCGACTTTAGCAGGATTGCCTTTTCGTATGCGGCGCAGGCGGCTTCGTGCTTATTCAGGTGCGCTTGGGCATTGCCAGCGTTGTAATGAGCCGCAGCGTAATCGGGTTCGAGCTCCAGCGCCTTCTCGTAGGCATGCAGTGCTTCTTCCGCATCACCGCGTGCCAGCAGGATGTTTCCCCGATTCATGTGCGCGCGCGCAAGATCGGGAGCCTTGCTGATAGCATCGTCATAAAATCGGAGTGCTTCATCAAGTTGCCCGGCTTCCTCTATCTGGTTGCCCTCGTTGATCAAGCGCAGCGCCTCTTCACGGGGCGTTTCGGCAGCATTTTCATGATTTTCTACAGCTTGAATCCCCGAGAACCGGAATCGATCAAATAAACCCATTCAACACCCCATCCGTTTGTTTGCTAAACTCGCTCGAACAGCAATTCAAAGTTCTGTTCAACCCGACTAACGATGTGCCTGTAGCATTTTCTGGCGCAGTGCTGGCGTGCGGCGCCAGGTTTTCTGCGGCAGATACCGATAAATTTTAATTTCACAGTAATACTATGATAATCGAGTGGTTTAACACCAGAGAAGTTGTCGCGTTCGCTGACGAAATTACGCTGGAGGTCGAGAAGCTCTTTCCCGTGCATGAATTCCGTGCCAAATTGCGTAATGCAACGAAGGAACAAAAGAAGCTGGTAGCCTTGCTTGGCCGGGTGCGTGCCTACGCAACAAAAAGCCCACTGAACATCTATAAGAAGGCCAAGTTTCTCAACGCGATCAAATGGAAATTGCGAGATGCGGGGCACGACAAAAAATTTATTGACGACATCGTTGCCTTGCTGGCCAAGTCACTGAGCGTCTGACCGGCCAGATGATCGAGACACGTCATACAAATTCGGCACAGCAGTCGAAGGTTTCCATCATACTGCCGGCGAAAAATGAAGCGGCGGCATTAGTTGCTCTCCTGCCGGCGTTGAGGCAACAAATGCCGGATGCCGAAATCCTCGTGGTCGATGACGGATCGACGGACAGTACAGTGCCTCTCTGCCAAACTCATCATGTACAGGTTGTATCTCAGCCGTACAGCATGGGTAATGGCGCCGCAGTGAAAGCAGGCGCGCGTGCAGCAAGCGGTGATGTTCTCGTATTCATGGACGCCGATGGCCAGCATCAACCCGAGGATATCCATGGTCTTCTGGAAAAACTGGGTCAAGGTTATGACATGGCAGTCGGCGCCAGGGGTAGAAGTTCGCAGGCGGGCATTCATCGGGGGCTGGCGAATGGGTTCTACAACAGATTGGCGACCTGGATGGTAGGAAAAAAAGTCGAGGATCTGACTTCTGGTTTTCGTGCGGTTGACGCGAGGAAATTCCGGCAGTTCATCTACCTCCTCCCTAATGGCTTCTCCTATCCGACGACGATTACCATGAGTTTTTTCAGGGCAGGTTATCCTGTTGCCTATGTGCCGATTCACGCGCCCAAGAGAGTTGGTAAGAGCCATCTCCGGCTAATCCGGGATGGTCTACGGTTCCTGCTGATCATTTTCAAGATCGGATCGCTCTATTCGCCATTGAAGCTTTTTGCGCCGGTGGCGCTGGTTCATGGGCTGCTGGGTATAGGCTACTATGCTTTCACATTCGTTACGCAGCACCGACTTTCGAGCATGTCAGTCTTTCTTCTGAGCGCGTCGGTAACAATCTTCATGATCGGGTTGGTTTCGGAGCAAATCACAGCCCTGATGTACCGGGATTCTTCCGAGCGTGACTAGCTGTCGTGTCAATGCCTGAACTTGAAAATCCGGCGCCATATCGTCAAAAAATCCTGGTATTGGCTTCGACTTATCCCAGGTGGCATGGTGACCACGAGCCGGGCTTTGTGCATGAATTGAATCGGCGCCTTGCGGATGAGTTCGACGTTCATGTCGTTTGTCCACATGCACCGGGTGCGGCCTCTCATGAGGTTATGGATGGCGTTTCAATCCACCGGTTTAGATACGCACCGGAGGCGCTTGAAACCCTGGTGCAGGATGGGGGCATTCTAGCCAACCTGAATCGCTCTCGATGGAAATGGGGACTTGTGCCCTTTTTTTTTGTTGGACTGATGGTCGCGTGTTTGCGATGCGTCAAGCAGATTGGCCCGCACGCCATACATGCGCATTGGATAATTCCCCAGGGGCTTGCAATCGCTCTGCTTTCGGTATTCTCGCGGAGCTTCCCGCCCTTCCTGATTACATCGCATGGGGGTGATCTCTTTGGTCTGCGCGGAAGGAATTTTCAGTTACTCAAGCGCTGGGTGTTGCGCCGAGCCAGCGCCATTAACGTGGTCAGCCAGCCCATGGTGGAGGCTGTTGTCAAATTGGGGGCGGCCCCCGAACGGACTAGCGTGATTCCAATGGGCGTTGATTTTTCGCACCGTTTCTCAGTCGACCGCGAAAAACAACGAGTTACCGGTCAAATCCTGTTTGTCGGACGCCTGGTAGAGAAAAAGGGGGTGAAGTACCTTATCGAGGCGCTACCGGCGATTCGCGCCCATGTGCCGGGTGCGCACTTGGTGGTCGTCGGTGGCGGCCCGGAGTTGGGGGCGCTAAATGCTCAGGTGTACGAACTAGGTCTGAATGATTGCGTTGAGTTTCTCGGGCCATTGCCGCAGGGGCGGTTGCCTGATATGTACCGGCGCGCTTCGGTATTCGTGGCTCCATTCATCGATGCCGACTCAGGCGATAAGGAGGGCTTGGGTCTTGTCACCGTTGAAGCAATAGCCTGTGGTTGCCCAGTTGTTGTCGGCGATGTTGCGGTAGTGGCGGATATTTTTCAGGATACAGAAATGGACATGAGGGCCATCCCTGGTGATCCTGAAAATCTGGCTGCCAAAATTACCAATATCTTGCTCGCTCCCGAGGCGGCAATTCAACGGACAATGGAAATTCGTGAGCGGTTGCAGCAAAAGATGGGCTGGGAATCTGTTGTAAGCCGTTACGGTGGAATGTTGAGAAATGTGGGGGGTAGCGCATGGCGCAGATGATCAGGCAAGCTCATGCCTCTCTTGACGTTTCATCTCGACGCAAAAAAGCGGAGAAAATCGCTCGGTTATTAAAGCTCGATAAATATTCCGAGCCTCTACGCCTTCTGGAAATTGGTTGTGGTTCTGGCGTGATTGCTCACTTTTTTGCGATGCACCCAAACATTAGATGTCAGGTATCTGCTGTCGACGTGCTTGACCAGCGAGTAGAGATTGACGGCTATCAGTTCCAACTGGTGCAAGGGTCACAGTTGCCGTTTAATGATGGTTCGTTTGACGTAGTCATTAGCAACCACGTGATTGAACATGTTGGGGATGATTCCGAACAATTGACACACCTGTCTGAAATTCGGCGTGTAATGAAACAAGAGGGGTCTGCTTATTTGGCCGTTCCTAATCGCTGGATGCTGACAGAGCCGCACTACCAGTTGCCATTTCTAAGCTGGCTTCCAGCGAATTTGCGGTCTCATTATTTGAGAATCTCGGGGAAGGGCCTGCATTACGACTGCCAACCATTATCAGCTCGAGCATTCGAAAAACTTGCGCTCGTGGCTGGAGTATCCGCAACAAGTTTGGTGCTCCCGGCCTTGTCCGACGTGTTGAACAATGAAATCCATTCACCCATGCTATCAAGGGTCATTTCGTTGGTTCCAAAGGCATTATTGGATAGATGCGCAACTTTGTCCCCGACATTGATATATTTGCTGCATAAAGATCAAGGAGTAAACTGAGGCGCACGGGGAGTTTGCGTTCAAGAGCGTTATAGGGCTGTTTGGTCTCTGGTTCATGGCATCGTTGCAAATAGGTCGTGATAGTCCCTTGCCATCCTTGCCCGATCGAAATCCCTGACTGCCCTGGTGCGATTCCACTCACCCATATCTCTGCGCAATTCGGTACTTGCCAATAATCTGCGTGTCCTTTCGAGCATGGTGGGAAGGTCGCCAGGCGCCACTAGGAATCCGCCTCGACCTTCGTCTATCAGTTCGGGAATCCCCGAACAATTTGACGAAACTATTGGTAAGCCGCTTGCCATGGCCTCGGCTACACATAAAGGGCATCCTTCTCGATAAGCCGGAAAAAGCAGGATGTCGGCCTGCTGATAGAGACGGTGCATTTCAGAATAGGCGACGTGGCCGAGCGAAACGAGGCGCTTGTGAGCAGTCTTGGCCTGCTCATCACGCAGTCCTGATGTGAAGGCTAGTTCAACGCCATCCGGCAACTGTTCGGCCAATCCGGCAAGCAGATGGAAGCCCTTGCGGCGAGTCGGATTGCCGACAAAAAGTACGCGGAGGGGCCTGTCGCGGTCAACCCCCTTCATTGGCCGAAAACGCTGGGTGTCGATGCCGTTGTAGATAACTTCGACCGGCTTCGTGTCGATGGGGCAGTGCCGGCGAACACAGTCAGCAACAAACTTGCTCACTGCCACCAGGCGGTCTGCTGATTTCGTGGCAGCAATCACCGCATGGCGCAATACATTCTTGTAATAGAAACGCTGGACTGTTGAAGCCTGTTCCATGTCGTCAGGGTCGATATCAAAGCTGTGAAAGGTAATTACCCGGGAACAATTCTGCGGTAGGGGGACGTGCCCATAACTGGGGGAAAGATGGACTATGGGCGCTTTGGCCAGCCATTTTCGCAGGCCGGGTGAGGGAAGGCCTGGAATAGCGCCCAGATAGGGGTTGCAGGCAAGCAACTCATAGTTTCCCAAAGTGTTGGCCAGCTCAGCGTGAACAATGTAAGCACCGTTCCCACTTGCCATGACCGACCTGACGACTGGATGTGAATAAATCATCAAAGTCCTTCTATGGCTTTGTGTGGGAGGGCTCTAGTAAATCTCTGTTCGCCATGTAACCTTAGCGATAAGGCTGATGACCTCGGGCAACACAGCCATGGGGGCTTTGCGTGAGCCGCGACCGAGAGCCTTACCGAAGTGTGAGCAGACTCGGCATGTCGGCTCTTCGATATTCGATCATCGTCGAGGATGGTTTTGTGTCCGGCGACAATTCGGGTTGGGAGCGAGAACTTCATTGTGTCCCGGACATCGGGCTAATTGAATCCCCCGAGTCCTTTAGGAAGCGCAGATCTGAGGCGCCAAAGATACTTGGCGACCATAGGGTTCATAGAGTTTGAGCCGTTGTTAATACGATGCAGATAACCATCTTTGCCATGCGCAAAAAAAGTGGCCGTTTCCGATACATTGGACCCGCCACATATCAGCGCATCCGCTCGCGACAACAGAATGGTTTCTACCAGAATGTCGCGCCCAAGCAGATAACGATGTCGATCTCGTGGATATTTGAGATAGCTGTTGTCTTGGGAGCGAAAGCTATCCAGGCAGTAAATCATCTGCCCATACCGATCTCTTAGAAAATTTAAATAGTCGACACTTTCTGTGACCACGAACATCTTGGCGTAGTGATGGCTTTCTAATAACGAATCGATCTTGTTGACTATCTGTTTTTTTGTCGGTGGAAGTGGGTGGCCTGCGGCGCGAGTTTGTTCAAGGCCTCGAAAGTGAACGGCCAATACCGCTTCGCCGGCTAAGTGCTGATCCCAAAAGGCATCACAAATACTAGTTATAATTGGCTTTGGTCGAATGAACTTCTCTGCAATCTGGAACAGTTCCGCGTCTCGCGTGATCGACATCGGCATGCATGGGTACCAACCCCCGTCTGTGACTGCGATCGACTTCGAACAATATACTTCTTCAAGCGTGAATGAAGAGGGCTGCTCGAAATAATATTCCCAAGCATTTCGTGTTCCATCCAGTTCCAACTGCTCATTGTACAAAGTTGGGAAATTTTGAAAGTCAATGACTGGGGTCATCCCTAGATTAAAGGCAATCTTCAGGTGATTTAAAACATACGCAAAATTTGAAAAAAATCCGGCTCCGGGGGTACGTTGGATTACATAGAAGAATATCCCAGGATTGTCGTTTCCTCCCGATATAAGGTGGAATCGTGGCCTGTCAAGCAAGGTCTGGGCAAACTCAGGGCGCGCAATAATCGGTGCGGCAATCTTATCTAATAAGGTTTGTTTCACAATGTTTTTCAAGTGTTTCTTGATATTCATGACTTTCCGAAAGGGTGCACAACTGGCAACTAAGGGATTTGGCGCTACTTGGCGAATCGGTTTGCTTATTAACCCGGCAATCAAATAGATGATAATGCCGCATATTGGACAGCCGAATGTTTGAAATAAGCCATGACCCGCTCCGGAGTTTTGACGAGGCGCTCCATGAAGGTCGTCGCCTTGCTCAGCAACGCCTTTTTGCTGGTGGCACGGTCGGCAGAGCGCAACTCGGTCTTGAAGTCCCGGTTCAGGTATTCGTCGGGGTTGATCTCGGGCGAATACGGCGGGAGATAGAAGACTTCGATCTGATCTTTCCGTTCGGCCAACCAGGCTGTGACCAGCTTGGCATGATGCACCTTCAGGTTGTCGAGGATCAGGAACACTTTCTGGCTGCTGTCGGCAATCAGTCGCTCCATGAAGCCGATGAACAGATCGGTGTTCATGGCTTCTTCAATAAACTCGAAGCGCACCAGCCCCTGATTGCTGATGGCGGAAACCATCGACAGGCCATGGCGTTTGCTCGGTGCCGCCAGAACCGGCGTCTGTCCCGCCGGCGCATAGCCGCGCAGCCAGTGACCGTCTTCCGCCACCGCCGTTTCATCGCCCCAGTAAATGACGGCGCCTTCCGCCTTGGCCCGGGCGGCGATCGTCGGGTAGGTGTCGTTCAGCCATTGCTCGACCTTGACCGGGTTCTGTTCCAGCGCCCGCTTCATCGGCCGCTGCGGGGTGTAGCCCCAGCGCAGCAGGTATTCGCCCACGGTACGTATCGGCATCTCGATGTCGAACAGGACCTTGATCAGTTGCATCACCGCCCGACGGTTCCACAGGGCAAAGGGCAGGCTCAGTTGCTTGGGGTTCTCGCCGACGATGACCGAGCGCAGTTGCCATTCCTGGGTCAGCGTAAGTGTCCGGCCCGACAGGTAGCGGCGACCGCGGGTCTTCGACTTCAGACCCGTCGAGCCTTCCATTGAATAGCGCTTGGACCAGCCGATGACCGTACTTACATGCACGCCTACCACCCTTGCGATTTCCTTCCAGGGTAACTTCAGTTCTTCACGCATCCGCATCGCCTGCCGACGCATTTCGTCCTGGGCATCGCGGGGCAATTTACGGGCATCGAACTTTTCCATGCCCAGCATTATATCACAATCGGCTATTTGATTGCCGGGTTAATATCAGGATTGAATCAACGCGTCGACGTTGAGGGCAAGATACTATCGCGTGGTTTGAGCACCTCCAGCGCAGATCAACTCTCGCGAACGCCAAGCCAACTTTACCAAGAAAATCAATACTTGAAGCGATTTCCAGCGTTCAGTCTCAAGTTGTACCCGGAAACAGTCACAGAACGTGGCGGCCTTGTCGACGCTCGATACGCCGGCCTTCCCATGTTCGCCGGCAACAAAATCGACTTTATGGACACGGACATCGGGCGACATGCATGCGGTCTTGATGAAATACATGTCCGCAGCCACCGGGAAACGCCGCGAGTAATACCCGAACCGGTCATGCAGCGACCGCCGAATGAGAGTGCCTACTGAATGGCCACTGACATAGGCAAACATGCCATTCCACCAACTTTGGCCCAGTTTGCCCGCACTGACACGGCCATCCAGAAGAATACTCGCCGTTACAAGGTCTGCTCCCGAGAGGGCTGCATGATGCCTGTATTGGGCTATAGCGTCGGGAAGAAGCCTGTCGTCGGCCCCTAGCACTAGATAGTATTCGCCGGAGCTTATGCATATGGCCTTGTTCAGCGCATGATAAATACCGAAATCCGGTTCGGAAATCCAGGAACGTACGGTATCTCCAGATGCTTTGAGCAAGTCGATTGTTGCATCGGTGGAGGCGCCATCAACCACGATCCATTCGAAATCGCGATCCGATTGGGTACGCAGGCTGTCGATCAGGCCAGGTAGTTGGTCAGCCGCGTTGAAGGTGGCGGTGATTACGGAAATTGGTGGTCTTTTCTGACGCAAACTATCTGGTTTTTGTACGTTCGCACTTAATACGTCACAGTCACGGGTGACAATCCGCGGCAATTTCACAACACATTCCACGGCAGAATATCGACGTCGGTGCGATTTTGCGTTTCGTTGCCGCCATAGACTAGGCAGGGGCGTCCGGTTTCCACCCCGACAAGCTCGCGCCACTTTTCCAGGCCGCGCAGTGCATCCCGGCTGACCGTGGCGCCGGACTTGATCTCGACGGGACAAACCGATCCGCCCTCACTCACCAGCAAATCGACTTCGTGCCCGGAGCGGTCGCGCCAAAAGCTAAGGTTGGATGGCCGCCCGGTATTCAGCCGCTTTTTCAGATATTCGGCAACCACCCAGGTTTCGAACAGTGCGCCGCGCTGTGGATGCGTGCTGATCTGCGCGGCACTTTCGATACCCAACAACCAGACGGCAAGTCCGCTATCGTAGAAATAGAGCTTGGGCGTCTTGACCAGGCGCTTGTTGTAATTGCGATGATGCGGCGGCAAGCGATACACAATGAAACTCGCCTCCAGGACCGACAACCATTCGCGTGCCGTGTTATGGCTGACCCCCGCCTCCTCGCCCAGTGCGCTGAGATTGAGCAACTGCCCTGTGCGTCCGGCGCACAGGCGCAAGAAGCGCTGGAACTGCGCGAGATCGCGCACATTGATCAACTGCCTGACATCGCGTTCGATATAAGTTTGCACATAGTTGGCATACCAAATACCTGGATCGAGATTGCGATCATAAATGGGCGGATAACTCCCCTGATAAAGCGCGGCGTCGACCGTCGCCGGCAACAGATGGGCGCCCTTGAGCTCTGCCGCTGAAAAAGGCAGCAGATTGAGCATTGCTACCCGCCCTGCCAGGCTTTGGGAAATTCCGGAGAGCAAACCGAATTGCTGCGAACCGGTCAGAATGAAATGTCCGGGGCGCCGTGCCTCATCCACAATACCCTGCAACCACTGAAACAGTTCGGGGCAACGCTGGGCCTCGTCAATGACCGCGCCGTCGGCATACTTGCCGAAAAAGCCTTGTGGATCACTCTCCGCGAACTCGCGCTGGGCAGGATTTTCAAGGCTGACGTAGGGTAAGTCGGCAAACGCAGCGCAAGCCAGCGTGGTTTTCCCCGATTGGCGCGGCCCGGTCAGGGCCACCACGGGGTAGCCTCGGGACAGACTGTGCAGGGTTTTTTCAGCTTCGCGAGGAATCATCCGGCTGATTGTAAGTTAAAAATGCAAATAGCCAAACCCCCTCTCCTGTGCCATCAATCACAATCCACTCGATGGGCGCGTAGGCTGTTGATCAGACCGGGTAGTTGGTCACTGGAGTTGAAGGTGGCGGTGATGACGAAAATCGCAGGAGTTCCTGGCCACGAAACATTCAACTTCTCGGCGGGCGGGATTGTCAGTTCCAGCATCGCAAACGTTTTTCAAACTGTACCAATTGAGCAAGCAGGTATTTTTCCGATTCCTGTCGATCGCTTTGGATTTCTTCCAGACGCCTCTGGCCATTTGCGATCAACTCTGCACAAATGCGGGTATCAGTGCATTCTTTCATGGCCGATGCAAGTTCGTGGGCATCATCAGGATCGATCAAGATCGCAGCATCTCGAACCTGGTCAGCGAACAAGTGTGAATAAACCAAGGGCTTGTCAAAAGTCCATGCTTCCAGTGGCGGTAAATTGGTTGGCCCGAAATAAGTAGGCATGACAACTGCACGGCAGCCCTGGTAAAGGCCGGGCATGTCTGCTGCGGGCACGAAATCGAGAAACCGAACCTGATGCTCAAGGTTGTTGCGTTGAACGAAGCGCTCCACATGTGCACGATTTCCCTGGTTGCTGCCGGAGAAAACTACGGTGAATCGATAGCTATCCGCGTTGAGCTTCACTAGCGCTTCAAGAATCCGGATATGGTTCTTATGTGCCCAGAACTGGGCCGGGTAGAAGAAGTAACCTGGTTCGAGGGAATATTGTTTCAGCACATTTTCTGTGCTTGGCGCGTCTGACAGGCTCAGCGTGGCGGCGGGAGAAAAAGGCATCGGCAACAGCCGCTCGCGATTAATTCCGTAGCGATGAGCGAGTAATACTGCCAAAGTCTCAGAATCTGTCAGTGTCAGGAGCGATGGCGATAACTGGGTCCGAAAGAACCGTTCGCGGGACTGGAACCGGCCAAAGCTGCGTACTTCAGGGAACTCCGGCATATCCCGATGGCAGTTATCCCAGACTGTGGTGATGAAATTCAGCGTCTGGAGTGAAGCTGATTTTTCGGTTGGAGACGCAAAGTAAACCAGATCGCACCCGAGTCGGATCAAATGCTTCTCGAATGGGCCAATCAATTTGAGGCGCGCCTGCAGACTATGCCACCAGACATTGAGTGACAACACCGCCAGCAATGAATCCAGGACCGAGTATGCGAACTGTTTGGAGGGTATTCCAAGTTTTGCAAGTATCGCGGAGTTTTCCGGGCGGGTGGTCAGTACCTGAAAATCGAATCGATCAGCGCATAGAAGTTGCATTTGCCGGATCGCATTGAGGGCTTGATTGAACCCGCCCCCTACGAATGGTGAGTTCTCCAGGATGGCAACGATTTTCATCTGCGTTTCATGTGCGGGCGGCACAGACAAATGCGCTCCACGTGTTTTCACTCAACGGGCTTTCCGTCATCCATTCGAAAGCCCTGGGTGCAACGAATCGCCCAGCGAGGTAATGCTGCAACTCTGTCAGGAAAAGGTAGCGAAGCTTATGAGATTCGACCGTTTGATCAATTTCCCCGGTCGCCTTGTCCTTGACGAACAAGGTGTAATTGACTTGAACGGTGCTTTCATTGGAATTGAGCACAGGCTCGGCGATGCGTGTCACCTCGATGTGCTCGTTTTCGAGCCGCTTTACTCTAACCTCGGGTTTCTCGGTCAGGACTGCCGGGCCGTACCAGAAATCGAAGAGAAAAAGGCCGCCGCCGGCTAGATGTGAAGATGCGGTTTCAAATGCGGCGTCAACATATGCGTTTGTTACTTGATAGCTCATCACATGGAAAAGAGAAATAACCGCGTCATAGGTTTCGCCAGTGCGAACAGTGCGTACGTCCCCCTTGCTGAATGACAGCCGGACCGCCACCTCCGGTGGAAGGCTGTCCTTTCTCGCCAGCGCTCGCGAAAGCATTGCTTCACTCACATCAACGCCATGGACGACATAACCCATCTGAGCCAGATGTATGGCATGTCCACCTGTGCCGCAGCCCAATTCCAGAATTCGTTTCGCTGCTGGGGCGTTGCGCCGAATGTGGGAAGCCACATATTCGGCCTCGCCCGCATAGTCCTTGTCCCGGTAAAGCAAGTCGTAATAGCGGGCGTAGGCATCAAATACCTTGGTCATTGCAGCATTTCCTTCACGGCTGAAGCGACCTGCTCTATTTGTTCGGCTGTCAGCGCCATGCCGCTCGGAATATAAAATCCCCTTCGGGCAATACGCTCGGCGACCGGGTAGCGCTCTCCTGCAAACAACCCCATTTTCCGGAATACCGGTTGTTCGTGCATGGGCCAGAAAAAGGGCCGGGTTCCCACGCCCCGTTTGTTCAAGCGGGCCATTGCCTCGTTGCCATCGAAGGGCAGGTCGTCATCCAGCACGAGACCGTACACCCAATAGATATTGTCAGCGTAGCTGGTTGTCACCAAGGGCAACTGAATGCCGGAAATGCCCTTCAACAATTCGGTATAGCGCATCCCCATACGGCGCTTGATTGTTACAAACTCATCCAGCCGTTCCAGTTGGGCCACGCCCAAAGCGGCTTGCAGATTACTCATGCGGAAATTCCAGCCGAGTTCCTCATGCACAAATCGCTTTCCAGGCTGAAAGCACAGATTCCGCAAAGACCGGCAGCGCTCGGCAAGTGCTTCCGAGTCAGTCAGTATCATGCCCCCTTCGCCTGTTGTTACATGCTTGTTGGGGTAGAAGCTGAAGGTGCTTAGGTCGCCGAAACTGCCACAAGGTTTTCCCTGGCAGGTTTGACCATGGGCCTCGGCAGCATCTTCAATGATTTTCAGCCCATGCTTCTCTGCAAGATGCAGCACAGGAGCCATATCGGTTGGTAGGCCGTAAATATGCACCACCATGATGGCTCTGGTTCTGGGGGTGATCCGTGCCTCAATCAGATTGACGTCCATATTCCATGTTACTGGGTCGGCGTCGACCAGAACTGGGGTGGCTCCCTGTCGAACAATGGCCGCCGCGCAAGAAATTATTGTGAACGCCGGTATGATGACTTCGTCGCCTGGGCCAATGCCCAAAGCCGCAACCGACGCTTCAAGGGCAACGGATCCATTGCATACCGCGATTCCGTATTTCCGACCGGCTATCGAAGCAAAGCGGCTTTCGAACTGATGTACGAATGGCCCCTCAGACGAAATCCAGCCGCTGCGAATACATTCGACGAGGTATTTTTCTTCATTGCCGTCCAGAAGAGGCTGATTGACGGGAATCATCTAACTAGCCTCTGATCCGCAGCTGAGCGGGGTCAACAGGCAGAAAGCGCGTCTTGTCGTGGTCGCCAGCATAAGGACCTTGTTTGACTTCAATGATCTCAGTGGGCTCCAGCATCTCGAAGCCATGCCCGCCATAGGCCAGCAGAATGACATCACCTGCTTCGAGGATGGTGCTTTCCAAGTAATACTGTTCGTCCGAATAAAAATCCACTCGCACGCGCCCACTTTTGATGAAAAGTACTTCTTTGGTGTACTGCACTTCACGTACTACAGGGTTGTGAACATGGGGCGGAATGACATGGCCCCTGGGGCGATTCATATAACCGAGTTGTTGTGAGTAAGTGCTCGGCGTAAGAAACTCGATGCCATCCTTGTGGAAGCCACAGCGAATGATGATGGCCAGTTCTTTGTCAGCATGTACGATCCGGTTGATCATGAGTTATTCCTGCTATATCGACATCAGACGAAGAACCCTGCTTGCGCCCTTGGGAAAAAAATGCCTTTTGGCGCACAGTCTGGCCAGCGAGAAACTAGGATGCCAGTCTTCATCCAGTAACATGTCCTCGGCATCATTCCAAAGTTTCGCATCCAACGCACGAGTAATGTTATTCATTTTAAGTCGTCGCCATGCACGATGGCTGTGAGTCGCAATAATTTCCTGTTTGTGGTTCCGGATAACGTAAGCAAAGCCCAACACATCACGCCGGTAATCCTTGCTAATTGTCTCTCCTTCATGCCATATCCAGGCAAAAAGCGGTTGTTGGATGTGTATGAACTCACATTCCTTGGCAAGGCGGATCGCAGTGTCCCATTCTTGATACGACGGACAGTCGTTATCCAGCCCACCTGCTTTCAGAATCGCTTCTTTCGATGCCAACAAGGCCTGAAACATCGGGGCTGCTCTGAGAAGCAACTGCTGGTAACACCTTCCCGTTGTGAGAGGAACAGCTAATGGTCGTTCCTCATTGGTAGTGTCGATTACCTTGATTCCGTCGCCATGAACAACAACATTCTTGTCAAAGTTATGGTGTCGAAGTGCATCCACCTGCATCGCCAGCTTATTTGGTAACCAAATATCATCTGAGTCCTGAAAGGCAATCCACTCGCAACGGGCTATCGCCACACCATGGTTGCGGGCTGCTTGTGCTCCTCCGCTCTCGGTCGCCAAACGGGTGTAGACAACGCCGCGATCACCGTAGCTATCGACCACCTCTTTGGTACTGTCCGTTGACGCATCATCTACAACAACGATTTCAGTTGCCGGGTATGTTTGGGCAAGAACGGATTCGATACATCGGCAAAGCGTATGGGCGCGATTTTTTGCAGGTATGACCACGCTGATTTGGATAGGGAAGTTCATTTCTCTACGCTTGTATCTGGATTACCAACGAGTTCCCTCACTGCGCAATACCATTCCCGATTGGCTACCATGCTAATCAGCAGATAAAGTAGCGTACTGAGCACGGCACCGATAATCAAACGGCTCACATAACCATCAAATTGCTTTGCCGCCCAGAAGGCTGGGGTAATAACAATCCCCGCCAGAAGAAATGGCTTAAGCGCGGCGATCGAGTACTCGACAAAGCCGGCATGAGACAAAGGCCTTACCAGCAGATACCACGCCGGAATAAATAGCACCACTTGAATGGAGAGTAGCCCCCAGGCGATGCCCTCGGGTCCGCCCAGCGAACCAAACCAGACAACTGGTGGCACAAGCAAGCACAAGCCAAGGTTCCACTTCAGCGCCAAGTTGGCATGGCCCATTCCAAATAACAGGCTTCCAACCGGGTTTCCGGTTGATCGCAGCCCTCCCCAAAGCGCAAGTATAGTCAAAAGATTTGCAGAGCGCTCCCAGCCGGCACCGAGAAGCAGGGCGATAATTTCGGGTGCGAAAAAGGCAATGCCAAGATAAAGCGGTGCGTTGGCTGATGCTGTCATGTTCATCGTTTTCAGATAAATTGCCCTTACACGCGGCACATCCGATTGAACTTGGGCGATCAATGGAAAGCCAATTCGCGTGACAATTGGATTGACCACCGATTGAACCTGCAAGCTCAGGTTTCGAGGCACGCTGTACAAACCGAGTTGTGTCGCGGCAAGAAAACGGCCACCAAGTAATAGGTCGATGGTTGAATTGACTTGATTGACAATATCATTAGCAACCGATGCGCTGCCAAAACTAATAAATGGCCGAATATCATCCAAGCGTAAGCACCGCATCGGCCGCCAGCCATCAGCGACAAACATCCAGGTCAATGCGGTGGCTGTCGCCGTGGTAACGATTCCGGACACCACCAGTGAATACACCCCCCATTCTGCAAGCGCAGCCAGAACAGCCGTACTAAAACCAATCAAAGCGGCGAACATTTCAAGGATGACTACGGGTCTAAAATCAAGTCGCTTCTCTGCAGACATGCGTACCTGCTGCCCTAGAGCGCCAAGCACAATGATTGAAGTGCTCAGAATCATCAGTGGAATCAAGCGGGGGGCGCCGAAAAACGATGCAAGTAATGGGCTGATTGCGATCATCAATGCGGCGATACATATGCTGATAATAATGTTGAGCCAGAATAGACTGGAACGTTGCGCAACCGTGACTTCCTGTCGCTGCACGTAAGCACCGTTAATACCCATATCTGCAAACAAGCCCGCAAAACTCATTGCGACGCCGACGATGGCCATCAAGCCAAAATCTTCAGGAGGAAGCAGACGAGCAAGAACCGCAACCTGAGCAATTTGAAGCAGCGTGCGAACGATAGCTACGGCAGAGGTCCAGCGGATAGCGGAAAACGTTCTACGCTTGAGGGTCACGGTTTGCGGGCTGTAACGTAGTAGCCGGGCGCTTCCAGTGCCCAATTCCTGTCCAGTTTGTCCAGTACTGGAGCAAGTTTCTGGCCAAAATACCAAAACGGGCTCAACAATCCCCGGATTGCCATTCGCATTAGATTAGGTCCGCGAATGAGACGCAGGCTGAAATAGTTCACCTTTAACGTCATCATGGTGAAAAACCCTGCCTGCGGTTCAACATTTACGTCGACGAAGCCCGCCTTCTGGAAAAGATATGTCAATCCGTAGGGTGTGTAGCGGAAAAAATCATATGGCGCTTCGTGAATCCACCATTGCCAAGGAACTTGCAGCACCATCCAGCCAGAAGGCTTTAGGATACGAAATGCTTCACGAAGCATGTTTTGGGGTTCACATAAATGCTCCATGACGGATAGCGACACTGCCGTATCAGCCACACACGATTCGACGGGTAGGGGTTCATTCAGATCAGCAAGAACGTTAGCATTTGCATCGTGATGGCTGCCGGACCAATCGACCCCAATATACTGATCGGCATACTTCAAGAAAAAGTTACGATACGGCGCCTCACCGCAACCGAGGTCATAAAGTTTTCCCTTATAAATATTCACATGTTTTTGTAAAAACTTGTCACCTATATCGTAAACAAGCCAATTATGCGCGCAGCGGTTTGAGTGGTTTCTGCTGATCATTGGCATTTATAGAAGTTCAAAACGCTGTTCACAATATGTACGTGTGCAGCCTGGTCGATACCATACCAAATCGGCAGGCGTATCAGGCGAAGGCTTTCTTTTGTCGTAAATACGTCTTCCCCATGAAAACGCGAAAACTTTAGGCCTGCAGGTGCGCTGTGCAATGGCACATAATGGAAAACAGCGTAAATTCCATCAGATTTAAGATGTGCAAGTAAGGCGGTGCGCTTATCGAAATCATTGGCCTTTAGATAGAACATGTGTCCGTTGTGTTCGCACTGGTATGGAACCGTCGGCAACTCGATCAAGCCTTCTTTTTCAAGGTCTTCCAGAGTCTCGCGGTAAGCACGCCAAGTAACCAGGCGATTCTGCATGATCTTGTCGGCCCACTCCAGTTGCCCCCAGAGGTAGGCCGCCTGAAGTTCGCTGGGCAAATAGCTGCTCCCCAGATCCACCCAGGTATATTTGTCCACCATGCCACGGAAGAACTGGCTGCGATTGGTGCCCTTCTCACGAATGATTTCCGCTCGCTCGACAAAACACTCGTCGTTGATGATGAGCAAGCCACCTTCGCCGCCGCTGGTGCAGTTTTTTGTCTCGTGAAAACTGTAGGCGGCCAAATGCCCAATGCTGCCCAATGGCCTGCCCTTGTAGGTAGATGACATTCCCTGTGCCGCATCTTCGATCACGAACAACCCATACCGCTCCGCTATCGCCATGATCGTAGCCATCTCACAACCTACCCCAGCATAATGCACAGGGACGATGGCCTTGGTCTTGGGCGTGATTGCTGACTCGATGAGCGATTCATCAATGTTCATCGTATCCGGGCGAATATCCACGAACACAATCTTTGCCCCCCGCAGCGCGAAGGCGTTGGCAGTGCTGACAAAGGTGTAACTGGGCATGATTACCTCATCGCCCGGTTGTATGTCGATCAGCATCGCGGCCATTTCAAGTGCCTGAGTGCATGACGGGGTCAATAATGCTTTCTGGCAGCCGAGTTGCAGTTCAAACCAACGTTGGCAACGCCGGCTGAATTCGCCATCGCCTGAAATCTTGTCGCTGCGCATGGCGGCTAGAACATATTGGTCCTCATTGCCGGTATGCGGAGGAAGGTTGAATGGAATCTTGTAGTTCATCTAATCGAGATCTATTCAAATCTTGATCTGAATGGAATGGCAGCAATTGTTTCGCCATTCTTGCGAATTTCGACTAATCTGACTAGCCCGCTCCCACAAATTATCACGGGTTTCTGCCTGTCCATAAAAATCACCTTGCCGACTGCGGACATCCTGTTTTCTACAAAAACATCTTGAACGGTATCTAGCTCATATATTCGTACCGTCTCTCCATTAAGTCGCGACGCAGCCCCACGGTATGGAGAACCAAGGGCATACACAAAACGCACAATAGCATCTGCATCATGGTGCCAATTGATGAGATAGTCTTGTTCGTCTCGCCACGGGCTATAAGTGGCTTGACTTTCATTCTGCGGAGTGACAATCAAAGCATGATTATTTGAAATATCGTTAATGATCCTGAGTGCTAGAGTGACATAAATATGAATGATGTCTTCAATTGCGTCGGCAATTTTCTTTGGATAATTAATTGTTATTTTTTTTTGATGGATTATTCCGCCTTTGTCATATTCGCTCGCCCCGAGCAACGCTGTTGCGCCAATTTCTCTTTCCCCATTTATTAGCATGTTTGCTAACGGTGCAAATCCCCTATACTTTGGAAGTAGTGAATCATGAAATACAATTAAATTATTAGCCTCCCATATCATCCATCGCCAGCCGATGGCAAAGGTATAATCTGCTGGTTGGCTTTCGTCTATTTCGTCATCTCTTAAATAACACCTTAAGCGGTATTCTTGGCATAAAGTGAAGATTTCGTCACTCCAGTCTTTATCGATTCCGCTATCGTGGGCTGTTATTACTAAATCCACACAGCTTTCGCCAAATTTCCTAATTACTGCTTCTAGTGTGGAAAATCCCTTCTTCCCGGCAATATGGAATCTGATTTTCATAGCGGTTTTTGAAATATGTCGATGTACTGTTTGACCAGGTTCGCTATGGAGAAATATGCCGATATGATTTTTTTATTATTGCTTAGATTCTGCTTTTTTTCACTGGTTATTTCGATTTTGTTTACGTCGAAAATGCAGATGCCGAGGCTGGTGAATAATTGCCATGGAGTTATATCGCTGTGCATGTAAACTTTTTTTCCTAAGCCCAGTAAAGATATTGCATTGCCCATTCCCTGTTGTCGTTCATGCGCAAAAATTGCTATATCAATTTTTCCAAGTAGTTCCATATATTTTTTGATGGGCATGAAATCTACCAGAGCGATGAACTGCTCTCCGAATAAATGTTTCCCGGTGCTTGCGATCAGTGCGGCATAGTCGCTCTCGCCGTACGAAAGAGGGCAATAAATCCGCACACGTTCATGCATCAGTGGCTTCAGATCTTCGAACACTTTCAGATGATTGTTTGAAGGGTCTGCTGAGTTTCCAACCAGCAGGTTCAGATACGGGTCGGATTCTGAAGGTGGAGGGGGCTCCTTGTAGAGGTTGCTCGGATACATCAGGCATTCATGATACTGCCCCGTGGCACCATACCATTTTTGCGCCAATTCGTAGTCGCCCTTGATATAGGTTACGAGGTGGCCGAGGCGCTTGATGACAAAGGCACGAATGCGTTCATGTCTGTCTTCATGCTTATTCCGTTCCCTGAATTTATAGTGATAAAGATCGCCGCCCCACATGACCCAATAGCATTTCTTCAGGAGCCACGGTTGTAGCGCGAGTAACTTAACAATTTTTGGATCAAACAGGCCGTGAAGAATAATTTTTTTTGCGCCGTACATTGCGTGGAGCAACTCAAATATTCGACCGGTTCCCTTAAATTGTAAAATATTGGCACATTTCGTTACGGGGTACCTGTCCATATTTCCAGACAGGTGGAATGTATGCCGCTCAAATTCAAAATTCTCTTTGATGAATGCTATGAACGGTGGGATAAATTTATCTAGCAGGCAGATGTGCAGGATTTCCCTTTGAGGCATACTTAAAAATCCATGTTTTTAGAGTTTTTCAACTGCCCTGATGGCTGTCGGAACCATCCGTTTTCCGGTTTCCACTCAGAACTGAAGATATTTTTCGAATCAATCAGGGGGTTTTTCCCTCAAGAAATCCGAAAAAGTTGCGTAAAGCCCGTTCTCTAGCGAGGTTGTTGATTCATGAATACCGAAAGCTCGAAGTCGCTGAGCATCCATGAGTTTGCGCAGTACCCCGTCCTGAGCACCATCATCGAAGATTAACTCGCCTTGGTATCCGATAATTCGACAAATCATTGTTGCCAATTGAGCGATCGTAATTTCGTCGCCTGAGCCCACATTGACATGGCTCGACATCGGATGGGTGTGGGAGTGGTAGGTGGCCTTGTCCAGCGTCATTAACTGCACACAGATAGTGGCCAGATCATCAACATAAAGGAACTCCCTTTTTGGTGTGCCGGTTCCCCAGATTGTGACCGTTCTTGCTCCTGTAACCTTTGCCTCGTGAATTCTCCGGATCAGCGCAGGGATGACGTGGCTGTTCTCCGGGTGATAGTTGTCGCCCGGGCCGTAAAGGTTGCAGGGCATAACGCTGCGGTAGTCAGTACCATATTGCCGGTTATAGCTTTCGCATAGCTTGATTCCGGCAATCTTCGCGACGGCGTAAGGCTCGTTGGTGGGTTCGAGTGGTCCGGTAAGCAGGTATTCTTCCTTGATCGGTTGCGGACAGTCGCGCGGGTAAATGCAGCTGGAGCCGAGAAAAAGCAGCTTCTTTACACCCGATTGCCAAGCCTCATGAATCACGTTGGTCTGGATCATCAGGTTCTGGTGAATGAATTCGGCGGGGTAGGTATTGTTGGCGTGGATGCCGCCAACTTTGGCGGCGGCCAGATAGACCTGATCGATGCACTCGCTCTGGAAAAAAGCACGGACCGCGGCTTGGTTGGTCAGATCGAGTTCAGCATGGGCGCGGGTGACAAGGTTGGTATGCCCCTTGGCCTGTAGCGCGCGAACGATGGCGGATCCGACCATGCCGCGGTGGCCGGCGACGAAGATGCGAGGTTCAGGGTTCATGGTTTTTGAAGCGGAATTCGGCGCTGGTGAGTTAGTGCTCAAGAGCCTTCTCCGAATAGGCATGCGGCATCCAACACGTGCCAGCGGGAGGCCGGCCAGTTCAGGGTATGGGCGAGACATTGGAAGACGGTGTAGCGGTTTTCGCTGCGATAGCCATGGGCGAACAGTGCGTAGCCACCGATCAGCAGGTAGTCGACCTGGTTCTTATTTAGTGAACTGATCAGAGTCTTGAAGTCTTCGAGGGATGCGGGGCGGCTGTACTGTTGCATCAGGGGCGGTTAAGAGCGACTTTTGCCATGCCTTCGATCAGGCAGTTCTGTTGCTGCTGATTGGCTGCTTCGTGCGTCATAAAGCGGAATACACCCTTGGGAATATGGGTAAGCCGCCCGGTTGGGAGACGATGTATTTCGTCATTGAAACGAGCACCTTCGAAAAGCAGGCTGGCGGAAGCCGAGAAGGTGATCGGGGGTTCTTTCCGTTGGCCAATGGTGCGCATGCTTGTGTTCGTCTTTGGACATTTTATTCGTGGTGGTTGAGGGTTCGGAAGCCGGCCGATCTTACCAGTGCATCGCGCCTGGCTTCGGCGTAGTCGGCGGCGACCATTTCATGGATCAGTTCGGGCAGGCTGATCCTGGGTGTCCAGCCAAGTTTTTCGCGGGCCTTTGTCGGGTCACCAAGAAGCGTTTCGACTTCGGTCGGGCGGTAGTAGCGCGGGTCGACGCGGACGATCGTGTCACCGGGTTTGCACTGGGCATTGTCGCGGTCAACGCGCAAAACAATGCCAATTTCAGTTTTGCTTTCTCCTTCAAAGCGCAAGGTGATGCCGAGTTCAGCGGCAGCGAATTCGACGAATTGGCGCACGCTGTACTGCACGCCGGTGGCGATGACGAAGTCGTCGGGGTGTTCCTGTTGCAGCATCAGCCATTGCATCTCGACGAAATCCCGGGCATGGCCCCAGTCGCGTAGCGCGGAGAGGTTGCCGAGGTAGAGGCAATCCTGCAAACCGACGGCGATGCGCGAGAGGGCGCGGGTGATCTTGCGCGTGACGAAGGTTTCGCCGCGAATCGGACTCTCGTGATTGAAGAGGATGCCGTTGCAGGCGTAGATGCCATAGGCTTCGCGGTAGTTGACGGTGATCCAGTAGGCGTAAAGCTTGGCGACGGCGTAGGGGCTGCGCGGGTAGAACGGGGTGGTTTCCCTTTGCGGAGTTTCCTGGACGAGACCGTAGAGTTCGGAGGTCGAAGCCTGGTAGAAGCGGGTCTTCTTTTCAAGGCCGAGAATCCGGATGGCTTCAAGTATGCGCAACGTGCCCAGGCCATCGGCGTTGGCGGTGTATTCTGGGGTTTCGAAGCTGACGGCAACATGGCTCATGGCGGCCAGATTGTAGATTTCGTCGGGCTGAACTTGCTGAATGATGCGGATGAGGTTGGTGGAGTCCGTGAGGTCGCCGTAGTGCAGGATGAAATTGCGGTGACTGATGTGCGGATCCTGATAGAGGTGGTCTATGCGATCGGTGTTGAACGACGACGAGCGGCGCTTGATGCCGTGGACAATGTAGCCTTTGCTGAGTAGCAATTCAGCCAGATAGGCACCATCCTGGCCGGTGATCCCGGTTATAAGGGCAACTTTGGTCATGTTTCGTTTATGCGATGGTGTTTAGAGCGAAAGATACCACTTGTTGGGGTCGACGCTCCCCGTATGTTTTGCAGGTATTGGCCAGAGAGTGAGCATGATGCGGTCAACGCCAAAAAAACGGCCAATTTTCAACGGTGAGCAGAAAGCATGTGCAGTCGTTACTACCAGACAACCTGGTTTCCGAATGCGGCGAACGCGCTGTCACAGGTGATTAGCGGCAAGTTTTCAAGGGTGCTTTGGGCTGCCAGCATTCGGTCGAATGGGTCGCGGTGATCGGCGGCGTAGCTACCGGCCCGGAGGGCGTGCAGGTAGGTTATGGGCAGGTGTTCAAAGTCGTCGATCTTGATGAGTTCGTTGAAACGGGCTATCGCTTGCCCGCCGATCAAGAGTTTGCCGAGGCGGTGCTTCGTTGCGATTTCCCACGCGCTCGCCGCGCTGGTCATAATGAGGTTTCCTTGGTCGCTAATCAGCTTCCTGGCGTGTGCCGAGAGTTGCGGATCATCCGTCCACCACCAGAGCAGGGCATGGGTGTCAAGCAGATATCTCATGGCGCTTCCCATGCCTGAATCTCTGCCTCGGTCAGGGGGTCAAAAAAACTTTCTTCCACCCGCCCGGTCAAGCGCCCAGCTTGGCGCAGGCCGCTGTTGGGCAGTAGCGGCACCAAGCGGGCATAGGGCTTCCCCGCCTTGGCCAGAATGATTTCCTGCCCGGCATGGGCTTGCTCAAGAAAGCGCGAGAAGTGCGTTTTGGCTTCGTGGACGTTGACTACCAGCGGCATATGAACTCCATGTTGGTCAGACTTGCGGACTAAGTCTAGCATGCCTGCAGACGGTCGCCAATTGTGGGTACGCTTCCGCGATACGGTTTTTTTGTTCAGGTCAGATATTGAGGGCAGTCAGGGCCTTGGGTCACCGCTTTCGCGGTTATATCCCTTGAAAATAAAATGCAAGGGATATACTTCAGCCCATTGTATATTTCCAAAGGCGCAAGATGGCTTTATCGCTCTATCAGACAATTCCTGCTTCACTGGTGACGCTTTTTGGATCGATCGATGGTCATGTGAAAGCCGGTGCGCCGGTTTTCATCGGGGCTGCTGGTTCGATTGGAAAGCGCATGAACCAGAATGGGGTCGAATACTATGTTCATCGATTTTATGGTGGTGCAGGCACGCAGCAGGAAACCTATCTTGGCATCGTCGGGGAATACGATATTGCGCCGCTGCAAGCGCAAATCAAGGAGGTAAAGGCGCTGGTGCCAGAGCTTCGGCTTTTGGTGCGGGAAGGGTTTCAAGCGGCCGACCCGACGACCTATGCCACCTTGGCAAGCTTGCATTTGCATGGTGTGTTTGCCGCTGGCGCTACGCTTATCGGCTCGCATGCGTTTGGCGTCCTGATCAATCAGATGGGCATTCGCGCAGCGGCCTACGCGACTGAAGATGTTGATGTTGCACGCAGGGAAGCGCTTGCTTTTGAGCGCATTCCGGAAAAGAGCTTTCTGGATATGCTGCGAGATAGCGGTATTAACTTCGTTGAAATTCCTCAACTGGATAACAAAAGTCCATCAACAAGTTTCAAACAACAAGGCAGATCAAGGTTTCATGTGGACCTGCTGGTGCCCTCACCAAACAACGAGATTCAGATTATCGAGGTTCCCGAGTTGATGGCCCATGCTACGGCATTGCCGTATCTGTCTTATGTGCTTGGTCAGACGGAAATTGCAGCCTTGATTGCCCGTGAAGGCTGTTGCCCGGTAAGGGTTCCGATTGCAGAACGCTTTGCCGTCCATAAGCTTGTAGCTTCCCAGCTTTGTGTCAATCGCGACACAAAAGCAGAGAAGGATATTTTTCAGGCGGCAGTCCTTCTCGCTCCATTAGGGGAGAGGTTCCCTGGGGCTATCGAAACTGCGGTTGAGGATCTCCCTGTTTCCGCTCACAGGTATCTTGTTGGCGCTTTACCGTTTGTGCTCGACTTGATGCAAGGGCACCAGCGCGCATCCGAGGAGTTGTCGGATGCAATTGCACGAATTTCGAATGATCGAACATAAGGCCTGCGCGCGTTAGCCATGTAGCCACTAATTCCACGGCGCCTTCTGTCCCAGCCAGATCTCCAGCGCTTCCGGCAGTTCGCTGACCAGCAGTGCGTGGCGGCCGGCGATCCAGCCGTGGATCGGGCCGGCCGGGCGGTTCTGCAGGGCTTCGTCGAGCAGGGTTTGGGCGGTGACGTGGTCGTTGATCAGGCCGAGTTCGTCCTGCAGCCGCGACAGCGCCTGCAGATAGGGCTTGAGGCGCTTGGGTGGGAGCAGGGGGGTGAAGAATTCGACGGCGTAACGCAACTTCTTGAAGCAGATGCGCATGCGGTGGCGTTCGGCGGGTTCCAGTTCGGCGTGGCGTTCGGCGAGGCGGCGGGCCTGGCGGGCGCGGGCCTTGAGGCGCTGGCGGGCGAATTCGTCGAGATCCTGCTGCAACTGGTCCTGCAGGGCGTAGATGGCAGCGGTGAATTCGACGATCAGGCGCGGGTAATCGGCCAGGGCGACCATGTGGGTGAGGGCGGCGCGCGCCTGGCGGGCGCGGCGGGCGCCTTCACGCAGCAGGCGGCGCGCGTCGCGGTGCCCGGGAAAGGTGGCGAGGATGGGCGGCAGGGTTTCGGCGACGAAGACATCCCAGTTGCGGGTGTCGCCGAGGGCGCCGGCCAGTGTCTGCCAGGTCTGGCCGTAGGCGGCGACAAAATCGGCGGGCAGGACGGGCGCGAAGAGCTTGATTGCGGAGCGCAGGCGGCGCAGCGCGACGCGGGCCTGGTGGACATATTCCGGGTCCTTGCTGGTGATCAGGCCGCGCTCGTTGCGCTGGAAGTGTTCGAGGCAGCCGAGTGCGATGCTGCGGAAAGCGGCGATCGGCGTCAGGTTCGGGTTGAGGGTGGCGGTCTTGGCCTTGAACGGTGTCTCGGGCAGGCCGGCAAACAGGGCGTAGCCGCGCTCGGCCTTGCTGGCGACGGCGGGGCGCAGGTCGAGCGTGTTCTGCAGTTTGCGGGTCAGGCTGAAGATGTCGGCGATATTGCCGCTGATCAGTTCGAGCTCGACCTCGCAGATCGGCGTCTTGCGACGTTCGCTTTGTACACTGCCGCGGTCGACGCCCATTTCGATCAAGGATTCGCCGAACGGCACGTGCCAGAGGGTGCGGCGGAAGTCGGTGGTGAACACCGGCTGCAGTTGTGGCGCCGCATTGTCGAGGAAGAGCTTGAGCTCGGGATTGTCGACATGACTGAAGTCGAACGCACCCGGGTGGGCCGAAGTTTCCCATTCGCTGCGCATGGCGAGGCCGCCGCTGGCAGGCTCGGCGGACTTGACGGTGAGCAGCCAGTGCCAGCCCTTCTTGCGAAAGCGCACGGCAATGCGGCGGGCATGCAGTTCCAGTCCCGGCGTGTCGTAATAGGTGTTCAGGAGGTGCTGGCGCTGCGGCTTGATGCAGGCGAGCAGCGGGTGCGCCGGCAATTGCCGGGCGACCTGCGGCGTCAACTGGAGCTTGAGCTCGATTTCTGTTGCCATGGATGAACCGTGCCGTCGATGAATATCAGCGAATTATAAGCTTGGCTTGCTCAGGCCTCGACCTTCGGGTTCAGCGTATAGGTGCCAGTCAGGCTGGCTTCGGCGAGCACATGGCCGGCGATGGCGGCGCGCACTTCCGGCCCGCCAAATTTTCCAGCGAGCGGTAGTTGCTCGATATCCAGTGCGTAAATCGTGAATACGTAGTGGTGGACGATTTCATCGTTCCACGGCGGACAGGGGCCATCGAAGCCGTGGTAGTCACCGCGCATGTCGTTGTCGCCGGCAAACCACTCGGTGTAGTTGTTGACTCCCTGGCGCGCGCCGTGGGCGGCCTGCGGGCCGGGTTTGCCGCGCGGCGTGACATCGCTGGAGAATTCGCCCTCTTTCAGGGTGTTGACCGCAACAGGCAGGTCGATCAACACCCAGTGGAAGAAATCGACGCGCGGCAACGATGCCGGCACGGCGCGGCCTTCCTGATTGACGTCATCGCCCATGCTCGGTACGTCGGGGTCGTGGCAAATGACGGCGAAGGAGCGCGTGCCGGCCGGAACGTCGGACCAGGCCAGTTGCGGGTTGAGGTTCTTGCCCAGGCTGACGTGGTGGGCAGCATCGGGAACGCAGAAGGCAAATTCGCCGGGGATTCTTTGCCCGTCGGCAAAGCTCGTGCTGGTCAGTTTCATTGGGTACGTCTCCTTCCGGTTAGGCGGCGCGCCGCTTGAAGTCGTTCACGCGGAAGCCGAGAACCCATAGTGTAGCGAAATAGGTGATACCGCCAAGTCCCACCAGCACTGTCAGGCGGATCAGGCGCTCGCTGAGCGAATAACCTAGCCAGGCCGCATCACTGCCGCCGGCGAACCACAGCGCACCGCCCATGACGATCAGCGCTGCCAGTAGTTTCAGAGAGAATGCCAGCCAGCCCGGCTGCGGATGATAGACGTCGTGCTGGCGCAGGCCGCGATAGAGCAGCGCGGCGTTGAGGCAGGCCGCCAGCCCGATCGACAGGGCCAGGCCGGCGTGCTGCAGCCAGCCGATGAAAGCGAGGTTCATGGCCTGCGTGGCGACGAGTGAGATCAGCGCGATCTTCACCGGCGTGCGGATGTTTTGGCGTGCATAGAAGCCGGGCGCCAGCACCTTGACGAGGATCAGCCCGACCAGCCCGATGCTGTAGGCGACCAGCGCATCGCGGGTATGGAAGACGTCATCACTGTTGAAGGCGCCGTGGTGGAACAGCGTGGCGATCAGCGGCACCGCGAGCAGGGCGAGAGCGAGCGCCGCCGGCGCGGCGAGCAGCAGGGTCAGGCGCAGGCCCCAGTCGAGCAGTTTCGAATACTCGAGATGGTTGTCGCTGGCGTGATATTTCGAGAGCGAAGGCAGCAGAATGGTACCGAGCGCGACGCCGAGCATGCCGGAGGGAAATTCCATCAGGCGGTCGGCGTAATAAAGCCAGGAAACGCTGCCGGTCTTGAGGAACGAGGCGAATATGGTGTTGATCAGCAGACTGATCTGCGACACCGAGACGCCGAGCAACGCCGGTCCCATCAGCGTCAGGATGCGCCGCACGCCGGGATCCGCCCAGGCCGCCCGCCAGTTCAGCGAAGGGCGCGGCAACATGGCGATGCGGCGCAGCGCCGGAATCTGGATCGCCAACTGGAGAATGCCACCGAGGAACACCGCCCAGCCCAGCGCGAGGACCGGCGGGTCGAAATAGGGCACGGCAAACAGCGCCATGCCGATGAAGGCAACATTGAGCAGCACCGGCGTGAAGGCGGGTAGCGCAAAGCGGCTCATGGTGTTGAGGATGCCGCCGGCGAGCGCGACCAGCGACATGAAGAAAATGTAGGGGAAGGTGATGCGGGTGAGGGTGACGGTCAGCTCGAACTTGCTTGCATCGGCGGCGAAGCCGGGGGCGGAAATCCAGACCAGCAGGGGCGATGCGGCGACGCCGATGGCGGTGACGGCGAACAGCACCAATGCCAGGATGCTGGTCACATGGTCGATCAGCAGCAGCGTTTCCTGATCGCCGCGCTTGTTCTTGTATTCGCCGAGAATTGGCACGAAGGCCTGCGAGAACGCGCCTTCGGCGAACATCCGACGCAACAGGTTGGGGAGTTTGAAGGCGACGAAAAAAGCGTCCGTCGCCAAGCCGGCGCCGAAGGTACGGGCGATCACGAAATCGCGAACGAAACCGAGAATGCGCGACAGTAGCGTCATGCTGCTGATCGTTGCCAGGGCGCGGAGAAGATTCATGGGTTGCCGGCGTTGCCTGAAAGGACGTGCAAAAGCCGTGATTGTACGCTGTACGGGGTGCTTGCCGGTGCCGCCCGGTCTTCACAAGCACGGGAAATCTGGTTATGATCCGCGCCTCTGTTTGGTTTGCCGAACAGGTGTGCCGGTGTAGCTCAGTTGGTAGAGCAGCGCATTCGTAATGCGAAGGTCGTAGGTTCGACTCCTATCTCCGGCACCAGATCGCAGTCCCGGAATGCCGTCCTTCCCGACGCCCCGGGATTTTTTTCGTCCGCGATTTTCAGGCCGGATGCTTGTTCACCGGGCGATATGCGGGTAATGTTTCGGGTATTGGAGACAGGGTCGGGTAATGAACAAAACCTATGAAGCAACCCAGCCATCGCGGGCGGAAATCGATTCGCTGGCGGAACCGGTGGTTATCGAATTCGGAACATCCTGGTGCGGGCACTGCATGGCGGCGCAGCCACTGATCGAGAGTGCAATGGCGGATTATCCGGCGCTGCGCCATCTCAAGGTCGAGGATGGTCCCGGGCGTCCGCTGGGTCGCTCATTTCGCGTCAAGCTTTGGCCGACGCTGATCTTCATGGCCGGCGGGCAGGAAGTGGCGCGTCTGGTCAGGCCGGCGAGTGCCGGGGAAATCAGCGGTGTACTGCGCCAGATTATCAATCCGTCAACGTGAAGGGCAGCCTCGCGCGCTGAAGCTCGTTTATCAGGGAGTTTGCCATGTCCGACCCGAACCAGTTGATCACGCTGTCCCGCGCGGCACGCCTGATTGGCGTGATTCGCAGCGAGTTGCAGAAAAAGATCCAGCAGGGCGATCTGCATGCCTTTGATGGCATGGTCAGCATCGATGATCTGTTGCTGGCCTACCCCAAGGCGCAGCTCGAAAACGACGTAGAATACAAACGGGTGGTGCAGATCAGGGAAAAGGCTTTCGGCAAGCGCATCTTCGAGCGCGCCATGCCGGATGTCGAAACCCTCGCCACGCGGGTGACCGAACTGAGCAAGGAACTTGCGATTAGCCAGATTCGGGTCAAACAGTTCAAACATTTGCTCGACCGCCTGCGCGACCGGCTGGGCGAGGTGTGCAAGGAACCGGATGGCGATGCGAAGTGCTCAATAAATGGCCTGATCGACTGGATCGGAAATGAAGCCCGGGCTGCGTTGGAGCCGGATTACCCCAATCCGCTGGCGGTGCGCGACAACATCTTGCGCGTGATGGCGGCTCATGTCACGGTGCAGCCCAGTGGCCATGATTTCTTCATCGAGGGCTCGGACAGCCTGCTTGAAGGCGCGCTGCGTTCCGGTGTCCCGCTCAACTATGGCTGCAGTGGTGGCAATTGTGGCTTGTGCAAGGCGAAAATCGTTTCCGGGCAGGTCAAGAAGACGCGTCACCATGATTTCGCCCTGAGCGAGGCGGAGAAGATCCAGGGTTATGTGCTGCTCTGTTCCAATACTGCGGTGACCGATGTCGAAATCGAGGCGCCAGTGGCGGGCGGTGTGCAGGATATTCCGTTCCAGGAAATTGCCGCGAAGGTTAAATCGATCACTTTCATTAATCAGGATGTGGCGTTGCTGCTCCTGCAGACGCCGCACTCGAGACGGTTGCGCTTTCTGGCCGGGCAATATGTGACCCTGACGCTGGGCAAGTCATTCACGGCCGAGTTGCCAATTGCCAGTTGCCCATGCGATGAGCGCACTGTTCTGTTCCATGCGCGCCGCCTGCCGGGAAACCTGTTTTCGGATTATCTCTTCGAACGGCTCAAGACCAATGAGGTTGTAGATATCGAAGGGCCCAAGGGCGAATTCATTCTGCAGGAAAAGATCACGCGACCGCTTTACTTCTTCGCCTTCGACATGGGTTTCGCGCCGATCAAGAGCCTGATCAAGCATGCCATGTCACTGGAGCACTCTCAGGCGATCAATCTGTACTGGATCGGGTCGACCGACAGTAGCATTTACGTGCCCAATATTCCCCGCGCCTGGGCCGATGCGCTGGATAACTTCAACTACACGAAGCTGATCGCGGGGCACGACCTGTCGCACCTCACCCCGTTGCGCGAGGAAGCCCTGCTGACAATGCTCGAAAAAATTATCAACGAGCACCCTGAGGTGAGCGATGGCGACGTATACATCGCCGGGCCGGAGTCGGCAAGCAGGGTCGCTGAACGGTTCTTCCTCGGCCTGGGCCTGCCCAAGACGCGGGTGTTCCTGACCTACAACCGCCTTTAGCGTGGCGCGGAACTTCGCGGTCAGGAATACCGAGTGGCAGTACTCAGCGTTGCTGCCATTTCATCGTCGCCACCGATCACCTGTTTGCCATTGGTCCGGAAACGCTGGTCCTTGAACACGAAGATCAGCAGGGCAAGTGCAAAAACCGCCGCTGCAGTAAGCAATGCGCTCCTCGCCGGCAGGCCGGTCAGGGCGGTCAGCAGATGGGAAAGGCCCTGACCCTGCATGCCGAGTCCGGAGAGGTCGATCGCTGCCGGGAACATGGATATCTTCAGGCCTTGGCGGTGATCGCGTGTAGCTTGGCAAAGGCGAACAGTTCTAGGCGGCTGGAGATGCCGAGTTTGGCGTAAATCGAACTCAGGTGGTTGCGCAGGGTGTTTTCGCTGATGTCGAGTCGTTGTGCGATCAGCTTGCCGCTGGCTGCGGCATCCTTGGCAATCTCCAACACGGTCTGCCTTTCGCGCCGGGTCAGATTGGCGATCTTGACTTGATCGGGAGACTCGTATTCGGCCTTGGTCCGTTGCGCCAGATGGAGAAAGATCCGGCTGGTGGCGGCCCGGTCGATCCAGAACTCGCCTTCATGAACCTTTTCGATCGCCTTGAGCAATGCATCGATCGGTTCGCTCTTGGCAACGACGCCGCGGGCACCAGCCAGGATCGCGCTGTCGTGCAGCGAGACATCCCGCGAAGCGGTCAGCGCCAGCACACGTGCCGGCGATATCGAGCATAGCTCGGCAATGACATCGACGCGGATATCGCCGTCGAGGTCGATCAGGATGACATCGACCGGGGTTTGATAAATGATTGCGGTGGCGCCGGCGGCATCAGCCGCCGAACCCGCCAGTTCCATGCGCGAAGGTCTGCTGTGCACCAGTTTTTCGAGTCCCCAGGAGACAATCTGGAGATCATCGACCAGCATGACGCGGATCGGGCGAGCTTGAGGATTTTTCATGGTGAAGTTGAGACGGGTATTGGCGAGTCCATAGAATAGTATCTTTGTACTATTTTTGACAAGCAATATCTAGCAGGTTGTACTAAAAAATTTGCCGGCCCAGAATTGGGGTGAGGTGTTTGATCGTGCGGCAAGGGGTTAATATTCGCGCCTGTTCCCTGCGCGCGCCTCTGCTCTGTTGTGGCCAAGGATTCTGGAGAGAAGAGATGGAAATCAAGGGCAAGGTTTTTCTGGTGACGGGTGCGGGTTCCGGTCTCGGCGCCGCGGCCGCGCGGGTGCTCGCCGAAGCCGGCGCCAAGGTTGTTCTGGCTGACGTGAACCGGGAGGTTGGCGAAAAGCTGGCGGCGGAACTTGGCGCCAGTGCCCGTTTTGTCGAAACCGATGTGGCGAACGAGGCGAACGCGGTTAACGCCGTAAATACGGCAATTTCCGTTTTCGGTGGCCTGCAGGGACTGGTCAACTGTGCCGGCGTGGCGCCGGCCGAGAAGGTGGTCGGCCGTGACGGACCGCACAAACTGGAGAGTTTTGCGCGGACGATCAATATCAACCTGGTCGGCACCTTCAACATGATCCGGCTGGCGGCCGAGGCGATGATGAAGGGCGAACCGGATGCCGGCGGCGAGCGGGGCGTGATCGTCAATACAGCGAGCGTGGCGGCTTTCGAGGGACAACTGGGACAGGTGGCTTACGCCGCTTCAAAGGGGGGGGTCGTTGCCTTGACGCTTCCGGTAGCCCGCGAACTGGCAAAAAGCGGGATCCGCTGCGTGACCATCGCGCCGGGCATCATGGAAACGCCGATGATTCTCGGCATGCCGCAGGATGTTCAGGATTCGCTCGGCAAGATGGTGCCGTTCCCGTCGCGCATGGGCAAGCCGGCCGAATTCGCCGCGCTGGTCAGGCACATCGCCGAGAATTCCTACCTCAATGGCGAGGTCATACGCCTGGACGGTGCCATCCGCATGGGTAGCAAATAATCTATACTTCGCCTCCGCCCTAGACCAGAAAGGCGCTTCGGCGCCTTTTTCATTGCATGCCTGAAGCTTCCTGTTATCACTGCGGTCTGCCGATTCCGGATGATCTCGAATTGTCTGTCGACATCAGCGGAAAAGCCCGTGCGATGTGCTGTTACGGTTGCCAGGCGGTAGCGCAGTCGATTGTCGCCAACGGACTTGAGGACTACTACCGCAGCCGCGATTCATTGCCGGAATCGCCGCGCGAGGCCATGCCGGCCATCCTCGAGCAATTGGTGCTTTACGATCATGCCGATTTCCAGAAAAGTTTCGTCAAGTCGCTGAGTCAAAACGAGCGCGAAGCCTCGCTGCTCCTGGAAGGGATTGCCTGCGCCGCGTGCATCTGGCTCAACGAGCAGCATGTCGGCAAATTGCCGGGGGTGACGGCAGTCGACATCAATTATGCGACACGCCGCGCCCGGGTGCGCTGGGACGATACGCGGGTCAAGCTGTCCGACATCCTCGCCGCGATCGCCGCCATCGGCTACCGCGCCTATCCCTACGACGCGGCGAAGAACGAGGAAATTTCGCGCAAGGAACGGCGCGATGCGCTGTGGCGGCTGTGGGTGGCCGGTTTCGGCATGATGCAGGTAATGATGTACGCTATCCCGGTCTATCTCGCCGCAGGCGACATGACCGCCGACATCGAGAGCCTGATGCGCTGGGCCAGCTTGCTGCTGACGCTGCCGGTGGTGTTCTATTCGTCGTCGCCGTTCTTTCGCAATGCCTGGCGCGATCTCAGGCTGCGCCGGGTCGGCATGGACGTGCCGGTGGCGCTCGGCGTCGGCGCCGCCTTTGTGGCGAGTTGCTGGGCGACGCTGACCCAGCATGGCGAGGTTTACTTCGATTCGGTCACCATGTTCGTGTTCTTCCTGCTCGGCGGCCGTTTCCTCGAGATGACCGCGCGCCAGAAGGCGGTCAGTGTGACCGAGGCGTTGGCCAAGTTGCTGCCGGCGTTTGCCCAAATCATGCCCAATTTCCCGGTCGACCGCAGCACCGAGCAGCGGGTGGTCGCTGACCTGAACCCTGGCGACGTGGTGCTGGTGCGCCCGGGCGATATCGTGCCGGCCGACGGCAAGGTGATCGAGGGCGTGAGTTCCGCCAACGAAGCGCTGCTGACCGGCGAGAGCCGGCTGGTGCAGAAGGCGCCAGGGATGCCGGTCACCGGCGGCTCGCTGAATGCGGAAAGTCCGCTGGTTGTGCGCATCGAGCAGGTCGGCGAGGGGACGCGGCTGTCGGCGATCATTCATCTGATGGAGCGCGCGGCTGCCGAAAAGCCGCGCATCGTCGAACTGGCCGACCGCATCGCCAGCTATTTTGTCGGGGCGCTACTGGTCGTGGCGGTTGCGGTTGCCGTCGGCTGGTATTTTATCGATCCCTCCAAAGCCTTATGGATCACCGTTTCGGTGCTGGTCGTCACCTGCCCGTGCGCGCTTTCGCTGGCGACGCCGATCGCGCTGACGGTGGCGGCTGGCGCGCTGGCCAAGGATGGCTTGCTGGTGACGCGCGGGCACGCCATCGAAACCCTGGCGCGGGCGACGCATTTCGTTTTTGACAAGACCGGTACGTTGACCAGCGGCCGCATGCGCCTTGTCGATCTGTTGCCGACCGGCGCCTTGGCGCGCGATGAGTGCCTGCTGATTGCCGCCGCTCTCGAACAGGCCTCCGAACATCCGGTGGGTCTCGCCTTGCAGGCCGCCGCCGCGGGGCTTGATCCGCCGTCCGCCGGGAACGCTTTGAGCGAGGCGGGGCAGGGCATCGAAGGCGAGATTGCCGGCCGGCGCTACCGGATCGGGCGCCCGGACTATGCCTTGGGGCTGGCCGCCGGCGGCTTGCCCGATACCGCCTCGGCGTGGCTGGAAAGCGGCGACACGGTGGTGGTCCTCGGCGATGCGAGCGGTTGCCTTGGACTGTTCAGGCTGGGCGACGAAGTGCGTCCCGAGGCGCGTCCGCTGATCGATGCGCTACAGGCGGCCGGCAAGCAGGTCGTCCTGCTGACTGGTGATTCGCCATCGGTAGCGCAGCGCGTGGCGACGACGCTCGGCATCGCCGATGTCCGGGCGGGGGTCACGCCGCAGGGCAAGCACGAGTGCGTAAGCGCCCTGCAGTCTGGCGGCGCGGTTGTGGCGATGGTCGGCGACGGGGTGAACGATGCGCCGGTTCTGGCGCAGGCCCAGGTTTCGGTCGCCATGGGCGGCGGCGCGCAACTCGCGCGGACCCAGGCCGATTTCATCCTGCTTTCCGAGAATCTCGACCACTTGCGTCGTGGCCTGTTGCGCGGGCAAAAAACGCTCAGGATCATCCGGCAGAACCTTTGGTGGTCTTTTGCCTATAATTTCGTTGCCCTGCCACTGGCGATTGCCGGTTATGTGACACCATGGCTGGCCGGTATCGGCATGTCGGCCAGTTCACTGCTGGTCGTTCTCAACTCGCTGCGCATACAGCGCCTGGACTCGGACTGATGGAAATCCTCTACCTGCTCATTCCCCTTTCGGTGGTTCTGGTGTTCGCCATCGCCATTGCCTTCTGGTGGTCGGTCAAGAGCGGCCAGTTTGATGATCTCGAGGGGCCGGGTTTCAAGATACTGATGGATGACGACGGACCCAATATTCCGATCTCCGGGGCGGCAAAAAAGGACGATTCGGAAAAAGTTTGACCTGTGTCAACGTTCGATATGAGAAGCCTGTGGAGAATTGGAACCGTGTGAAGCGAGTGCTTCACGAAAGTTCTCTGTTGGGGTTGGGGTGCGTTGCGACGCACCCTTTTTTTGTCCACGCAATCCGGATATTGCGGATCGCTACACCCTTTGAGCTAATTTGACATAGACAATCGGTAGGTTGATCTAGGTCAAATCCCCGTTCGTGATCTAGAATAACATCCGCTTTCATGCGCCACCTTGGGTTAAGGGGGGTGGTCATTCAGTCTTTTCATTAACGAGAGGTGGGTTCATGTCTGGATCGCAAACCACATATAACGACAAGGTCGTACGGCAATTCGCCGTCATGACCGTCATCTGGGGCATTGTTGGCATGCTGGTCGGTGTCATCATTGCTGCCCAGTTGGTCTGGCCGGAGCTGAATATTGGCTTCCTGCACTTTGGCCGACTGCGTCCGTTGCATACCAACGCGGTCATTTTCGCGTTTGGCGGCAGCGCCCTGTTCGCAACATCCTATTGGTGTGTTCAACGCACCAGCCACGTGCGCCTTTGGGGCGGTCCGCTGATTCCCTTCACTTTCTGGGGCTGGCAAGTTGTCATTCTGTTGGCTGCCATTACTTTGCCACTGGGCATTACCCAGGGTAAGGAATACGCCGAACTCGAGTGGCCGATCGACATCCTGATCACGCTGGTCTGGGTTTCCTACGCCATCGTCTTCTTCGGCACGATCGCTGTCCGCAAGGTTTCCCACATCTACGTGGCCAACTGGTTCTTCGGCTCCTTCATCATCGCCGTCGCCTTGTTGCACATCGTAAACAGCATGGCAGTGCCGGTTTCGCTGACCAAGTCCTACTCTGTCTACTCCGGTGTGCAGGATGCGATGATCCAGTGGTGGTATGGTCACAACGCGGTGGGCTTCTTCCTGACCGCAGGCTTCCTGGGCATGATGTACTACTTCGTGCCGAAGGCAGCAGGGCGTCCGGTTTATTCCTACCGCCTGTCCGTGGTTCACTTCTGGGCGCTGATCTTTACCTACATGTGGGCGGGTCCGCACCACCTGCACTACACCGCGTTGCCTGACTGGACGCAATCCGTCGGCATGGTCTTCTCGCTGATTCTGCTCGCTCCGTCTTGGGGTGGCATGATCAACGGCATCATGACCCTGTCGGGTGCTTGGCATAAGCTGCGCGACGATCCCATCCTGAAGTTCCTGATCACCTCGCTGTCCTTCTACGGCATGTCTACTTTCGAAGGCCCGATGATGTCGATCAAGACCGTCAATGCCCTGTCGCATTACACGGACTGGACGGTCGGTCATGTGCACGCCGGTGCGCTCGGTTGGGTGGCCATGGTTTCCATTGGTTCCATCTACTACCTGCTGCCGAAACTCTTCGGCAAGAGCGAGATGTACAGCGTCAAGCTGGTAACGGTCCATTTCTGGGTCGCCACCATCGGCACCGTGCTCTACATCGCCTCCATGTGGATTGCCGGGGTCATGCAGGGTCTGATGTGGCGTGCGGTCAACACCGACGGTACGCTGGCCTACAGCTTCGTCGAGTCGGTCAAGGGTTCCTACCCGTTCTGGGCAATCCGCTGGCTGGGTGGCGTCCTGTTCCTGTCGGGCATGCTGCTGATGGCTTACAACATGTTCAAGACCATGGCAGGCGGCAAGACTCAAGATTCGCCGGTGCTCGCGCCGGCTGGCCATCACGCTTGATTAGGGAGAGATAATAATGTTCAAGCATGAGCAAATTGAGAAGAGCGTAGGTCTCCTCATCGTTCTGACGCTGTTGACGGTTAGCGTGGGTGGTTTGTTGGAAATCGTTCCGCTCTTTTTCCAGCATTCGACGACGACGCCGATTGAGGGCGTCAAGCCCTACGATCCGGTTCGTCTGGTTGGTCGTGACATCTATGTCCGCGAAGGCTGTTTCCTCTGCCACTCGCAGATGATTCGTCCGTTCCGCGCCGAGACCGAGCGTTATGGCCACTATTCCGTGGCTGGCGAGTTCGTCTATGACCATCCGTTCCAGTGGGGCTCCAAGCGTACCGGCCCGGATCTGGCCCGCGTCGGCGGACGTTACTCTGATGAGTGGCAGCGTGCCCACCTGATGAATCCGCGTGACGTGGTGCCGGAATCCAACATGCCTGCCTTCGCCTTCTTGGCGAATACCAAGGCCAAGGATAGCGTCGGCGCCGATGTCGAGAAGAAGATGGGAGTGATGCGCGGCTACGCCAATGTTCGCGGTATTCCGACCTATTCCGACGCCGAGATCAAGGGTGCCAAGGCTGCGATCGGTGACATGACCGAAATGGACGTTCTGATTGCCTACCTGCAGGGTATGGGTACGGCACTGAGCACGATGAAGCAATAAGCCATGGACATCAACGATCTGCGGTCCATTGTCACGGTTGCCGGGTTGCTCTGCTTCCTGGCGATCGTGGGATGGGCCTACAGCAAGCGCAGCAAGAAGGGGTTCGATGAAGCTGCCAACTTGCCATTCGCGGAGCACGATGATCAGGATGCGGCGTCTCGCACGTCACGTCCTCGCTGAAAAGAGGAAAGCAAATGAGCGATTTCGTTAGCGGTTTTTGGAACATGTATGTGGTTGTAATTGTGCTGGGCAGCATTCTCGCCTGCGCGGTTCTTCTCTACATTCAGGGCAAGGCGAAGTTCACACCGGGCAAGACCATGGGTCACGTCTGGGATGAGACCTTGGAGGAATACAACAACCCGATGCCCAAGTGGTGGAGCTGGCTGTTCGTCATCACAGTCATCTTCGCGTTGGTCTATCTGGCACTCTATCCGGGCCTCGGCAGCTTCAAGGGCCTGCTGGGCTGGAGTGCAGTGGGTCAGTACAAGATTGAACGCGAGCGCATGGATGCCACCGTACAGCCCCTGTACAGCAAGTATATGGGCATGGACGTCAAGGCCCTGGCTGCCGACAAGCAGGCCATGGAAACCGGTAAGCGCCTGTACCTGACCTACTGCATGCAGTGTCACGGTGCAGACGGTCGCGGTGCCAAGGGTTTCCCGAATCTGACCGATGGCGACTGGCTGTATGGCGGCGAGCCGGAGCAGATCAAGCAAACTATCGCCGAAGGTCGTATGGGCGTCATGCCGCCGCATGCACAGCTTGGTGCGGATACCATCAAGGATCTGGCGAACTATGTCCGCTCGCTTTCCGGTCTGCCGAACGACTCTGTTCGTGCCGCCAAGGGCAAGGAAGCCTTCACCTCCGCTGGTTGCGTCGGTTGCCATGGTATGGACGCCAAGGGGACGCAGGCGATTGGCGCTCCCAACTTGACCGACAAGGTCTGGTTGTACGGCTCCTCCGAAGCGACCATCATCGAGACGATCACCAACGGTCGCCAGAACAAGATGCCTTCGTGGAAGGCATTCCTGGGTGACGATAAGGATCATGTGTTGACGGCCTATGTTTATAGTCTGAGTCAAGGCGCCAAGTAAGTTGAAGAAACGGGGCGGGTAACCGCCCCGTTTTGTTTTTGTTGTACATAGGCAGACACTGATTTGTATCAAGATTGCGTTTTTGTTATTCGCCCAAAATCGATCCTTTAGCGCAATTCTGATACGGATGTAGTCATCATGGAATCAAGCGAAAACACCAGCAAGAAGCCGGACGCAACGCCGGCACCGATTTCGTTTTACGAGAAACACAAGAAGGTCTATATCCGCGACGTCAAGGGTTGGTGGAATTCTTGGCGCTGGGCGTTCGTCTGGTTTACTCAGATTCTTTTTTACGGCCTGCCGTGGGTCGTCTGGAATGATCGTCAGGCGGTTCTTCTTCATCTGGTTGAACGCAAGTTCTATCTGTTCGGCCTGGTCCTGTGGCCGCAGGATGTTTTCTATCTTGCGCTACTCCTGATTATCTCGGCCTACGCCCTGTTCCTGTTTACAGCTGTTGCAGGGCGCTTGTTCTGTGGCTACGCTTGTCCGCAGACGGTTTACACCGAACTATTCATGTGGGTAGAGAACCGGATCGAGGGTGATCGTTCGGCCAGGATGAAGCTGGACAAGGCCCCGATGACGGCCCGAAAGTTCGGTCTGAAGGCCATGAAACATGCGATCTGGATTCTCATTTCGCTGTGGTCTGGTCTCACGCTCGTTGCCTATTTCACCCCGGTTCGCGAGTTGCTGGCGGCATTTCCCTTCGAGCTTTCAGGTTGGGAGTTGTTCTGGACCTTCTTCTACGCCGGATTTTTCTACATGCAGGCAGGCTTCTTGCGCGAGCAGGTCTGCAAGTACATGTGTCCCTATGCCCGCTTCCAGGGTGTGATGTTCGACCCGGATACCTTGGTCATTACCTATGACCCCGAGCGTGGCGAGCCGCGCGGTGCGCGCAAGAAGAGTGTGGATGCCAAGGTTGCGGGGTTAGGCGATTGCGTCGATTGCGGGTTGTGTGTTGTTGTATGCCCGACCGGCATCGATATCCGCAATGGGCAACAGTACGAGTGTATTGGCTGCGGTGCCTGTATTGATGCCTGTGACCCGGTCATGGACAAGGTTGGCCTGCCGCGCGGTCTGATCCGCTATACCACCGAAAATGCTCTGGCCAAGCACTGGTCGCCACAGGAGGTGGCCGCGCATTTGGTCCGTCCACGGATCATCCTTTATACAACGATCCTGGTAGGGATTATCGTTGGCTCAACGTGGTCGCTGGCGACCCGAGTGCCACTGAAGGTCGATGTGATTCGCGACCGATCGTTGCTGGCACGCGAGGCTGATGACGGACGTATCGAGAATGTCTACAACCTCAAGATCATGAATACGACCGAAGAGCCAAAGCGCTACGCCTTGGCGGTCGAGGGTCTGGAGGGAATCGAGATTGCTGGTGAGCGTATTGTGTCGGTTGGCAGTGCGGAGAACCAGGAAGTGACCGTTGTTGTGCGTGTCCCGCCCGAATCGGGCAAGAAGGGTGCCAACACCATTTATTTTGATATCAAGGCCCAGAATCACGACAAGATCGCGGTTCACGAAAAGGCCTCTTTCCTGATGCCATGACATGAGTATTTCAATGACACTGCGTAGCGACAATAAACCCTGGTACAAGGAACCTTGGCCGTGGATATTGATAGCCGGACCGGCGACCGTCATCGTTGCGGGCTTCGTGACATTATGGCTGGCGATTGTCAGCAATGATGGCCTGGTTGCCGATGACTATTACAAGCAGGGTTTGGCGATGAATCAGCGCCTGCAGCGGGATCACCACGCGAGCGAACTCGGCTTGAAGGCCGACTTCATGCGCTCCGGCCAGCAAGTTCGCTTGATGGTCACCGCCGAACGTGATGTGTCACTGCCGGAGGCGCTGACGCTCAAGCTGTCGCACCCGACCCGTGCCGGGCAGGACCAGATGGTCAAGATGGTGTCCGAAGGGCAGGGGTTTTATGGTGGCGAATTAACTGCCGATGTGTCCGGTCGCTGGTATGTGTCGATCGAGGATCCGTCTGGAAAGTGGCGGTTGCAGGGAGACTGGCAAGCTGACGCCGAGGAGTCGTTGCGCCTCGAGTCACGGCCGGAGAAGTAAAAAATTTATTGTGCTGTTAATGGGAGGTGACTTATGGCTTGGGAACTGTTATTCACTAGTGATTTTGGCCTGATGAGTGTTGCAGGTATTGTCTTCATGATCCTGATGGTGGTGTATATGGTCAGAATGTATAAGACGAAAATGGACGAAGAGACCCGCAAGCTCGGTAAGTAGATTCTGTTTTGAATGCCGCCTCTCGAGGCGGATTTATTCCCCCGTTCGGCACCGCCGTCGGGGGTTTGTCTTTTTGACGGGAAGGGCACGTTGGTATGACCCGGATGTTGAAAAGGGCAATCCTCGTTTCCATCCTGTTTCATTTGGCCATTTTGTTATCTTTTCGGCAACCGATATTGTTGACCGAGCCGACAAGCCAGGCTGCTACTAGGGCAATCTATGCGCTTCTCCATACCGCGGAGCGCTTGAAGCCTGAGAGCCCGCCGTTTGAGAGCCTGTCGGCCCCGACGGAAAAGTCCGTAGTGACTGCAACCGAGGCGTTCAAGAAACCTGGAACTGAGAAGAAAACCCCGGTTTTGCCGTCTTTTTCACGGTCGACCGCAACAGAAGACGTGGCAGTGACCGATAGAGCGGAAGTGGTTTCCGGCGAAGCGGCGCCGGCTTCCACTGCCGGGGTGGGCCAGGCGGAACAACTCAATGTCGATGGGGTGCGCCAATACCGCCTGAATCTCGCCCGCGAGGCTCGCCGTTTCAAGCGCTATCCCGACCTGGCTCGTGAGCGGCACTGGGAGGGCATCGTTGTACTTGTCGTGACGACGGTCGCCGGGGGGAAGGTGCCACAGGTGACGCTCAGCCAGTCGAGTGGCTTCGATCTACTGGATCAGGCAGCCCTTGAACTCCTGGAACTTGCCGTGCAAACCGCCGTGTTGCCCGAGAACCTGCGCGGCCATCAGTTCGGCTTGACGCTGCCCATCCACTATCGGCTCGACGATTGATCATGCCATCCTGCCCATGGGGCCGAGAGTGGTCTCGTGAAAGCCGAAACAGCCTCGTGCCACATCATCGAGGTAGCGTTCGAGGCAGTGCGTGACACTGCGGAATGCCATATCTTGCCAGGGAATGTCATCCGGCAGTACCAGGCTTACTTCGAGGCTTTCTTCGCCTGCCGCGTGATCTGCCGTGGCGAGACGCCCTCGATAGAAGAGGTGGACCTGATTTATGTGCGCGATGCTGACCATCGCGAATGGTGCGTCGACAATGATTTTCGCCCCGGCTTCCTCGAATGTTTCCCGGGTAGCGGCCTCGGCGGTTGTTTCGCCGTTCTCCATGAATCCTGCGGGCAGCGTCCAGTAGCCAAGTTGTGGCTCGATCGCCCGCCGGCAAAGAAGAATGCGGTCTTCCCAGGACGCAACACAACCCACTACTAATCTGGGATTCTCATAGTGAATGTGGCCGCAACGTTTGCAGACATGCCTGGGAAGAGCGTCGCCGGCCGGTATCTCGAAGGAAACGCTGGCGCCGCAATGCGAGCAAAACTTGATCATCGTATAGAGAAATTTTGGATTTAATGGCCAGTTTAGCACCTCCGAACTTTCCGGTTGCTTCATGTAGCGCAAACCGTCTGGTTTGCTTGGCCGATTCGGTACAATAGCAAGCAGTGTGGAGGCGCTTTCGGCTATCCTCGGTTGGATGTCCTGGCAAATGCGGTTTTGAGTCTTTGTTTCAGGCAGGTCTGGCTTGCTGTTGCGGGCCAGTCAATTACACAAAGCGGAGTTGTCCGGAGCAACACAGGAAAAATGCAAGTAACTGTCACCAAAGACCGCAATAGGGCTGTTCTCAAGCTTGCGGGTCGTTTTGATTTCAATACACACCGCGAATTCCGCGCGGCGGTTGAGCCGTTGGAGCTTGATGTCGAACTGGCGGCCGTGACGATTGATTTTTCCGAAGTTGAGTATCTGGACAGTTCTGCGCTTGGCATGCTCCTGATGCTGCGCGACAAAATGGGCGGCGCCAAGAAGGATGTGACGCTTTCCGGTGTTCACGGTAACGTGAAGCAGGTTCTCGATATTGCCAATTTCGACAAGCTTTTCCACATTGTCTGAAATTCATCTGGCTTTTTGCCGGTGGCCGGGTAGCAAAGCGGTGTGGGTGTGGACGTTCTTGCATTTTGCGCTTGTGCAGGTTTGTCGTACACGCCAGCGCTCGGGCTATAATTCGTCCCCGTTCCGGGATGCCCCCGTAGCATGAAGGTCGTGCAGTTGATTTGTAATCATCAGGTAGCGGTTCGATTCCGTTCGGGGGCACCAGACATTTCAGCCTTTAGCGTTCTCGTGCCCTAATCGCCGCGACAGATTGTCGGCCGCAAACAGCATTGCCTTGGCCAGTGGGCTGTCCCATTCCACGTTGAACTCGCCTACCGATCCAAGTGAGGTTATGGCCGCCACCATCACGCCAGTGTGATCGAATACTGGTGCGCTGAAACCGTTGATACCTGGGGTCAGGCTGCCCGTCGCCCGTGAAATGCCTTGCTGGCGTATCTCGGTGAGTGCCTTTTCAAATTGGCGGCGAATCGTGGTGATTGCCGTCTTGCCACTTTCCGACATATCCCGAAGTTCGTCGTCCAGCATCCGTTTGAGAAACGGCGAGCGGAAAAAGGCAGCAAACGCCTTTCCAGTGGCTGACTTGCACAGTGGCAAGACCGTGCCTGCCCGGAGCGTGATGGTGATCGGCCCCCCGGCATCGACGATTCGTACAATCGTGGCGCCACGGTTACCCCACACCGCAAGTGCCACAGTTTCCTGAATTTCCTCGCACAGGTTCTCTAGGATTGGTCCTGCAAGGCGGACTGGGTCAAGACGCCCGAGGCTGGAGAGGCCGAGATCCAGGGCGTAGCTGCCTAGGTCATAGCGTCCGCTAGCGCTGTCCTGCTCGACGATCCCGATCCGCATGAAGCTGACCATGTAGCGGTGCGCCTTTGCGGCGGGCATTCCGGCGCCCTTGGCGATATCGCGCAGCATCATCGGGCGGTTCGCGGCAGAAAGCACGCGCAGCAGGCGAAAGCCTACCTCGATTGACTGAATTCCCTGACGGTCGCTGGCTACTCGGGTGTCCATGGCTCTCTCGCTCAATCAAAGTTTCAATTCTGTATGTGTATGCCTGTTCTGCAGCGACGAATATAATCGCTAAACGAACAATTGGGAGCAGATATGCGCGCGGTACTTGTGGCAAATCCGAAGGGCGGGGCAGGAAAGACGACTTTAGCGACCAATCTTTCCGGATATTTCGCAAACAAGGACAAGAAGGTCACTCTATGTGATCTGGACCGGCAGCAATCTTCCTTGCGCTGGATGGCTTTTCGCGACCCTGCCATGGCGGCTGTGACTGGCTATTTCGCCGGCAACCAGATTGTCCTCAACTTGCCGCAAGAGGCTGACTGGGCGGTGCTCGATGCACCGGCAGGATTGCAGGGCTACAAATTGTCCGACTATCTGCGCACAGTCGACAAGGTGCTCGTTCCGCTCGTCCCTTCAGTTTTTGATATGGCGGCGACCGAAGATTTTCTCATTTCGATTCGCAGCGAACTTCGTGGGCGCCGCGCGAGCCTGGGTATTGTTGCAATGCGGGTTGATCCGCGCACCAAGGCGGCCGGGATGCTTGAAGAGTACCTGAAGCATTTCGATATTCCCATCGTGGCCTACTTGAGGAGCACCCAGAACTACGTCAATGTCGCCGCCGCCGGCCTCACCATCTTCGATCCGCCGCGAGCCCGGCATAAGCGGGACATTGAACAATGGCAGGGCTTGATAAGCTGGCTTGAAAAGAAATAGGCAAATTACTGGAATAGTTGTTGACAAAGGGTGGGGTGGTCAGGATAATGCGCCCCTTCGACGGACGCGGGGTGGAGCAGTCTGGCAGCTCGTCGGGCTCATAACCCGAAGGTCGCAGGTTCAAATCCTGCCCCCGCAACCAGCAAGCAAGACGCTTGGTTAAAGCCAAGCGTTTTTGTTTCTGAGAAGTTGGAAGTAATAGCAAGAAAGCACGGAAACAAATTGATGTTGCAGTGCTTGACTGGATTCGAGGTTTTCTTCATAATCTCGCTTCTCTGCTGCTGACGGGTTTTTTGCTTGTTGTAGCTTGATCTTTAAAAATTTGGACAACCGAT
>Ga0209048_10000063_pt1 | contig 97668 bp, 74 predicted proteins | sample FrelakmetCRP12CR_FD_187146 | JGI IMG/M metagenome (GOLD analysis project Ga0209048, IMG submission 187146) | Freshwater lake sediment microbial communities from the University of Notre Dame, USA, for methane emissions studies - CRP12 CR (SPAdes)... | ecosystem: Environmental > Aquatic >...
CGCTGCGCGACGTCGCGTCCTACGCCGCCGCCGGAGGACGGTACGGGTCCGGGTCCGGGACCCCCGATCGTCTGCGCGTGACCGCGAGCCTGCTGGCCGGCGTGCAGGAGCCTGGGCTGGCGCTGATCGACGCCCTGGACGGGCTGGAGGGGGTGGCGTCACTTGTCAGGGACCCGACCGAGGACGTGGCGTCGGTCGGCCGGCGTGCCGGCGAGATGCGCGATGAGTTCCGCTTTCTGCTTCGGGCCAGCGACCCCGATTATGTCTACTACCTCGAGGCCCGGGGCCGCGGCGTGTTCCTTCGCGCGTCGCCCATTGACGTGTCGACAATCGTGCGCGAGGCGCTGCTCGAACGGATGCAGGCGACCGTCCTCACCTCGGCCACGCTGAGCGTGGCGGGCTCGTTCGAGTACATTCGCAGCCGCCTCGGGGTCCGCGATGCCGGCGAGATCAGGCTGCCGTCGGAGTTCCGGTACGAAGAACAGGCAATCCTCTACCTGCCGACCGGCATGCCCGACCCGCGGTCGCCGCTGTTCGCCAGCGCCGCCAGCCGGCAAATCCTCGGGATCCTGACGCGCACCGAGGGGCGGGCCTTCGTGCTCTTCACCAGCTACTCGGTGCTGCGAGACGTCGAGCGCCAACTCGCGTCCGCGTTGGACTACCCGGTGCTCGTGCAGGGCAGCGCCCCGCGCTCGGTCCTGCTCAGGCAGTTCCGGTCGCTGGGCAACGCCGTATTGCTGGCCACCTCGAGCTTCTGGCAGGGCGTGGACGTGGTCGGCGAGGCACTGAGCTGCGTCATCGTGGACAAACTCCCGTTCGCGTCGCCGGCCGAACCGATCACGGCAGCACGCATCGAGGCCATCAACGCCCGCGGCGAGAGCGCCTTCGAACAGTACCAGCTCCCGCTGGCCATCCTGACCCTCGAACAGGGGTTGGGCCGGCTCATCCGTCACCGGCGCGACCGCGGGGTCCTCGCCGTGCTCGACCCTCGCATCCGTTCGAAGGCTTACGGCGCGCGGTTTCTCGAGGCCCTCCCGCCGGCTCCCGTCGTGTCCAGATTGGAGGACATCACCAGGTTCTTCGAGCACTGACCGGTTCGCCCGGGCGGCCCCCCCGACGGACCGCCCTTCGAGGCCCGTCCGGGCTTGCACTGCACGCCGACTGGTTTTCGGTGTACACTACGGAGCCGACGGTTCCCCCCCAAGCCGCCATCCTAGTACTTTCATCTCTACGTGACGGAGGATTCTGATGCTTCCCGTTGTTTCCGGCCGGCGCGCGCTGCTCGTGGCCTGTGCAGTGCTCCTGGCCGTTGCCATGACGTCGCCCGCGAGCGCCCAGTCTACAGGGATGCTCAAGGGGAAGGTGTTCGACGGCAAAGGCCAGCCAATCGAAGGCGCGAAGGTCACCATCGAGTTCAAGGACGGCATCAACCGCAGCTACCCTGGCAAGACCAACAAGAAGGGCGAATACACGCAGATCGGCCTGCCGCCCGGCAACTACAAGGTCACCGCCGAGAAGGAGAAAGTCGGCGTCCAGTCGCAAGACTGCCGCGTCAGGCTCGGCGAGACCTCCGAGGTCAACTTCAAGCTGGACGCCGCCACCTCCGGACCGACCAAGGAAGACGTGGCGAGGGTGGCGACCATCAAGAAGCTCTTCGACGACGGCGTGGCGGCGAGCCGCGCGGGTGACAACGACACGGCGCTGGCGAAGTTCACGGAGGCCGTGGCCGTGCTGCCGACCTGCTACGACTGCTACTACAACATCGGCTACGCTTACGCCCAGAAGAAGGAATACGACAAGGCCGAAGAGGCGTTCAAGAAGTCGATCGAGCTGAAGGGCGACTACATCGAGGCGTACAACGGCCTGGCGCAGATCTACAACGTGCAGAAGAAGTTCGACGACGCGCAGGCGGCCAGCCAGAAGGCGGCGGCGCTGGCGACGGCCGGCGGCGGGGCGGCGGGCGGCGGCGGCGTGGACGCGCTGTACAACCAGGGGGTCATCGCGTGGAACGCGGGCAAGGCCGAGGACGCGAAGAAGTCCTTCGAGGAAGCGCTGAAGGCCGACCCCAAGCACTCCAACTCGCACTACCAGCTGGCGATGTGCCTCATCAACCTCGGGAAGCTGCCCGAGGCGGTCACGGAATTCGAGTCGTATCTGCAGCTCGCGCCAGACGGCCAATACGCGGCCCAGGTCAAGGCGATGCTGTCGCAGTTGAAGAAGTAGGGAAAACCCATCGAGGGGCCTGATCGCGAGGAGGTCGCTGGCGGTCGATGGGCTGCCCGCGACCTCTTTCTGTCTCCGCCTGTGACGACCGACGCCGACCTTGCCGCTCGTCTCGCAGACGTTCGCCGGCGGATGGCGCAAGCGGCCCGGCGCGCGGGCCGCCTGCCGGAGGACGTACGCCTGGTCGCCGTGTCGAAGACGTACGCGATCGATCGCGTGAGGGCGGCAGCCGACGCGGGGCAGCGCGATTTCGGCGAGAACCGGGTCCAGGAGGCGCTCGAGAAGATCGGAGCCGCCCCGGACCTCGCGGTGCGCTGGCATCTCATCGGGCACCTCCAGTCGAACAAGGCCAGGAAGGCGGCCGCTTCGTTCGCGTGGATCCACTCGATCGATCGGGTGGACCTTCTGGACGCGGTCGAGCGCGCGGCCATCGACGCAGGGACGGCGCCCGAAATCCTCGTGCAGGTGGACCTGGCGGGCGAGCCGACCAAGCATGGCGCCGCCGTGGACCTGGTCCGCGTCCTGGTTGACCGCGCCGCCCGGTGCCGCGCCGTTCGCCTGGCCGGACTGATGCTCCTGCCGCCGTGGCTGGAGGACCCCGAGGACGTCCGGCCCTACTTCCGCCGGTTGCGCGAACTCCGCGACCGCCTGACCGGGGAGGGCGTGCCCGCCGCGATGCTGCGGGAACTGTCGATGGGCATGAGCCACGACTTCGAGGTCGCCATCGAGGAAGGGGCCACGCTGGTCCGGGTCGGGACGGCGATCTTCGGCGGGCGTCAGGCCTAGCAGTTTGCTGAAGAACGCAATCCGCGGCGTCGGTCGCACTGGAGTCCCTGCGTCCAGCGACCGAAACGTAATATGCTGGATAGACGTTCGGCGGAACGCCGAAGCTCGTGCGTTCATGCAGTACAGGAGGCAGGTTCATGAAGGTTACCCCACTCGATCTGCGGCAGGCCAAGCTGCGAGTGACGATGCGCGGCTACGATCGCAACGAGGTGGACGCCCTGCTGAACGAAGTGGCCGACGACTACGAGCAGGCGCTTCGCGAGTCCGACCGGCTGCACCAGGAAATGCTGCGGCTCGAGGCGGTGGTCACCGAACACCGTGAGCACGAACGGAATCTCCGCAACACGCTGCTCACCGCGCAACGCCTCGCCGACGAAATCCGGGAGCACGCGGAGACCGACTCGCGTCGCCTCCTCGAAGATGCCGAGTCCCGCGCCGAGATGATCTTCCAGCAGACGCAGGGGCGGCTCGAGGAAGTCCAGCGGGAGATCGACGGCCTCAAGCTCAAGCGGCGCGACGTGGAGACGACGCTCCAATCGACCATTGCCACGCTCCGCAACGCCCTGGAGTTCGTGCGCGAACAGGAACAGAAGGAACGCGAGGACAAGATCCTCCTCCATCGTCCCCGCCACGCCACCGTGGAGCCGCCGGCCCAGGTCGCACCGCAGGCTCAGGCCGCGACCGCGTCCGGCGCCAGCGCCGTGATGCGGGCGCTCGATGCGGCCGCCGAGGAACAGAAATAGTCACCGCCGATCTCGTCATCCGCCACTCCAGGCAGGTGCTCACCTGCGCCGGGCGGGCGCCGCGCCGGGGCGCTGCCCAGGCGGTCGTGTCGCCCATCGTCAACGGCATCGTCGCCTCACGGTCCGGGCGGATTGTGTTCGTGGGAACCGAGGCGGAGTTCCAGGCGGGCGTCGAGACCTCCCCCGGCGCCGTCGTGCTCGATGCCGACGGGGGCACAGTCGTCCCCGGCTTCGTGGATCCGCACACCCATCTCATCTACGCGGGGGACCGGCGCGAGGAGCTGCGCCGCCGCCTGGCCGGCGCCACGTACGCCGAGATCGCGGCCTCGGGCGGCGGCATTCTCAGCACCGTGCGCGCGACGCGCGAAGCTACCGAGGACGCGCTCGTCGAGTCGGCGCGGCATCGCCTCGCCGAGATGCTGCGATGCGGGACGACCACGGCCGAGGCGAAGAGCGGCTACGGCCTCGAGACGGGCACCGAGCTGAAGATGCTGCGCGCCATCAGGCGGCTCGCCGACGTGCAGCCGATCGACCTGGTGGCCACGTTCCTCGGCGCGCACGAGATCCCGAGGGAGTACCGCGAGCGCCGCGCGGCGTACATCGACATCCTCACGGAGGAGATGATCCCGGCGGTCGCGTCGGACCGGCTGGCCGCGTGGTGCGACGTGTTCTGCGAGACCGGCGTCTACACGCCCGACGAGTCGCGCGCCATCCTGGAGGCGGGCGCGAGGGCCGGACTGCGGCCGCGCATCCACGCCGACGAACTGGCGGCCAGCGGAGGGTCCGACGTCGCCGCGGATGTCGGCGCCCGGTCGGCCGACCACCTGTTGTTCGTGCAGCCGGCGTCCGCCGATCGCATGGCGCGGGCGGGCGTCGTCGCCACCCTGCTGCCGGCCGCCGCGTTCTACCTGAAGCTCGGGCGGTTCGCGCCGGCGCGCATGCTGATCGAGCACGAGGTCGCCGTCGCGCTCGCGACGGACCTCAATCCCGGGGGCGGCTTCACCCCGTCGATGCCGTTCGTGATCGCGCTCGCGTGCTTCGGGATGGGGATGACGCTGGAGGAAGCGCTCGTCGGCGCAACGCTGAACGCCGCCTACGCGATCGGGCGCGACGCGGACGTGGGCAGCCTCGAGCCCGGCAAGATGATGGACGCGGTCGTGGTGGACGGCGAAGCGGTGGATCTGATCCGGGTTGGCGCATCGGCCATCAAGGCCGTCGTCAAGCGCGGCCGCGTGGTCGCCTGACCTAGTAGAGCCTCATCATGACCGACACCGTCGGCTTGAACTCCCAGGGGTAGTAGTACCCGGGCAGAATCTGCAGCCGTTCCATGTAGGTCCCTTCGATGGTCATCTGCGTTGACGGCTGGGTCACGGCGCCCGCCTGGGGGGAGGTCATCCCGTCCTCGCAGTTGTAGGTCGGCTTGTTGCCCCGGTGGATGTTCAGCCCGTTGGCCGCGATGGGCACCCCGTAGCCGCCGGCCGCCATCAGCGCCTCGTCGCACAGCTGCTTGTCGGCCTTCCTGTCGCCGAACTGCACGAGTTGCTGGAGGGCGTCCTCGTAGCGGTAGTAGTTCCAGGCGGCGCTGCCGACCCGGAACGCGCCGTGGATGACGATCAGCGCAATGACGATCTTGATCAGCGTCTTGATCATGGCACACCGATCCCTGAGCCGGAGTACGGACGGGGGTCGTCATTCGGTCTTTCGGCCGATCAGGCGCCGAACGATAGGGGCCGGCCGCTCATCGGATGACGTCGAACATCCTCGACCAGCGGGTCCTGGAGAAGAAGTGCGTGACGACCGTGAACAGGTCCTTCACGGTGGCCCCGATCCCGGTCTGCTGGTAGTCCTCGGTTTCCGACTCGTAGGACCAGTAGATCATCACCGCGCGGCCCTTGATGTCCTCGCGCGCGAGCAGGCCCCAGTAGCGGCTGTCCTGCGAATTGTCCCGGTTGTCGCCCATCACGAAGTACTTGCCCGCCGGAATGGTAATCGGGCCGTAGCGCTCGCGCAGGTCGTAGGACGTCACCTCCGAGAACGTTGACGGACCCTGCGGCGGCTCGAGAAAGTGGACGTACGGCTCGTCGATCGGCTTGCCGTTGATGTAGACCCGCTTGTCCTTCACCTCGAGCGTCTCCCCGGGGAGGCCGATGACGCGCTTGATGAAGTCACGCTCGCGGTCCTCGGGGTACTTGAAGACGATGATGTCGCCGCGGCGGACCGGGCGCTCCGGCAGCAGCGCGCGCTCGATCGAACTGCCGGCGGGGCCGAACATGAACTTGTTCACCAGCAGGTGGTCCCCGATCAGCAGGTTGTTCTCCATCGAGCCCGTCGGAATCTTGAACGCCTGGACGACGAACGTGCGGATGAAGAGCGCGAGGATCACCGCGATGACGACCGACTCGAAGTACTCGCGGAACATGGACTTGCGGAAGGGCTGCGGGACAGCCGCCGCCGGCCCTTGCGCGGGCGCGGGTTTCGGCGAGGCCTTCTTCTGATTCTTCACAGGCACTCCGGATCGAACGTCTTCCGTCTTCTGTCTTCCGAGATTCTACTCTTCCCCACCCATCTTGAGCACGGCCAGGAACGCTTCCTGCGGGATCTCGACCCTCCCGACCCGTTTCATCCGGCGCTTGCCTTCCTTCTGTTTCTCGAGCAGCTTGCGCTTGCGCGAGATGTCGCCGCCGTAGCACTTGGCCAGGACGTTCTTGCGCAGCGCCTTGACGGACTCGCGCGCGATGATCCGGCCGCCGATGGCCGCCTGGATGGCGACCTCGAACATCTGCCGGGGGATCAGGCCTCGCATCTTGCTCGCGAGCGTCCGCCCGCGTTGATAGGCCGCGTCGCGATGGACGATGACCGACAGTGCGTCCACCGGGTCGCCGTTCACCAGGATGTCCAGCTTCACGAGCGGCGATTCCCAGTAGCCGGTGACGTGGTAGTCGAGCGACGCGTATCCGCGCGAGATGGTCTTCAGTCGATCGTAGAAGTCGAGCACGACCTCGTTGAACGGCAGCTCGTAGGTGATCAGCACGCGGTTGCTGGCCAGGTACTCCAGCGTCTTCTGGATGCCGCGCTTCTCCTGGCAGAGCGTGAGGATGCCGCCGACGTGCTCGGCTGGCGTCAGGATCATCGCGGTGATGACGGGTTCCTCGAGCGACTTGATCCGCCCGGCGTCCGGCAGCTTCGCCGGGCTGTCCACCTCGTGGACCTCGCCGTCCGTCGTCGTCACCCGGTACAGGACGCCCGGCGCCGTCGTCACCAGGTCCTGGTTGAATTCGCGCTCGAGACGCTCCTGCACGATCTCCATGTGCAGAAGGCCGAGGAAGCCGCAGCGGAACCCGAATCCGAGCGCGGCGGAGGTCTCGGGCTCGTAGAAGAACGAGGCGTCGTTCAGCCGCAGCTTCTCGAGCGCGTCGCGAAGTTCGGGGTACTCGTGACCCTCGACCGGGTAGAGCCCCGCGAACACCATCGGCTTCAGTTCCTTGAACCCGGGAAACGGCTCGGCCGTCGGCCGGACGGCCTCGGTGATGGTGTCGCCGAGCTTCGCGTCCGCAACACGCTTGATGCCCGCTGTGATGAACCCGACCTCGCCCACGCCCAGGTCGTCGAGAGGCACCGCCTTGGGGGTGAAGGCGCCCACCTCCTCGATCTGGTATTCCTGGCCGAGGGCCATGAAGCGCACCCTCATTCCCTTGCGGACCACTCCGTCGATCACCCGCACGACAATGACCACGCCGCGGTAGGAGTCGTACCAGGAGTCGAAGATCAAGGCCTTGAACGGCGCGTCGGGCGAGCCGGCCGGCGGCGGCAGGCGATGCACGATCGCTTCGAGGACGTCCCTGGTGCCGGTGCCCACCTTGGCGCTGGCCAGAATCGCGTGGCTGCCGTCGAGGCCGATGATGTCCTCGATTTGCCGCCTCGTCTCGTCGGGCTGGGCGCCCGGCAGGTCGATTTTGTTGATGACGGGGACGATCTCGAGGTCGTTCTCCACCGCAAGGTAGGCGTTCGCCAGTGTCTGCGCCTCGACGCCCTGCGCGGCGTCAACCAGCAGGACGGCACCCTCGCAGGCGGCCAGCGACCGGGTCACTTCGTAGGAGAAGTCCACGTGGCCCGGCGTGTCGATCAGGTTCAGGATGTACGTGTTCCCGTCGTCGGCCGCGTAGGTGAGGCGGACCGGGTGCGCCTTGATCGTGATGCCCCGCTCCTTCTCGAGGTCCATGCTGTCCAGCAGCTGGGCCTCCATCTCGCGCGACTGCACGGCGCCCGTCAGCTCGAGAAAGCGGTCGGCGAGCGTGGACTTGCCGTGATCGATGTGCGCGATGACGGCGAAGTTGCGGATGAAACGCGGGTCCATTGCGATCGTTGAATTGTATCAGCAGAAGAAGCCGGAACTCAGAAGCCGGAATCCAGAGGGAAAACCGCGAACGCCCCGCTGTCCGAAAAACGAAAAGCCAGGAGCGGGACGGCGGCTCCTGGCTTCTGGCTTCTGAATTCTGAATTCTGAATTCTTACTTCGCCACTTCCGTCTTGAGCACGATGCTCTCGCCGGCGAACTGCTGGACGACCGAGAGGACGCCGGTGTAGAGGAACCCGATCTGGAACAGCATCAGGAACGGCACCGTGGCGTAGATGCCGTTGGCCAGCGCGTAGAACACCGTCCAGGTGAAGTAGAGGCCGAGCATCAGCTCGATGAGCGGCTGGACGGCGACCGTCTGGCGGTACTTCTTGCTCTGCCACTCGTCGGTGTCCTGCCGCGTGACGCCGAACTTGGGCGTGCGGACGAACTCGCTCTTCTTGTCGAACAGCGCCTCGATCACGGCCTTGGTGTTGTTCACCGACAGCCCGATGCCGATGGACATCAGGAACGGCAGGTATTTCAGCCGCGACTTCCAGCCCTCCGGATAGAGCTCCCGCTGGGAGACGATGTAGAAATTGGCGACCGAGGCGGTGGCGGCGAAGAAGAGCGGCACGTCGATGAGGAGCATCTCGTACCAGCCCATGTTGTACCGGATCACCATCGACGGGAAGATGAGCAGGCACAGGGCGCTCATCAGCAGGTAGTTGAAGTTCGCCGTCAGGTGCATGAACGCCTCGGCCTTCACCTCGAACGGGGCGTTCGACCGGAGGATGTGCGGCAGCAGCTTCAGGCAGGTCTGGATCGACCCCTTCGCCCAGCGGTGCTGCTGCGACTTGAAGGCGTTCATCTCCACGGGCAATTCGGCCGGCGCTTCGACCTCGGGCAGGAACACGAACTGCCAGCCCTTGAGCTGCGTGCGGTAGCTGAGGTCGAGGTCCTCGGTCAGCGTGTCGTGCTGCCACCCGCCGCCGTCGGCGATCGCTTCGGGCCGCCAGATGCCCGCCGTGCCGTTGAAGTTGAAGAAGCGGCCGGACCGGTTGCGCCCGCCGTGCTCGAGCACGAAATGCGCGTCGAGCAGGATCGACTGCACCTTGGTCAGCAGCGAGAAGTCCTGGTTGATGTGCGTCCAGCGCGCCTGCACCATCGCCACGCGCGGGTCGGCGAAGTACGGCACTGTCGAGGTCAGGAAGTCCACGGACGGGACGAAGTCGGCGTCGAAGATCGCCACGTAGCGGCCGGCCGCGACCTTCAGTCCGGCGTCGAGCGCGCCCGCCTTGTAGCCGCTGCGGTTGTCGCGGTGGATGTACTTGATGTCGAAACCCTGCACGGCGTAGCGCTGGGCGGCCAGACGGGCGATGTCCTGAGTCTCGTCGGTCGAATCGTCGAGAATCTGAATTTCGAGGCGGTCCTTCGGGTAGTCCATCCGGCAGACGGCCTCGACGAGGCGGTCCACCACGTACATCTCGTTGTAGAGCGGCAACTGCACCGTGACAGCCGGCCACGTCTCCGGCACGGAGGGCGTCGCCACTTTGTCGCCCTTGTGCTTCATGTAAAGATACACAAGGTAGTAGCGGTGCCAGCCGTAGACGGCGAGGATGCTCAGGATGAAGAAATACGCCCCGAGGGTCAGCGTTTCAGTGGGCGTCATAGGGTCTCGTGTCCCGTAGTCGTCAGCGAACCTTTAATTATACAGACTGGTCTGGCGAAATCAAGGCGCCCTCTCGCGTGCCGTCCCGGAGCCGTCCATGAATCTGCCGCCTCTTCGCGACATCCTCGAACAGGTTTCCCGCGGCACCTTGCCGGCCGCCGAGGCCGAGCAGCGCCTGACCGACTACCTGCGCGAACTGCCTTACGAGGACCTCGGGTTCGCGCGGGTGGACCACCACCGTGCCCTCCGGCAGGGATTCCCCGAGGTCATCCTGGGTACAGGCAAGAGTCCGGCCCACATCGCTGCCATCGCCAGCCGGATCGTCGCCAGGGGACATTCGCTCCTGGTCACCCGCACCGACGAGACGGCCTACGCGGCAGTTCAGGCGGAGGTTCCGGCGGCCGCCTTCCACCCGGGGGCCCGGGCTATCACATTTCAGCAACAGGACATCGCGCCAGGCCGCGGCGTCATCCTGGTGGTCGCCGCCGGGACCGCCGACCTTCCCGTCGCCGAGGAGGCCGTGGTCACCGCCGAGCTCATGGGCAATCAGGTCGAGCGGCTCTACGACGTCGGCGTGGCCGGGCTGCACCGGCTATTGAGCGCGCACGATCGCCTCACTGCGGCGCGCGTGATCGTCGTCGTGGCCGGCATGGAAGGGGCGCTGCCGAGCGTGATCGGGGGACTCGTCCAGGTGCCGATCGTCGCCGTTCCGACCAGCGTCGGCTACGGCGCCGCCTTCGGCGGGCTGGCGGCGCTCCTGGGCATGCTCAACAGCTGCGCCGGCGGCGTGTCTGTGGTAAATATCGACAACGGTTTCGGGGCAGCCACGATCTCCAGCCTGATCAACCACCTTTAACCATCTACGGTCTTGCGATCGAGGTGTCTCGCGATCGAGGCCCCACGATCCAGGTCGCGAGTTCCATCGGTCGCAAGATCGCAGGATTCTGTCCGTAACATCTTGACTTCTCTGCCTTTGGGACCGATATTGCACTTGGACGGCCGTGGCAGCCTGTGGTAGTGTAGGAGGTTGCCTCCGCTGAAGCGGCTGGCCGACGGATGTGCCGTTCGCCTTCCTCAGCCCTGTTTCCAACCCCGATATGCAGCGAGCTGCGCAGCAAGCCCTGGAGTTTCCGCGGATCGTCGAAGCGGTGCGCAGTTTTGCCGCGACGCCGCTCGGCCGAGAACGACTGGCGTCGTTGCGACCCCAGTCCGATTCGCGCCGGGTCGCGCAATGGCTCGGGGCGACCACCGAGGGGGCCCGCTACCTGGCGGACGGTGGCCTCTTTCCCCTTCAGGCGTCGTCCGACATCGACGCCACGTTGTTGGCGCTCGCCGTCGAAGGCCGGCCCCTCGAGCCGCTCCGGCTCCTTGGGCTCGCGGATTTCCTCGACTCGCTCGAGCAGACCCGCGCCGCCATCCGGCGCGCCGCCGGCAGCTACGTGTACCTCGCGGCATTGTCCGACATGGCGGCGTCGTTCAAGTCGGAAGTCGCGGACATCCGCGAGAAGATCGACGCCGCCGGCGAGGTGAACGACCACGCCAGCGGAGAATTGCGGGCGATCCGCGACCGCCTGCGCAAGCAGCGCGCGCGGTTGAGGAACATGCTCGAGTCGTATCTGCGCGGGCGCGAAACGTCGCGCTACCTGCAGGACCAGATCGTGACGGACCGCAACGGACGCTACGTGCTCGTCGTCCGGGCCGAGCACCGGTCCGCCATCCCCGGCATCATCCACGGAAGTTCGTCGAGCGGCGCCAGCCTGTATCTCGAGCCTCTCAGCACGGTGGACATCAACAACGACGTCGTGGCGCTCGAAGAGCAGGAAACCTCGGAGATCCGCCGCATCCTGCTGGCCCTCACCGACGCGTTCCGCCGCCGCGCCGTCGATCTGCAGCGGACGCTGGAGTCGGCCACCGAGCTCGACGTCGTGCAGGCGAAAGCGCGGTTCTCCCAGTTGATCGGCGGCGTCGAGCCGATCATGGCCAACGACGGCGGGCTCGAGCTTCGCTCGGCCCGGCACCCGCTCCTCATTCGGGCGGTCACCGACCGACTCTCGGGGACCGCGCCCGACGAACTGGACGCGGATGAAGGCCGTGACGCGGGAAGCGTTGCCGGGAGTGATGTCCGCCCCGGGGGCGGGGATACAACTCCGGGACAGTTGTCCCGCGCCGCCGAGCCCGTGCCAGTTGACATCCTGCTGACACCGCCGGCGAGCGTGCTCGTCATCACGGGTCCCAACACCGGCGGCAAGACCGTGGCGCTCAAGACCACCGGCCTGCTGGCCCTGATGGCGCAGGCGGGCCTTCACATCCCCGCCGCGCCCGGGTCCCGCCTCCCGGTGTTCCGCGGCGTGTTCGCCGACATCGGCGACGAGCAGTCCATCGCCGCGAACCTCAGCACGTTCTCGTGGCACATCGCGAACATCGTCTCGATGGACCGGATGCTCGCGCTGCCTGCGCTCGTGCTGTTCGACGAGCTCGGATCGGGCACCGACCCCGCCGAGGGCGGCGCGCTGGCCACCTCGGTCGTCGATCACTTCAGGTCCCGCGGCGCCATCGTCGTCTGCACGAGCCACAGCGACGCCGTGAGGACGTATGCGACAACGACGGCGGGCGTGACGGTGGCGGCGTTCGGCTTCGACCCGGCGTCGTTCGCGCCGACCTATCGCCTGGTCTACGGGTCGCCCGGCCGCAGCCTGGCGCTCGAGATCGGAGGCCGCCTGGGTCTTGCCCCGGCGGTCCTCGCCAGGGCCCGCCAGAACCTCGGCGCCCGCGAAGCGCAGATGGCCGAGCAGCTGACGAGGATCGATCGGAGCCTCCAGGAACTGGAGCACGAGCGCCGGCTGGTGGCGCGGGAACGACAGGCCATTGCCGAGTCCGAGGCGCGTTACGCGCAGCGTGAGGAAGGGCTGCGTCAGCGCGAGGAAGCCTTCCGCCGCAAGACAGAGGAACGGCTGGACGAGCGGCTTCGCGACGCACGCCGGGACATCGACAAGGTGATCGACGACCTCAAGAAGAAGGCGTCGGACATGGCCGGGGAGGCCGAGCGGCGAATGTCGAAACGGACGTTCAGCGGGCCGCCGATCTCCACCGGTGACGCCGGGGCCGCCCGCGTGGACGCGCGCCAGGCTCTCGAGGACGTGGCGGCACGGTTCCACGGCGGGGAGGCGCCGACTCCGCAGCCGCCGGCCACCACCGAAGGACATCCCTCCGTCGGCGACCGCGTCGTCGTCGGGGGCCTCGGCCTGGAGGGGACGCTGGTGGGGCTGCACGGCGACGATGCCGAGGTCGATGTGCAGGGCAAGCGCGTGCGCGCGCGGGGGAGCGACCTGCGGCTGGTGTCCAAGGGCGGCGCCACGCCGACGAAGCCCGCAGGCCGGGTGAGCGTGAACCTGCAGATGCAGCCTCGCAGCGAGGACACCATCGCCGATCTGAACGTGATCGGCTGCACCGTGGAAGAGGCGCTGTCGCGGACCGAGCGGTTCCTGGACGAAACGCTCCTCGTGGAGCAGCGAACCGTGCGCGTCATCCACGGCTACGGCACCGGACAGCTGCGCCGGGCGATCGCGGAGTACCTGAAGAACCACCCGCTGGTGTCGAGCTACCAGCAGGCGGCGCCGGAAAAGGGCGGCGGCGGCGTGACGGTCGTCGAACTGAAGGAGTAGGGAGTGGCCCTGTTCCCCCAGACCTTCATCGACGACCTGCGCACCCGGGCGGACATCGTCCAGGTCGTGCAGGATTACGTGCCGCTGAAGAAGTCGGGAGCGACGTGGAAGGGACTGTGCCCGTTCCACGGCGAGAAGACGCCGTCGTTCCACGTCAACCCGGACAAGGGCTTCTTCTACTGCTTCGGGTGCCAGGCCGGCGGCGACGTGTTCAAGTTCGTCGAGCTGCAGGAGAAGGTCGGGTTCCAGGAGGCGGTGCGGCTGATCGCGCACAAGTTCGGGATGACGGTGCCGGAAACGAGCGGCGCCGAGGAGACCGACAGCGTCGAGCGCGAGACGCTGCTCAAGATCCACGAGGCCGCGACGACGTGGTTCCGGGAGCAGCTGGCGGCGCCGGGCGGCACGAGGGCGCGGCAGCAACTGGCGGCGCGCGGCGTCAGCCGCGAGACGATCGACAGCCTCGGGCTCGGCTATTCCCTGCCGTCGCGCGAGGCGCTCAAGCAGTGGCTGCTTCGGCAGGGATTCGGGCTCCCGCTCCTGGTGAAGAGCGGGCTCGTGGTGCAGCGCGACGACAAGGAGACGGTGGATCGGTTCCGCGGCCGCCTGATGATCCCGATCTGCCGCGACAGCGGTTCGGTGGTCGCCTTCGGCGGGCGCGCGATGGAGGCCGAACAGCAGCCGAAGTACCTGAATTCGCCGGAAACGCCGATCTACTCGAAGAGCCGGACGCTCTACGGGCTGCACCTGACGAAGGGCGACATCCGGCGCGTCGGCTACGGGGTGCTGGTCGAAGGGTATTTCGATTTCGCGCAGGCGCGGCAGGCGGGGGTCCTCGCGGTCGTGGCGTCCTGCGGCACGGCGCTCGCAGTGCAGCAGGCGCACCTGCTGCGGCGATTCACGGCGAAGGTCGTGCTGAGCTACGACCCGGATGCCGCCGGCCAGGGTGCCGCGGAACGTTCGTCGCAGCTGCTCGTGCAGGAAGGGTTCCTGGTGAACGTCGCACTCCTGCCGCCGGGGGACGACCCGGACGGGTTCATCCGGAAGCAGGGCGCGGGCGCCTACATGGACCGGATCAAGGCGTCCCGCCCCTACCTCGAGTACCTGCTCGACCGGGCGGCGGAGGGCAGGGACTTCGGGATCGACGAGGTGCGGCGCGAGTTCCTGAACCGGATGCTGCCCATCGCGGCGCAGATCCCGGATGCGGCGGGCCGCGACCAGTTCGCCGACCGGCTCGCCCACAAGGCGCGCATTACGGAAGACGTTGTTCGCGCCGAGATTCGCAAGGCCGCCGTGGAACGCCGGACCACGTTGACCGTCCGGGAACTGCCGAGCTTCGGGCAGATTCGGTCGGCCGAACGAGGCCTGATCTGGGCCGTGTTTCACGACGACGACGCGGCACGGGAGGCGCTGGCCAGCCTCGATCCGGAGGATTTCGAGACGATGCTGACCCGCCGGATCCTCGAAGTGGCGCAAAGCCTGCACGAAAGCGGGACGGAAGACGTACCCGCGGGGCTCCTCGCGCGTCTAAATACTGAGGAGGCCAGGCTGGTGACCGGGATCGCGGCCGAGTCGGTCCGGCCGGTGCCGGCCGCCGAGTCGGCGGCGGAACTGAAGCTGCTCCGGTACGAGCGGGAACGCGCCGGCCTGCAGCGCGAGATCGAACAGCTGCAGTCGAGCGGAGAGGGCGGGGAGCGGATGGAAGCCCTCGGACAACGAAAAGTGGAGTTGAGCCGGGAGATCAACCGGCTGCGGATCGCCTGACAACCGGGCCACGCGTGAACATCATGATTTCGAGGAGGACTGCCCTTGTCGATTGAGGACAAATACGACGAGGTACGGCAGCTGATCTCCATCGGCAAGGAGAAAGGCTACCTGCTCTACGACGAGGTGAACGACCTCCTGCGGTCGGATATCACGTCGCCGGACGAGCTCGACGACCTGTTCAACACCTTCGGCACCGCGGGCATCGAGGTCGTCGACTCGGAGGCGAAATACCGAGAAGACAAGCAGGAGGCCGGCGACGAGCTCGAGCTCGATCTCACGCCGGGCGCCCTCGACAAGACCAACGACCCGGTGCGCATGTACCTGCGGGAGATGGGCACGGTCCCGCTGCTCACCCGCGAGGGCGAGGTCGAAATCGCGAAGCGGATCGAACGCGGGAAGCGGGCGGTCATCAAGTCGATCTCGCGCACGCCGACCGTGGCGCGCAAGGTGATCGAGATGGGCGAGCGCCTGAAGGCCGGCGAGCGGACCATCCGCGAGCTGGTGATCTTCAACGACGAGGAGATCACCGACGAGCGGATCGACGAGCGTACGCGCCAGGTGCTGCACCAGATCGACGCCGTCCGCAAGGCGCGCATGTCCTACGAGAAGGCGGTCGAGAAGCTCTCGGCCACGCCCAAGAAGGACAAGCGGAAGTACCGGCGGGCGCGGTGGAGGACGCTGCGCGGTCGCGTTGCCGTCTCGCAGCTGATCAGGGCGATCGAGTTCACCGAGTCGGTCAAGCGCCGGCTGATCGAGGACATCAAGGACTCGGTGGAGCGCGTGCAGCGCCTGCAGCGGGAGGTGGACGGCCTCGAGCGGCTGCTCAACCCGAAGAACAAGAAGGCGAGGCTCAAGGAGGACGATCGCAAGGCGACCGCCCAGCGGCAGAAGGAACTCAAGTCCGAGGTGAAACGCCAGGCGGACGAACTCGAAGAGAACACCGAGCAGCTCAGGCGCACGCTCGACACGATCCGCCGCGGCGAGGCGCAGGCCGAGCAGGCCAAGAAGGAGCTGGTCGAGGCCAACTTGCGCCTCGTGGTGTCGATCGCGAAGAAGTACACGAACCGCGGCCTGCAGTTCCTGGACCTGATCCAGGAAGGCAACATCGGCCTGATGAAGGCCGTGGACAAGTTCGAATACCGCCGGGGCTACAAGTTCTCGACCTACGCGACGTGGTGGATCCGCCAGGCCATCACGCGGGCGATCGCCGACCAGGCTCGGACCATCCGCATCCCGGTCCACATGATCGAGACGATCAACAAGCTGATCCGGACGTCGCGCTCCCTCGTCCAGGAACTCGGCCGCGAACCGACCTCCGAGGAAATCGCCAAGCGGATGGACATCCCGGTGTCGAAGGTCCGCAAGGTCCTCAAGATCGCGCAGGAACCGATTTCCCTCGAGACACCGATCGGGGAGGAGGAGGACAGCCATCTCGGCGACTTCATCGAGGATCGCGGCGTCGTGTCGCCGGCCGACGCGGTCATCAACCTGAACCTGCGCGAGCAGACCGAGTCGGTCCTCAAGACGCTGACGCCGCGCGAGGAGAAGGTGATCAAGATGCGCTTCGGCGTGGGCGACGGCAGCGAGCACACGCTCGAGGAGGTCGGCCAGAACTTCGCGGTGACCCGCGAGCGCATCCGCCAGATCGAGGCGAAGGCGCTCCGCAAGCTGCGGCACCCGTCGCGCAGCCGCAAGCTGCGGGCGTTTCTCGAGGGCAGGACGTAGACAGAAGTCGGGACTGACGAACGTCAGTCGGACCTGTCGGGCGTCAGTCGGGACTGAAGATTGTCAGTCGGAACTGACGGTGAGTGGTCGAGAAGGGCGCCGGTGAGCGATTGCCGGCGCCCTTCTGTTGTACGCGGCCGTGCGGACGACCCGCCGATCGTCAGCTGCTTGCGCGCGGGATCCGACGGCGTGACAATGGGCGGGTTGGCATACCGCTCTGCCGTCCGAGCGCGCGGTTTCCGGCCCGCGATCCGCAATTACCCGTTCCACCCGGACGGGGTTCTCTATCAGGGCCGCATACGATGGAAGCTCAGGTCATGCTGACCACGGCGGATCTCGGGGCGATCCTGCTCGCTTCGTGGCGTACCAATTGCCAGGTTACCGCCAACTTGGTCGAACATCTTCCCTCCGAGCTGTGGAGTGCCGCTGTTCCGGCAGCTCCACGACGCACGGTTCGCATGGTGGCCGCGCACATTCACAACTCCCGGAGTTCGTGGATCAGGACTCTCGGACAGGAACACGGGATCCTGGCGCCAAAGCTGGTCGATCGGCGAACGGTGACGCGGCGCGAACTGCTGTCGGCGCTCACGCGGAGTGGCAAAGGCATCGAGTCGCTTCTCGAACTCGGACTTGCCAACGGCGGCCGGGTGCCACCTTCCAAGGCTTACGTCTGGCGCAACCTCCCCTTGGACGTCGGGCACGTGCTGACCTATTTCGTCGCGCATGAGGGCCACCACCGAGGCCAGCTCGTCCTGCTGGCCCGAGAACTTGGCCATCCGTTCGGGCGAGAGGTGTTGGAGGGTCTCTGGCAGTGGAACCGACGCGCGCACGAAAGGGCAACGCGATGAGCGTGAGACGGAAGATCAGTGTCTACATTGCCACGCGCGCCGACGGGTGCACTGCCAGGCCGGACGGCGATGTCGAACTCAATCGGGGCGATTGTCGCGGGCGTGCTCGTGATCATCATCGTCACGACGCTCGTCGATATCGTGCTGCACCTCACCGGCGTCTTTCCGCCCATGAGCCAGCCGATCAACGACGCGCTCGCTCTGCTCGCGACCTCCTACCGCATCGTCATCAGCGTCGGCGGTGCCTGGCTCACAGCCCGACTCGCGCCGAATAGGCCCATGAGGCACGCCATGATCCTCGGCGTCGTGGGCACCGCCCTTGGGCCGGCGGGTGTCGCGGCGACCTGGAACTTGGGACTCGGGCCCAGGTGGTACCCAATCTCGATCGCCGTGCTCGCGATACCGCAGTGCTGGCTCGGCGGAAAGATCGACGCCAGACAGCACCAGGAACCTTCGGAGGAGCTGCGATGATCGACAACGATCGCCGACGACTCATTTTTCACGGCGCCATCGTGATGTTCGTTGGACTGCTCTGTGGCTACCCGGCACTGGGGGAGGGGGTCGACGAGGCCGTTCGCATGTGGCGCGCTGCGCATGTCCAGTTGCTGATGGTCGGAATCTGGCTTCTGGCCACGGCGGCGCTGCTCCCCTCGCTCGTCCTCGAACGGCGCGAGGTTCTGGGTCTCGTGTGGTCGCTCCTCGCGACGGGATACGGCTTGATGACGGCGCTGCTCACACGGGCGGTCACCGGAGTGCGGGGAATCCAGCCCACCGGCCCCGCCGCAAACTGGTTGGCATTCACCGGCGCCGCCGTCGGCATCCTCGCCTCGCTGCTCGCCGTTCTCCTCACGCTCATGGGCACCCGCGCCCCGCCGGATACTGGCGGACCTCACTCGGAACTGACGCCGACGAGTCGGGACTGACGAGTTTCAGTCAGACCTGGCAAAGAGTAGTCGAGGAAGGCACCGCTCGGGTGATCTCGCACCCTTGGACGTGTGCGGGCCCGGTCCGCGGGCACGTCAGGAGAGCGACGAGGACGGGGGAATCAGGGGGCGGAACCTGCGGCAGGCGGTCGGGGTTGGACGGTCGTTGAGGCGGAATCGACGATGAAGGGCCCCGCCGCCGTCGATCCAGCAGGGCATCCGCGCTCCTGGGCGCACCGCCGGGAACACGTCCTCGTCGAGCGCCGGCAGGCCGTGCCAGTAGGACGGCCGATGCGACTGGGCGAACTCGCTACTGTAGAGGGCGACGGCGCGGCGGAGCCGGAGGAGCGTCTGGTAGCTCAATAACGCCATCCACCTGGCGCGGAATGCGCGCTCGGGATGCTGCAGCACGGCCCCGATTGAGTCGTCCCACGTGTCCACCCGTTCCATCGCCTCGTTGATCTTCACGCCTAGCCACTGCTTGTCTACCGGTCGCGGGTCTACCTTGTAGAGCAGGTATTCCTCCACCGCACGCTCGGCGACGACTTCGTTCCTCATCAGGAGGAACGGCAGCAGTTCGCTCCACAGGTCGGACATCGGGCGAATCGAGCCGTGGCGCAGTTGATGGTGGCTGAGCAGCGCGCACAGGCCCCACCACGAAGCGGGCTGCGCATGATCGAGGCGGGCGACGTTGAGGCGGGCCTGCAGGTAGGCACGTTCCGCTGACAGCCGGCGACCACTCGCGACCACCCGTGCGAGCCATTCCATAACGTCCCTCCGGGGCCAGTCTACGCCTGCGAGCGTGCCTCGGCCATGCGCGATCGGATTGGCCGTCGTGAAGCGACGCAGGGACCCGATCCTGCGTCGTCCCGGTGCCTCACTGCCCGGCCGGCACGACCGGCGGCAGATCGCTGCTCATGATCTGCCACTCGAATCGCCACTTCTCGCCGTACTTGTGGACGACCCAGAGCACCTTGCCGCGATCGTGCCGTGGGCTGCCGTCCGGGCCTTTCAGGTTGAGGGTGAAGGTGCCGGCAACGAATCCCAATGGGCCGTGGCCCTCGATGGTCAGTGGAACGATGGCCAGGTCGGTCGCCCCCTCGTCATTCACACGGAACTCGTAGAAGCCCTTGATGGCATCGATGCCCCGCAGCGTGCTCCGATTGGCCGGCATGAGTGCGGCGTTGGGCGAAAAGAACGTCCCGATCTTCGCGATGTCCTTCGCGTTGTAGGCCGCGACGAAGTCCTGGACCATCGCCTTGATCTGGTCCACGTCCGGTTTGGAGAACTCCTGTGACGGCGCCGATCCGGCGCACCCCGCCAGGCAGACCGCCACTGCAAGCACGAGCGTGGTGGCCAAGTGTGAACGCATGCTGTTCCTCCTCGACGGCCATTCTACGCCAGTTCTGGACCGAGCCGGGCTGGGATCGCTGCTCGTGCGGCCGCGTCCGGACAGCCGGACCCGCCGGGATCGCCGACGCCGGCTACGCAAGCACGCGTCCGTCAGAACAGCAGGTCGGTGCGCGGCGAGGGCGGTTCGGACGCGTCCTCGGCGGGTTGGAGGTGCTTCCGGATCTCCGCGGCTTCCTGGCGCGTGGGGCGCTTGAGCGCCAGCGCTTCCAGCGCCAGCCGCACGGCCGACCCGTCGAACGCGCGGTCCACCAGGTCGCGGATCAGGTGCCGCTGCGTCTGCTGGGCGGAGCTTCGCGCGCGATAGACGTGGCTGCGCTCCGACTCGTCGCGCAGGACCAGCCCCTTCCGATGCATGATCTGCAGCAGCTTCAGCACCGTGGTGTAGCCGGTCGGGCGATCGCGCTCCAAGACCTCGTGCACCTGCCTCACGGTGCTCGGCCCCCGGTTCCAGAGGACACGGAGGATCAGCAGCTCGCCGTCGGTCGGGCGGGGTGTGGCGTGCAGCATCGGCAACACCTAGTATGCAGCAGGCAGTAGGCAGCTTGCCGGCTAAACGCGGCTGGCTACGCGGTTACGTCCATCGACACGTCGGCGGTTTCGGACTTCCCTTCCGCGAACCAGGCAATGCCTTCGTTGACCATGTCGAGGCGGAGCACGTAGCGTCCCGGTGTTGACGGCGCGTCGATCGCCAGGGCGATGCGCGCCCGGCCGTGCATAGGAAGATCGTGAGGCAACGACGCGCGGGCGAAGTCCGGGTCGATCATCCGGCCGTCCGCGCCGACCAGGTGGGCGCCCAGCCGCACGTAGCCGCGGCCATGACGCCCGTCCTTGAGCCACACCGTCGCGCCGGTGTTGGTCACGTCCGAATCAACCGTCACCCGTTCGCCGGGCCGGCACGAACGCTTCGAAACGGAGGGGCGAATCTCCGCCGACTGATCGCGCGGGTGAAGGCTCGAGATGAAGTACGGCCCCTTCCAGAGCAGCGCAATCGGGGCGCCGAGGATCGCAAGCCGCACGTGGTCGGCGGGCACCAGCCAGGAGAGCCCGCGCAGGTACCAGCGCAGGCGACGCATCGGCAGCGTGATCGCGTGCGGGTGCAGACCGGGAATCACCGCTTCCAGGCTTCGGAAACCCGCCGCGAGGGCGCCCTGGTGAAGCTGCTCGAGATCGATCTCACGCTCGAGCACGCCGGTGCTCATCTCGTCCCTGGAGTGCTGCTCCGCGGAATGGCCGACACCCGGCTCCGCCATCCCGAGCCGACAGTTCGGCGCGAGCACCCGACAGAACTCGCCGAGCACCCGTTGCGGGTTCGGCAGGTGATGGAACGCGTCGAATACGACGACCGCATCGAAATGACCGTCCGGGTACTCGAGACCGTCCCCCGAATACACCTCGAACCGGGGCTGCGTGCCGGTGGCCCCAGCGGCGCGCCGAGACGCCAGGTCGCGGGCCATCTCGAGCGCGGCGGGCGAAATGTCCATGCCGACGACGTCCATCCCCATCCGGGCGAGCATCTCGGACGACCACCCGGTTCCGCAGCCGAAATCGAGCACGCGATCTCCGGGCCGAAGGTCTAGCGCCGTCAGCAACTGGCCGAATCGGGAGAGCATCCAGCCGGTCCATGCGGGGTCCGAGAACGGCTTGTTGATCCAGAACTCGCGCAGGTCGCTCCGCTCGAAGTACTTCTGCGACTGGCCGTTGATGCGCCCCGCTTCCCCTGGCGCGAGGTCGTCGAACGGGCGAGGGATTGGCGCGCCGAGCCCGGCCAGCAGGCGAAAATGCGGCGGCCGCTTGGTGGCCAGCTCTCGCCGACTGTCGCGAAACCCCGGACAGATCCGGTCGATGAATGACATGCGCTGTGACCGTCGGCGAGTATACTTCACGGCCGCTCTGGACGGGGCGTCCGCTTTTCTTTTGCGGCAACCGCGCCAGGAGGTAGACTTGTCGTTGGCCGCCTCCAGGGCCGTCTGTGTCAGTCCGAGTGTTCCGACTGGCACGGTGAGTAACGACTGGCAGCGTTGGTTCAGACTGACGGCGTCAGTTCCGACTTGAAACGGGCCCATAGCTCAGCGGTCAGAGCCGCCGGCTCATAACCGGCCTGTCCCAGGTTCGAATCCTGGTGGGCCCACCAACGCCGCATGACGGAACTCCAAGCCTCGCGCGCCGTACGAACCGCCACACGGGAACCTCGCGTGGCGCGCGCGCCCGAACACCAAGGCCCCGGTCCACGGGGCCTTTTTTGCAGGCGCTGATGCCGCATGGACGCTGACCTCGACCGCCTCATCCGCCTCCAGCAACTCGACCTGTTCAGCGAGAACGGCCGGCGCCGCATCGCCGATCATCCGAACCTGGTCGCGGGCCTCGACACGAGGCTCGCATCCGCGACCCAGGTGCTCGAAGCCGCACGGGCGAAGATCGCAGATAACCAGGCGGCACGCCGCGCCGTCGAGAAGGATCTCGCGATGGTGCAGAGCAGGCTGAGCAAGTTCAAGGGTCAGCTGATGGAGGTCAAGACCAACAAGGAATACACCGCGATGCTCAAGGAGATCGAGGCGGCGGAGGTCGAGGTGCGCCAGCTCGAGGATCGGCTCCTCGAGCGGATGCTGGAGGCCGACGAACTGGCGGCGCGCCAGAAGCAGGCGGAAGCGGGCCTCGCGGCCGACAAACGCACGATCGCCGACGAGCGGAAACAACTCGAGGACGAGACGACCCGGCTCCAGCGCGACGTCGAGGAATGGACCTCCGCGCGAGCGCAGGTGGTCACCGAGATGTCACCCGCCGCGCTCGCCATCTACGAAACCGTGCGCGGCCGCCGCGGCACCGCGGTCGTCGAGGTCAAGGGCGGCTACTGCAGCGCCTGTCATGTCCGGCTGCGTCCGCAGGCCGCCAACGAACTTCGAAAGAACGAGACGATCTTCCAGTGCGAGCACTGCCAGCGCATCCTCTACTATCCGCCCATGGCGGCGCCCGAGAACGCAGCGGGAGCCGAGGGCTGATGATCGCGTATATCGACGGCGGATCCCGGGGCAACCCAGGGCCGGCCGGCTACGGCGTGCGAATCGAGAACGAGGACGCGACGCTCGTCGAGGAGCTGCACGGCGCGCTTGGCACCGCGACGAACAACGTGGCCGAGTACAACGGGCTGCTTGCGGCGCTCACGTGGGCGGCTGACCACGGCGTCACATCGCTCGAAATCCGGTCCGACTCGGAGCTCCTCGTCAAGCAGATGCTCGGCGCCTACCGGGTCAAGAACGCCGGGCTCCGGCCGCTGTTCGAGGAGGCGCGTTCGCTGGTCACGCGCGTCGGGCGCGTCCGTTTTCGGCACGTGAGGCGGGAGCTGAACACCGAAGCCGATCGCCTCGCCAACCAGGCGATGGACGAGGCGGCAGCCAGGTAGCGGGCCGCTCGGGGAGAGCGGCGCTCTTCAGCATCCTGCTCACTGCCTGCGACCACGACTCCGGATCACGGCGGCAATCCGCCCCGCGCCGGGCCCATCGCGTCGATACGATGCGAAGAGCTCCGGGTGGCTGGCCGTGCACAGCTCGGCCTGGTGGATGGCGGTGGCAGGCACGCCGCAAGCCATCAACTGGTCGCGGTTGGCCTCGCCCACATCGAGCCGCAGGTCGCCGTCCGCACCCCGAGTGAACCAGCGGTCCACTTCCCGCGCAAACCCGCCGGCCCGAAACGCGTCGATCAATTCACCCCCCACCGTGTAACAACATGGTCCGATGCTGGGACCCAGGGCCGCCAGGAGCTCTCCCGGCGTGGCGCCGAACTCCCTGGTGAGCGCCGCCACGGCGGCAGGCGCCGCGCCGGCCGCGGTGCCTCGCCAGCCGGCGTGAACGGCGGCGACGGCTCCCGATCGGAAATCGGCGAGGAGCAGCGGCACGCAGTCAGCCACTTGGATGGCCAGAGCCACAGACGGGTCATCCGTCACCACGATGTCCGCCTCGGGCCAGTTCCGCTCGCCGGGAGTCCGGGCGCCGGCCACACCCGACGCGGCATCGGGCACCGCCCCGCCCTCACGAAAGACGATGACGCGGCAGCCGTGAACCTGCGTCAGCCGGAGCAATCGCGAGACCGGCACGCCGATGGCAGCCGCCACCCGGCTCCAATCATCCGATTCCGACTCGCCGCGCAACCGGAGTTGACGTGCGGTGAAGAAGTGATCCGCCACCTCTCCGAGCGGCCGGGATCGCAACGCCGAGCCCCACTCTTCCTCCGTCCAGACGAACCCGTCGATTGACGTCATGTGCCCGTTCGCGGCGCCCGCAGCGCGATACGCCCGTATCCGTTTGAATTCCAGGTTATCCAGACTGCCGTCGCGCGGCGCCGGGTCAGCCTCGGTGCTCGCCCATCAGGATCACCTGTGCCATGGCAAGGGCGTCGGTGTGGGTGATCGTGACGACCGAGGACCTGCCTCCCATGGCCTCGAACCGGCGCGCGGCCGCGCCGTGCAACTGGAGTTGCGGGGGGCCGCCGCGACGAACGACCTCGACATCCCTCCACAGCACGCCGTGTGAATGGCCGGTGCCGAGGGCCTTCATGGCCGCCTCCTTGACCGCGAAGCGCGCGGCAAAATGCTGGGCGGCGTGACGATGGGCCCGACAGTAGGCGATCTCGCCCTCTGTGAAGATCCTGGTGAGAAAACGGTCGCCGTATCGCGCCATCGTCTCGGAGATGCGAGGGATCTCGGTCGCGTCGAGGCCAATCCCGATGATCTGCATCCGGTGATCGTACACGGTTGCGTGCAGTTTGCATCCCGGTTGCGGAAGCCGCCGCCCGGTGCCCCGGCGGCGGCACGACCCGCCCGCGCGCGGCCACCTGGCGCAACGCGCGTTGTCGCTGCGCGCCACGCGGTCGGCCATTCGGCCGTCTTCTCCGCCGTCCCCGCGGCCAACGTCCCCCCGTTCAGGCAGTTGCGGCGACGCTCCCGATCCGCGAGGCCCGGAACACGCCTTGCTCCCGGATTGGCCGGAACCTGCCCGGCCGCGCAACTTGCGGCCGGGCCGGGCCGCGCCGGCCACTACCGACGGCCGACACGCGGTCATCAACACGGAGGCTGGAGATGCTGGTCAAGATCAGCCGTAACGACAAGGGCAATCCACCCGGGAAACTGGCCGACGCCGAACTTCACTTCAGCGAAGGCGCACTCGACGGCCTGAAGCTGATTGGCTTCTCGGTCTGGGAGCGCCGAAACGGCAACGGGCGGAATGTCACGTTTCCCGCACGCCAGTACTCGGTCAACGGTGAGCGGCGCAGCTTCGCGCTTCTTCGGCCGCTGGTGGACGGCAACGCGCAGGACAGGCTGCGCGACCTGATCCTGCAAGCCTACGAGGAACACGAGGAACAGGCGGCGATCGCGGAATGAGGTTGCCGGGACGGGCGCGGCGCTAGCCTCGGGGAGGCGTGCCCGGCCCCGTCTCGCGCCTCGGATCCGACCAGGTCAGCTCCTCGCGCAGTCCGCGGTCGAATTCGGCTCGGAGGAACGCGGGCTTCATCCCGCCGTCGATCACGTCCCAGGGCAGGATTCGGTCCTGGCTGCGGTCGCGAAAGACGTACCAGTCGGGGTCCACGCCGGCTTCCGACGCCGCGGCGCGCCACTGCCCGCCGTTTCGATCGGCCGCCTCGATCACGGGGGCCACTCGCCGATCGCCGAGCGAGAGGAGCGCCTGGTAGAAGGAGTGCCGCTCGGACTTGATGTTGAAGTAGACGTTGTCGAGACCGGCGACGAGCTGCCGCAGCCGGCGCATCTTGCGCTCGGTGACCGGCGCCGGTTCCATCGGCATCCACTGGTAGGCGGTCCCGGGCTTCGGCACGAGGGGGTTTACGCTGGCGACGATGCGGCCGACGGCGCCGCGGCCGCGGCCGTGCCGCAGCATGCGGTCGCGGATCGCGATGGTCAGGTCGCGAATCGCCACGAGGTCGTCGTCCGTCTCGGTGGGAAGTCCGAGCATGTAGTACAGCTTGAGGTTCTCGATCCCGGACGCGAACACCAGGTCGGCGCGGTCGAGGATGTCCGCGTTCGTCACCGTCTTGTTTATCACGCGTCGCAGCCGGTCCGACCCGGTTTCCGGCGCAATGGTGATGCTGCGCTCGCCGCTCTGATGCAGGAGGCGCACGATGGGCGCGGTCAGGTCATCCACGCGAAGCGACGCCGGGCTGATGCCGTAGCCGAGCCCGTGGAGCCGGCCGAGGATCCGTTCGATCTCGGGATGGTCGCACAGGGCGATCGACACGAGCCCCACCCGCGTGGCGTGGGGGCGCGCGGCCTCGGCGAGACGCAGGATCCTGTCGGCGTCGAACGCCCGGACGGGCAGGTAGTTGTAGCCGGCCCAGCAGAACCGGCACAGGTTGGCGCAGCCGCGGACGACCTCCACGAGCAGCCGCGACCCGAACTCCGTGTCTGGCGAGAAGACCGTGGTGGCTGGCGGCTCGGCCATCTCCGAGGCCCTGAGCGCCGCCTTCGTCACCGGGATGTGCGCCGTCCCGCCTTGCGCCGCTCGGAACCCGCCAATCCTGCCGTCGGCATCGTATTGGACGTCGACGAAGGAAGGCACGTACATGCCGGCCCGGCCGGCGAGGCGTTGCAGGATGGCGGCGCGACCGCCGCCGGCTCCAGCGGCCTCAACGAGGGCCGGGACCAGCACTTCGCCCTCGCCGGCGCACACCAGGTCGACGAACGGCGCCAGCGGCTCGGGATTGAGGAAGCTCGTGGCGCCGCCGAGGACGACGAGCGGATGCCGGTGGTCTCGGTCCGCCGCGCGCACCGGCAGCCCGGCCAGGCGCAGCATCGTCAGCACGTTGGTGTAGTCCCACTCGAAGGAGACCGAGAATGCGAGAACGTCGAAGTCCGCGACGGGAAGCTGTGATTCGAGCGTGATGAGGCGCAGCCCGACGCGCAGGGCCTCCTGGAGTTCCTGTTTGGGGGGCAGGAACACGCGCTCGCAGACCGCGTGCTCACATTCGTTGAACAGGCGGTAGACGGTCTGGAAGCCGAGGTTCGACATCCCGACGAAGTAGGTGTTGGGGAACGCCAATGCGACGCGCAGACGGTCGCCGTGCGACTTGCGGATGCCGCCGACTTCACGGCCCAGGATGGCCCGCGCCCGTTCACGCTGTTGCCAGGAGCTCATGGTGTGGCTACGGAGCGACGGCCGAGGCGTCCCCGGACGCCGAGGCTCGACCCTGGCGCCGGCTCGACCTGAAGCGCCGGCGCGCGCATGTGCCGTGGATATTCGTAGTCTACCACGCGCCCCGGCGGCGGGCAGGCCCCGGGCCGGCGGCCGAGGCTCACCCTTGCTGGCGCCGGAGGAACGCCGGCACGTCGAGCGGCGACGTGTCATCCGAATCCGCTCCCGTGTCCGGGGCGGACTCGACCGGCGATCCGTTGACGACCGCGCGGGCCTGGGCGGGAACCGAGATGACGGATCGGCGGCGGACCGGGATGGGCGGCGTCACCGAGCCGGCCTCGCGCGCGGCCGGCGACTGACGGCGTTCCTCGTACCAGCTCTGGTAGCTCTCGATGGCGACCGGCGTGTCGGCGTTCGGGCGTCCGGCCGTCCCCGGTCGGCCGTCGTCGAAGCCGGTCGCGATCACCGTGACCTTCACCCTGTCCTCGAGGCTCGGATCGACCACCGCGCCGAAGATGATGTTGGCCTCCTGGTGCGCAGCCTGGAAGATGATCTGCGACGCGTCGTTGACCTCGCCGATGCCGAGGCTGGTTCCGCCCGTGATGTTGATGATGACGCCGCGGGCGCCGTTTACCGACGCGTCCTCGAGCAGTGGGCTGGAGACGGCTCGCTTCGCCGCTTCGATCGCGCGGTCGGGCCCGTCGGCCACGCCTGTCCCCATCACGGCCACGCCCATGCCGCTCATGATCGCCTTCACGTCGGCGAAGTCGAGGTTGATCAACCCAGGAACGAGTATGAGATCGGAGATCCCCTGGATGGCCTGTCGGAGGACATCGTCGGCCGTCTCGAACGCCTTCAGCAGCGAGAGGCTGCGATCGACCGCGAGCAGGCGCTCGTTGGGAATCGTGATGACGCTGTCCACCGACTGGCGCAGCTCGGTCAATCCCTGTTCGGCCTGGCGGTTGCGCCGGCCGCCTTCGAACGTGAACGGCTTGGTCACCACGGCGATGGTCAGCGCGCCGATCTCGCTGGCGAGGCACGCGACCACGGGGGCCGCGCCGGTGCCCGTTCCGCCGCCCATGCCGGCGGTGACGAACACCATGTCCGCGCCGTCGAGCACCTCGAGCAGGCGCTCGGTGTCCTCGAGGACCGCCGCGCGGCCCACGACGGGGTCCGCGCCGGCGCCCAGGCCCTTCGTGAGCTTCTCGCCCAGCTGCACCTTGATCGGCGCCACGCTCTGCTGGAGCGCCTGCACATCCGTGTTGGCGACGATGAACTCGACGCCGGGAAAGCCGGCCCGCACCATGCGGTTCACGGCGTTGCCGCCCCCGCCGCCGACGCCAATCACCTTGATGCGGGCGCCCAGGCGGCGCGGGTCATCGCCAAGTCGGATCCGCAGCGAATCCGAAACGAGTTCGGTGCCGGGGATCAGGTGCTGCGGGTTCGCCATTCACGCCTCCAGGTCTCGCTGCGTCCGAATGAAAAGGGTCCGTCCGTGGTTTCCGATTCGGGCGCGGCCGGCGCACCCGTCGAGCCGAGGGGTCAGGATCGCCGGGCCCCCGTCGGCTTGGCCTTCAACACCCGCGGCCGGAGCGACGCCAGCCGTTCCCACTGCGCCGTCAGGCTCACGACTCCCGACGCGAACGCCGGGCCGCCACGCGTCTGAAGCCAAGGTCCGCCGGCGAGCACCGCCCGGCGCGGGCCGGCGGGAGTGCCGCCGCGTCCCGTCTTCCGCGGTTCCTGGTGTTCGTTCGTCATGGCTCGACTCCGTCATTCATTGAAGGAACTCGCGAAGCAGCCGCTGGAGCCTCCCCGCGACGCGGGAGAACGGCCCGCTGCCGTTGGTTGGCGTGTCGCGCAGCCACTGGACGTGCGCCCGCTGGGCGAGTCCGACCGCCGTGGCAAACGCCGGGCTGCTGACGTGGTCCACGAGCCCGCCGCCGATGCCCGCCGGGCTGCCGCGCCGGATCGGCAGGTCGAAGATCTGCTCGGCGATCTCCGGGAGACCGTCGAGGATCGCGCCGCCGCCCGTCAGCACGATGCCCGAGTTGAGCGCCTTCTCGTAGCCCGCGTGCCGGATCTCGTCCCACACGAGGTGGAAGATCTCCTCGGCCCGCGGCTGGAGCACGTCGGTCAGGATCCGGCGACCCATCACGCGCGGGCGCCGCCCGCCGATGCTCGCGACCTCGATCGTCTCCTCGTCCTCGACCATTCCCGACAGCGCGCACCCGCTGCGGCGTTTGAGCTTCTCCGCCTCCGGGATGGGCATGCGCAGGCCGACGGCGATGTCATTCGTGAAGTGATCGCCGCCGACTGGGACCACCGCCGTGTGCCACAGGCTGCCCCGCTCGAAGATCGCCAGGTCGGTGGTGCCGCCGCCGATGTCCAGCAACGCGACGCCGAGTTCCTTCTCGTCCTCGGTCAGCACCGCGTCGCTCGCGGCCAACTGCCCGAGCACGGTGCCCTTCACGTGCACGCCGGCTCGGTTCACGCACGCGACGATGTTCTGCGTGGCCGTCACGCTGCCGGTGATGACGTGGACGTTCACCTCCAGCCGCGCCCCGGTCATCCCGATCGGATCCCGGATCCCATCCTGGTCGTCCACCACGAAGTCCTGCGGGAGGACGTGCAGGATCTGTCGGCCGGTCGGGAGTGACACGGCCTTGGCCGCGTCGATCGCCCGCCCGACGTCTTCGTGGGTGATCTCCCGGTTCTTGCCGGACACCGCCACGACGCCGCGGCTGTTGAACCCCTTCACGTGCGGCCCGCACAAGGCGAGGTGCACGTTGTCGATCTCGATGCCCGCCGTCAGCTCCGCCTCGACGATCGCCTTCTTGATCGAGTCCACCGCCGCCTCGAGGTTCACCACGAGACCGCGGCGGATGCCGTTCGACTCGGCGACGCCCATGCCGACGACGTTCAGGCTGTTGTTCTCGCCCGGCTCGCCGACGATGGCCGTCGTCTTCGACGTGCCGACGTCGAGGCCGACGAGGTACCGTTCCTTTCGCGCCACTCCCCCTCCGCTCCCTGCCCTGCTCTTCGGCCGGCGCCGCGCCGGCGCCCGCCTGCGATTCGCGCCCTTCCTGCCCGGGCGTGCCCTGAATCCCGCTACTGGTTCGTGGCCGGTCGCCGCGGAGCTCCGGCCGGCTGCGGCCGGCTCGCGACGGCCTGCGACCCGACGTAGACCCGCTCGCCGAACCGGAGGTCGACGTAGTCGATGGCCGGCACCTGCTCGCGGAGCGCCGCCGCGAGGTCCACGTACGACTGCAGCCGCTCCGCGAACCGCTCGTCGCCGAGCCGGACGCGCGCCGTGTCCTGATCGACGATTACCACCGCGTCCCGCGGGTCGGAGACGTCGAGTTGCGAGATGCGCCTCGCGAGGTCCGGCCGCGTGCGCATGTCGCTCAGGAGCCTCGACGCCAGCCTCGCGCGCCTCTCGTTCGCGCCGGCGTCGGTCGCGGTTCCGCGGGCCAGGCCATCGACGATCGGCAGGTCCAGGTCGGCGTATCGGGGACCGTACTCGTCGATCTCGTCGCCGTGCTCGTCCACCAGGAACAGCACTTCACCCACGCGGCCGATCGCGATCGGATGACGCTCGAGGATCCGCACCTCCACCGTCCCCGGCAGCGACCGCCGGAGCGTCGCGTCCGCCACCCACGGACTGGCGAGGACCCGGCGGCGCCAGTCGTCCAGCCTGACGAGCAGGATGTTCCGGCCGCGAAGCCCGTCGAGGAGCGCCAGGACTTCCCCGCTCGAGAGACGCTGGGTTCCGATCACGTTGATGCGATCCACCCGAAAGGCGGGGGCCCGCAGAACCGACACCGCTCCCCAGCATCCCGCGCCCGTCACCGCGGCGAACAGGATGAGGTGGCGGGCCAGGCGGAGCCACGGCCGCCACGGCGCGGAGCGCCTGCCCGGCTTGACCTGCGCTCGCAGGAACCGACGATCGGCTGGGGCTGTGACAGGCACGGTTATTCGTCCTTCAGTCGTGTCTCGCGCGGCGCGCGTCTGCTGACCCGATCACTTCGGCTGTTTGTCCAGTTCCGCCAGGATAGCTTCGGAGGCGGCGCCGATCGACCCGGCTCCGAGCGTCATCACCACGTCGCCCGCCCGCGCCAGTCGGGCGACCGCCGAAGGCACGTCCCTCACGTCCTTCACGATGTGCAGCGGCGCGGCGACATGACGGCGGATCGCCTCGGCCAGTGCGTCGAGCGTGACCCCCGGGACGGCGTCTTCGCCGGCCGCGTAGATGTCCGTCAGCACCACCACGTCCGCACCCTCGAGCGCGGGGCCGAAGCGATCGAGCAGCCGCCGCGTCCGCGAGAAGCGGTGGGGCTGGAACACGACGACGAGCCGGCCGTCGAACGCCGACCGCGCCGCGCCGATCACGGCGGCGATCTCCGTCGGATGGTGGCCGTAGTCCTCGATCACGCGCACGCCCCGCGCCTCGCCGTGGTCCTGGAACCGCCGCTCGGCCCCCCTGAATTCGCCCAGTGCCGCGGCGATTCGATCGAACGACACGCCGAGATCCAGGCCGACCGCCACCGCCGCCAGGGCGTTCTGGAGGTTGTGGCGCCCGGGCACGCGCAAGACGATCTGGCCGAGCACGGCCGGCCCCGCGGCGTCGCCGCGTGCCGCCTGGCGCAGGTCGCGGACCACCGTGCAGCGCCAGTCGAACCCGGCTCCTGCAACGTCCACCCCGCGATACTGCGCGTCCTCCGCCTCGAGCCCGTAGGTGATCACCCGCCGCGTCATGGCCGGCAGCAACTGGCGCAGGTACCCGTCGTCGGCGCACGCGACGATCGTCCCGTAGAACGGCACCTTGTTGGCGAAGGCCACGAACGCCTGCTGCAGATCTTCGAAGTCCCGGTAGCTCTCGAGGTGCTCCTGATCGACGTTCGTGACGACGGCCACCGACGGGGTGAGTTTCAGGAACGACCGGTCGCTCTCGTCCGCCTCCACCACGATGAAATCGCCGCGGCCCAGGCGCGCGCTGCCCCCGAACGCGCTGAGGCGCCCGCCGATGACGGCGGTGGGATCGAGGCCGCCTCGCTCGAGCACCAGCGCGATCATCGACGTCGTCGTCGTCTTGCCGTGCGCCCCGGCAACCGCCACGCTGTACTTCAGGCGCATCAGCTCCGCCAGCATCTCGGCGCGCGGGATCACGGGAATCCGACGCCTGGTCGCCTCGACGATCTCGGGGTTCGTGGCCCGGACGGCCGACGAGTAGACGACGACGTCCGCGTCGCCGACGTGGTCGGCATCGTGCCCTTCCTCGACCCTGACTCCCAGGGAGGCGAGGTGGGCGGTCACCGGGGAGAGCGCGGCATCCGAGCCACTGACGGCGTAGCCGAGGTTCGCGAGCAGCTCGGCGATGCCGCTCATGCCGCTGCCGCCGATGCCGACGAAGTGCACTCTCCTTGTCCCTCCCAGCACGCGTCACTCCGTGGCCGAGGCCTGTTGCGAGATGTTCAACAGCACACCCATCGCCACCAGACTGACCATCATCGACGACCCGCCGGCGCTCACGAAGGGCAGGGGGATGCCCTTCGACGGCAGCAGGCCGATCACCACGCTGAGGTTCACCATGGCCTGGATGCCGATCATCGCGGTGATGCCGACCGCGAGGAGCGACCCGAACGCGTCCGGCGCGCGCCGTGCCACCAGGAGGCCGCGCCAGACGATGACGGCGAAGCACACGAGGACCGCGGTCGCCCCAATCAGGCCCTTCTCCTCGGCGATGACCGCGAAGATGTAGTCGTTGTGCGCCTCGGGCAGGTAGAACATCTTCTGGACGCCCTCCATGAATCCCTTGCCCCACACGCCGCCTGTGCCGACCGCGATGTACGACTGGATCGTCTGGAATCCTTTGCCCAGCGGATCCTCGTACGGGTTCAAGAAGGTGAGCAGCCGCTGGCGGCTGTGCGGCGACGACCACAGGATCGCGAGGAGCGCCGGTGGCAGCACCAGCGCCGCCGTCGTGACCCATCGATAGGGAAGTCCCGAGACGAACATCATCGCGAAGCCTGCCGCCAGCAGCACGATCCCGCCGCCGTAGTCGGGCTCCAGGAAGATCAGGACGGCGATGACCACGAGCAGCGCACCGGCCTGGACCAGGCCCGGTTCCAGGGGTTCGTGATCCTCCACTCTGCGTTCGAGCACCGTGGCCACGAACACGATCGCAATCAGCTTGGCGAACTCCGACGGCTGGATGCCGAGGCTCGCCACGCCGAGCCACCGCCGGGCCCCTTTCACCTGGTGGCCGAACATCAGCACGGCCACGAGCGCCACGAGCGTCGCGCCGGCGATCCAGAGCAGCGCGGTGCGGTTCCGGAACAGGCGGTAGTCGAGCTTCATCGCGACGAGCAGCCCGATCGTCCCCAGCGCGACCCACATGCCCTGCCGGATCACGAAGTAGCCGGGGTCGTGGAACCTCTCGGTCGCAGTGACGACGGAGGCGCTGTACACCCAGGCCATGCTGATGACGAGCAGCAGCAGCGTGGTGCCGAACAGGACCGCGTCGGATTTGAGCTTGCGCGCCATCGTGTCCCGCTCCCGCCACTTCCCCGCCGGGCCTAATCCCCGGAGACGCTCGACCCGACACAATCCCTGCAGGACGGAACACCGTGAGCCGCGGGCAGTCATCAGTCAGCCGGGATTGAGACACCGACCTCGCAGACCGGGGCAGCCTGCGTTCCCAGCGGTCAGCTCTCAATCGCGCGTGCCGACTGACGACTGCTCACGGTTCACGGGGTTCCTCGAGCTCCTGCGCGAGCCTCGCCACTTCCTGCTTGAACACCCGTCCCCGCTCCGCGTAATCGCGGAACATGTCGAAACTGGCGCACGCCGGGGCCAGGACGACCGTGCCGCCTGGCGGCGCCGCGCCGAGCGCGGCCCGCACCGCCTCGGCCATCGATGCCGCGTCGATCACCGCCACCGCGTCGCCGAGCGCCTCGCGGACGGCGGCGCGGGCTTCGCCGATGGCGACCACCGCGGTCGCCCGGCCCCGGAGCGCCGGGCGCAGGTTGCGGAGGTCCCCGCCCTTGAAACGGCCGCCGATGATCGGAACCAGGCGCCCCTCGAAACTCTCGATCGCCCGTCGCGCCGATTCGACGTTGGTCGCCTTCGAGTCGTTGACGAACTCGATGCCCGCGACGACCCTCACCCGCTCGAGCGCGTGCTCGAGGCCGCCGAATCCGGAGACCGCGCGGCGAATCGCGTCGGGCGGCGCGCCGGCGAGCAGGGCGACGGTGGCGGCCGCGGCGACGTCGGACAGGAGGTGGCGCCCGATCAGCTGCACCTCGCTGACCGGCAGCACCGGCACGTCGGGCCGCCCCCGCTCCCTCGACACGATCCACCCGTCCGCGAGAACGGTCCCGTCGGCGAGCGTCTTCTCCAGCGAGAACAGCCGCTGCGGCGCGAGAGCGTGCCGCGACGCCAGCCGCATGGCCGGCCGATCGTCGGCGTTAACCACCGCCAGGTCCCCGGCACCCTGGTTCGCGAAGATGCGCGCCTTCGCCGCCGCGTACGCCCGCAGATTCGCGTGCCGATCGAGATGGTCTGCCGACAGGTTCAACAACACGGCGATCCACGGATGGAACGTCTCGGTCGTCTCCATCTGGAAGCTGCTCACCTCGACGACGTGAACCATGTCGTCGGTGGACGCCTCGACCTTCGCGGCCAGCGGGTCTCCGATGTTCCCCGCGACCGACGCGTTCAGTCCGGCGAGCGTGAGCATCCGGCCGATCAACGTCGTGGTCGTGGACTTTCCCTTCGTGCCGGTGATCGCGATGATGCGACCGCGCAGCATCCGCGACGCCAGCTCGACCTCTCCGACGATCGGGACCTTCGCCCGCCTGGCTCGGGCCAGCACCGGCTGCCGCAGCGGGACTCCTGGGCTGAGCACGATCAGGTCGGCGGTCGTGAACGTCCGCGGGTCGTGCGGACCCAATTGCGTCTCGATGCCGAGGTCGCGCAGTTTCGCAGCATCGGGCAGTTCCGGCTTCAGGTCGGCCAGCGTCACCCTGGCGCCGCGGCGCGCCAGCAGTTCGGCCGCGGCAATCCCGCTGCGGGCGGCCCCGACGACGATGACTCGCTTGCCGGATACATCCACGTTGAGCATCCCGATTCCTGCGTTGCCCGCGCCACCGCTGCCTGCCCTGCCCGGCTCAACCCGGGAAGGCCGCTTCCAGTCGCTCCACCACGATCTCGGTCCTGATGCCGCGCGAGCCCTTCACCAGCACGAGGTCGCCGGGGCGCACCGCGTTGCTCGCGATCTCGCCAGCCTCGGCGCTCGAGTCGGCGTGCCGGACGGCCGTCTCGGGCATTCCCGCCCGCACGGCCGCGTGGCCCATTGCGCGTGCCGGCTCTCCGCCCACCGTCAGCAGCAGTGCCAGACCCGCTGCTGCTGCCGCCCGGCCGCAGTCCTCGTGCAGGGTGGTCGCCAGTCCTCCGAGTTCGAGCATCTCGCCCAGCACCGCCACGCGACGCCCGAACCGTCGCTCGCCCGCCAGCACGGCCAGCGCTCCCTGCAGGGCGCGCGGGTTCGAGTTGTACGCGTCATCGACGACCGTGACGCCGCCCGCGAGTCGGATGACGTCGCCACGGTGCGCCGCCGGCCGAAGCGTCGCGGCCCGCTCGGCGACCGCGCCGAGCGGCACGCCGAATTGCCCTGCCACCGCGGCGGCCGCCAGGACGTTCTGCAGGTTGCCTCGGCCGAGCAGCGGTACCTGAAGCCGGACCGTGCCGCCATCCGCGCTGACCCGCGCCGTCGTCCCGTCGATTCCACGGTCTTCGATGTCCGACGCGGTCACGGTGGACCCCGGCGTCGTGCCGAACGTCACAACCGGCCCGGGAAACCCGGGCGCACGCTCCATCACCCGGGGGTCGTCGGCGTTGGCCACGAGAATCGTGGCCGCCGTCGCCCCCTCGAGGACCTCGGCCTTCGCGTCGGCAATCGCGTCGATCGACGGGAAGAACTCGAGGTGCACTTCCGCGACGTTGGTCCAAACCCGCACGTCGGGCTCCGCGATGCTGACCAGGCGGCTAATTTCGCCCGCGTGGTTCATGCCCAGTTCGACGACCGCCACCTCGGCGCCGTCACGCAACTCCATCAGCGACAGCGGCAGGCCGATGTGGTTGTTGAGGTTGCCCGCCGACCTCATCACGCGGTGCCGGAGACCGAGGAACGCCGCGGTCACGTCCTTCGTCGTGGTCTTTCCCGCGCTGCCCGTGATCGCCACGACGCGCGCCCCGGATTTCCGGCGCACCCAGCGCGCCAGCCGCTGCAGGGCGCCCGTGCCGTCCGGCACCACGATGAGCGCGCGATCGGACACCAGCGACGGGGGGAGGTTCCCCATCGGCTCGCTGATCACGACGCCGGCCGCGCCGGCCGCGAGGGCCGCCTCCACGAAGTCGTGCCCGTCGAACCGCTCACCCCGGATGGCGATGTAGATCTCTCCGGCCTTCAGCGTCCGCGAGTCGATGGAGACGCCGGACACCGCCGCTGCTCCGTCCCCACGGAGGGCCCGCCCGCCGGTGGCCTCGATGATGTCGGCGACCGTCAACCTCATCGGCGCTCGCTACCCTCGCCCCACGCGTCTTCTCTCCAGTGCCTGCCGCGCGACCGCCACGTCGTCGAACGGAATCTCGCGATCCCCGATCACCTGGTACTTCTCGTGGCCCTTCCCGGCGATCAGCACGACGTCGTCGGGCCGCGCGAGGCTGATGGCGCGTTCGACCGCGAGCTTGCGATCGACGATCGCCATGTGCGCCGTGGCCTTCGGCGGCGTGTACTTCGGCTGGCCCTCGCGCGAATCCGACGGTCGCGTGCGCTCGGCCGGCACGGACACTCCGCGTTTGACCTCCTCGATGATCTCCGCTGGATCCTCGCCGCGCGGGTTGTCGGACGTGATGATCACGAGGTCGCTCAGCCTGGCCGCCACCGCGCCCATCAGCGGACGCTTGGTCCGGTCACGGTCGCCGCCTGCGCCGAACACCGTGATCAGCCGCGCGGTGGCCAGGGGCCTCGCCGTCTCGAGCAGGTTCTTCAGCGCGTCATCCGTGTGGGCGTAGTCCACCACCACCGTGATGTCGTCACCCGGTTCGGAGACGACCTGGAAGCGGCCGGGCACGCCCTCGAGCCCCGTCAGGCCCCGCTCGATCGCGTCCACCGGAAGGCCGCACCCGAGAGCCGCACCGATAGATGCCAGAACGTTGTAGACGTTCGGGCGGCCGACCAGCCGGGACCGGACCTCGACGGGCCCTGCCGGCGTGACGGCCTCGAACGCGATGCCCCGAAGCGAGTTGACCACCTTCGAGGGGTGGATGTCGGCCGGCTTGTCGACGGCGTAGGTGAGCGTGCGCCCGGCCAGGCCGACGAGGGCAGTGCCGCGGGGATCGTCGGCGTTGAGCACCGCGACGCCGTCCCGATCGAGCATCTCGAAGAGGCGCCGCTTCGCGGCGAAGTACGATTCCATGTCGCCGTGGAAATCGAGGTGGTCGCGCGTGAGGTTCGTGAAGACGCCCGCCGCGAACCGCGTTTCGTCAACCCGTCGCTGCGAGAGCGCGTGCGAGGACACTTCCATGGCGCACGCGCCGCAACCGCGGCTCACCATCTCGCGCAGCATCTGCTGGACGTCCACCGACTCCGGCGTCGTCCGCGTCGCTTCCCGGTCCTCGAGGCCGACCCGGTAGACGATCGTCCCGAGCATGCCGCAGTGAATCGCGGCCGCCTCGAACAGCGCGTGCACCAGGTACGCCGTCGTGGTCTTGCCGTTGGTGCCGGTGATGCCCACGACCTTCAGTTCGCGGGAGGGATGACGGTAGAACGCCGCGGCCAGGCGCGCCATCGCAAGGCGCGCGTCGCGGACCACGAGCCACGGCGCCTGCACGCCCGCCGACGGCTCTGCTTCGGCCACGACCGCCATCGCGCCCTTCGTCAGCGCCTGGGCCGCGAACGCGCTGCCATCGATCTTCTGCCCGTGCAGCGCCACGAACACGGAACCCTGACCGACTTTTCGGGAGTCGTAGGCCAGCGCTTTCACGCTCCGGTCGGCCACCGCCGGGTCGAGCGTCACCGGCCTGCCGGACGCCAGGTCGCCGAGCGCCGCGAATACGTCGGCCAGGGTCATATCTCCAGCCCCAGAGTCGGGCGGCCGAGCGCCAGGCGGCAGGCGCCGCCGGCCTCGAGCGGTGTGCCCGGCAGGGGGTCCTGCTCGATCACGACGCCCTCGCCCGAAACGCGCGGCGTGATCCCCAGGCGAGCGAGGACACGCAGCGCCTCGCGTCCGCTCAGGCCGCGCAGCTCCGGCAGGACGACCTGTCCCGTCAACGAGGCGTTCGCGGCCGGGATGATCGTGACCGGCAGGGCTGGACCAGCCACCCTGACCTGGCTGCCCGAATCGTCGCGGGTCACGAGAACGGGCGCCACGGGGTTGATCGTTGGCGTCGCGCCCAGGTAGCGCAGCGCGGTGTCGGCGATCCGCTGGAAGATCGGCGCCGAGACGGAGCCGCCAAACGGTTTGTTCGGGCCGCGCGGCGTGTCGATGACGACGAGGATCGTCAGCGTCGGCTTGCGCGACGGGACGAACCCGACGAACGACACGTTGAATGCTCCCTCGAGGTAGTGCCCGTCCTGGTTCTTGTTCGCGGTGCCGGTCTTGCCGGCCACGATGAAGTCCGTGAGCTGGGCCAGCTTTCCGGTCCCGCGCTCGACCACGGCTTCCATGATCGACGTCAGCTCGGCGGCAGTTGCCGCCGACGTCACGCGGCGAAGGACCTTCCGCGGGACGGGCTGGCGCCGGTCGCCGTCGATCACGGCCCGCACAACTCTCGGCTGCACCAGCTCGCCTCCGTTGGCGACGGTGCTGGCCGCCGCCGCCATCTGCAGCGGCGTCACGCCGACCTGGTAGCCCATTGAGACCGAGGCCAGCGCGCCGTCCGTCCACTGCGACGGCTGCCACACGATGCCGGCGTTCTCCGCGGGGAAGTCGGGCGACAGGCGCGACCCGAACCCGAAGCTCGCGACGTAGCGGCCGAGGCGTTCCGCCCCCACGCGGAACCCGATCTTGATCGCCCCGACGTTGCTCGACTTGACGATGACGTCGGCGAACGAGAGCGTCCCGTAGGCGTGCCCCTGGGCCTCCTTCACGATCCGCTTCGGCCCGATGGCTATCGTCCCGCCCCCCGTTTCGATCAGGTCGGTCGGGCCCATCACCTTCTCTTCGAGCGCGGCCGACGCCGTCACGATCTTGAAGGTCGATCCGGGCTCGTAGATGTCCTGGACCGCGCGGTTGCGCAGGCAGTCGGCAGAGGCGAGCGCGTAGTCGTTCGGGTTGAACGTCGGCTCGCTCGCGAGGGCGAGGATCTCGCCCGTCGCCGGGTCCATGATGACCACGCTGCCGCTGGCCGCCCGGTTCTCCTCGATGCCTGCACGCAGCTCCCGCTCGGCGATGTGCTGCAGGTTCGCGTCGATCGTGAGTTCGATGGTCGCCCCCGGCACCGGCGGGTCGCCGACGCGGTTGAAAATGCGCCGGTCCTTGCGCCCGTCGATCTGCAGCATCATCTGGCCCGGCCGTCCGCGGAGCTTCGTGTCGTACTTCTCCTCGAGTCCTGCCAGTCCCTTGTTCTCGGATCCGACGTAGCCGAGCACGTGCGCCGCCAGCTCCCGGTTCGGATAGAAGCGCTGCGGTTCCTTCGTGAAGTGGACGCCGACGAGATTGAGCGCGACTACACGCCGGGCCTGGTCGGCGCTCACCCGCCGGCGGACGTAGGCGAAGTCGTTCCCCCGCTCGAGGCGCTTCGTGATGGCCGCACGCTCGGCGGCATCGCAGTCGCGCAGCGCATCGCACAGGCTGGCGGCCGCCTTTCCCGGATCCGCGATCTTGCTGGGTACCGCGCACACCGTGTCCACATCCACGCTGTTGGCGAGAAGCTTGCCGTGCCGGTCGAGGAGGTCTCCCCTCTGTGCCGGCACCTCGAGAAGGCTGGTCCGCTGGCTCTCGGCTTTCGCGTCGAGGTCCGCGTGTTGGTAGATCTGCAGGTTGACGAGGCGACCGAACACGGCGACCGTCCAGATGGCGAAAACCGCCCCGACCACCAACAGGCGTGGCCCGACGGTAAGCCGCCAGTTGCAGGGATCCGGGCGCTCAGCCATGTTCGACCCTATCGGGATGCGACGACAGACGACGGCGGCTGCTGTGACGGGACGATGCGCTCGATGACGATCTGGTCGTTCCGGCCGGGGGCGACCAGGTGAAGCTTGGTGACCGCCAGCCGCTCGATAAGCGCCGGCGCCTGGAGCGAGGCGATCTCGAGGCGCAGCTGACGCCCGCGCGCCTCCTGCCGGGCCCGCGAACGCTGCGATTCCTCGAGGCGGTAGCCCTGCGCGACGGGGACCGAACGCTGCCAGCCGTCGAAGAGGGCGGCGGCCAGCAGGACGAGACCGAGCAGCAGCCACCGCCGGTAGTCGAGCTGCCGCGCCTTGTCCACTTCCGCGATGACCTGCTGCGGCGGCAACGCCGGACTGAGGTCGAACGCCGTTGGCGTGTTTGCCCTGCCGTGCATGTTCCGGTCCTCTCAGCTGGGACGCGTCTCAAGAGACTCGCTCGACGGCCCTGAGCTTGGCGCTTCGCGCGCGCGGGTTCGTCGCCACTTCCCCGTCGGTCGGCTGTCCCGCCTTCCTCGCGAGCAACCGCAGGGACCGTGCGTCGTCGGCCACCAGCCTGCGCAGCGTGTGCTTCACCACGCGATCCTCGAGCGAGTGAAACGCGATGACGACCAGGCGGCCGCGCGGCGCCAGGTGCCGGCACGCCTGATCCACGAACTGGTCGAGCCCGTCGAGTTCGTCGTTGACCCGGATTCGCAGCGCCTGGAAGGTCCGGGTCGCCGGGTGAATCGGGCTGTACCCCCTCCGGGGCACCGCGCGACGCACGATCGCCGCGAGCTGGCCCGTGGTGGTGACCGGGATCTCGCCGCGGGCGGTCACGATCGCGCGGGCGATCCGCCGCGAGTAGCGCTCCTCGCCGAACCGGTAGATCAGGTTCGCGAGGTCCTCCTCCGACAGATCCGCCAGCAGGTCAGCAGCGGTCACGCCCGCCGACCGATCCATCCGCATGTCGAGCGGCTCGTCCCGCTGGAAACTGAACCCGCGACCCACCCCGTCGAACTGGAGCGACGACACGCCGAGGTCGGCGAGGATTCCGTCCGCGCCCTGCACGCCGCGCGCGTCGAGCACGTCGCCGATCCCGCGATAGTCCGCGTGCACGAACTCCACCCGATCGGCCCACCGGGCCAGGCGCTCGCGTGCGATCGCCAGGGCATCCTCGTCCCTGTCGATTCCGATCACGCGCGTCGCCCCGGCTTCGAGTACCGCCGCGGCGTGACCGCCGAGGCCGAGCGTGCAGTCCACGAAGAGGCCCCCACGCCCGGGTTCGAGGGCCTGCAGGACCTCCGCTCTCATCACCGGAACGTGCTCGGGCATGGCCGCTGGCCGTCCTGGCCGCTCGCTACGGAGTACCGATCTTCTGCGCCTGACGCAGAAGACCCGCGACGACGCGCCGGTCGTTGTCGGTGAACGGCGCGGACGCGAGGTCGGCATTCAGCCGCTCGAGGTTCCAGACCTCCAGGTGGTCGAAGCTGCCCACCACGTCCACCTCGCCTGCCATGGCAGCCTTCTCGCGGAGGCGCGGGTGGATCAGCAGCCGCCCCTGATTGTCGATTTCCGCAACTTGGCCGTAGAAGCTGGTATGTTTGAAGAAGCGATCCACCTCCGGATCGCGGACCAGCCCCTGTGCGCCGAGTTGTCGTTCGATTTCGGTCCAGACGGGCATCGGGTAGAGGTGGGCGGAGATGCCGTCGAGGCTCGTCACGAAGAGCTGGCGACCGTAGGTTTCCTCGATCGTCTTGAGGAAGTCGCGTGGGATTTTCAGGCGACTTTTGTCGTCGATCTTCGCCGTGAAACTGCCACGCAACATGCCCGGTCTCCCACTTTGCTCCACCCTGGACCACTCGGATGGTAAGGGACGGGCTTGGGGTTGTCAATCCTTATCCCGCAGAATTCACGACCGCAGGGACAATCGTGAATAATGCCAGTGTTTTTGTGGTGTCTGGGGGTCGCTGCCCCCGGCCCCGGCTCCGGCGCACCCGGGGTTTTCGGAAGGCGCTCGGGTCGCCACGGCGCCGGCTTGACGGCTCGGCAGGCACCGGCACCGTGTCGGGGCCGTGTCGGGGCTGGCACGAGCGTGATAGCATGTCGAGTTTGGCATGCTACGAACCGCACTGATCGGATTTCCCTCTTCCGGCAAGACGACGCTGTTTCAGCTGATGACGAGCCAGCACGAGGCCCCGAAAGGCGGCCACGGCAAGCTCGAAGCGGTCGTCGGGATCGCCCGTGTGCCCGACGTTCGAGTGGACCAGCTGGCGGCGTTGTACAAGCCGAGGAAGAAGACGCCCGCCACGGTGGAGTTTGCGGACATGGTCGGTCCGGGCCGGACCGGCGCGCAGGCGCTGCTCGACGTCGCGCCGTACCGCAACGCGGATGCGCTCGTGCACGTGGTGCGCGCGTTCCGGGATCCCACGGTGACGCACCACGCGGAGACGCTCGACCCGGCCAGCGACGCGCAGGCGATGGAGGACGAACTCCTCCTCGCCGATCTCGCGGTGACCGAGAAGCGGCTGGAGCGGATCGATCGCGACATGAAGAAGGGCCGGACGGCTGAGCTCGAGCGCGAACGGGCGCTGATCATCCTCTGCAAGGAAGCGCTGGAGAACGGCCACCCGATCCGCGGCCTCTCGATGACCGACGACGAGCGAAAGATGCTCAGGGGATTCCAGTTCCTCTCGGCCAAGCCCCTCCTGCTCGTCGTGAATCTCGACGAAGCCGACTCGGCGCTGCTCGGCGATGGGACGCGGGCAGCCGAGGCCGCCGGGCTGGCGACGTTCCTGTCGCGCGCGGGTACGGGCGTGGTGGCCGTCTGCGCGAAGATCGAACTCGAGATCGGGCAGCTGGATGCCGCCGATGCGCTGTCGTTTCTTGCCGATCTCGGATTGTCGGAACCCGGCGTCAACCGCGTCATCCGCACGACGTACGACCTGCTGGGGTACATCTCGTTCCTGACCGCCGGCGAGGACGAGTGCCGGGCCTGGTCGATCCCTCGCGGGACGCACGCGCAGCTGGCCGCCGGTGAGATTCACTCGGACATCGCCCGCGGCTTCATCCGCGCCGAGGTCGTCCGCTTCGAGCACCTCATCGCGCGCGGGTCGCTGGCCGCGTGCCGGGAGCACGCGGAAGTCCGGCTCGAGGGCAAGGAGTACGTGGTGCAGGACGGCGACGTGATCAACTTCCGGTTCGCGACGTAGTCGCACCCGGCAATCGAGACGTTCGTTGGTGGACCGTGAAGAAACTCATCATCCAGATTCCGTGCCTGAACGAGGCGAGCACGCTCCCGCTGACGCTGGCCGATCTGCCGCGCGACGTGCCCGGCATCGACGCCGTGGAGTTTCTCGTGATCGACGACGGGTCGACCGACGGCACCGCCGAGATCGCGCGGGCGCACGGCGCCCATCACGTCGTCCGGTTCCGGCGTCGGAAGGGGCTCGCCGCGGCCTTCATGGCGGGCATCGACGCCTGCCTCAAGCTCGGCGCCGACTTCATCATCAACACCGACGGTGACAATCAGTACTGCGGAACGAACGTCGCCACGCTGCTGGAACCGCTCCTCTCCGGGCAGGCGGACATCGTGATCGGCGACCGGAACATCCAGGAAGTCGAGCACATGAGCGCGGCCAAGAAGGCGCTGCAACGCGTGGGGAGCTGGGTGGTCCGCCAGGTGTCGAACACGCAGGTCCCCGACACCACCAGCGGGTTCCGCGCGTACACGCGGGACGCCGCCCTCAGGCTGACGATCGTGTCGGAGTTCTCGTACACCCTCGAGTCGATCATCCAGGCGGGCAAGAAGCGGATCGCCATCGCGCACGTGCCGATCGCGACCAACGCCCGCTTGAGAGAGTCGCGGCTCTTCGGCAGCTCGTGGGCCTACGTCAAGGTCTCGGCGGCGACCATCGTCCGCATCTATGCGATGTACGAGCCGCTCAAAGTCCTGTCGACGATCGGCGGCGTGATCTTCATGGGCGGCCTGGCGATCTCACTGCGGTTCCTGTATTTCTACGTGACGGGGAGGGGCCTCGGGCACCTGCAGTCGTTGATCCTGTCGGCCGTGCTGATGATCGTCGGGTTCCAGGTCCTGCTGATCGGCCTGGTCGCCGACGTCATCTCGGGGAACCGCAAGCTGATCGAGGATCTCCTGTACCGCGTCCGCGGCATGGAACTGACGCTCGGTAAACAGGCGGATGCCGCCGCCCCCGAGCCCAAGCACCTGGAGCGCTAGTGGCGTCACCCGAACAGACGTCTGTCGTGATCCCCGCCTTCAACGAGGCAGGGGTCATCGGGGAGGTGGTCTCGGGGCTGCGACGGTCGGCCGCGTGGCACGAGATTCTGGTCGTGGACGACGCGTCGAACGACGACACGAGCGCCGCGGCCGAGGCGGCAGGCGCTCGCGTGATCCGCCATCCGTACAACAAGGGCAACGGCGCGTCGGTGAAGACCGGCATCCGCTCGGCGACCGGCGACTACATCCTGATCATCGACGCCGACGGGCAGCACCAGCCGGCCGATGCCGCCAGGCTGGTCTCGAGGCTGGGGGAATACGACCTCGTGGTCGGGGCCCGGGCCCACACGACGCAGGCGACCGTTTCCCGCCGTATCGGCAATCACCTCCTGAACGGCCTGGCCTCGTACCTGACCGGCCGGCCGATTCCCGACCTGACCTCCGGCTTCCGCGCCGCGCGCCGGCAGCACCTGCGCGAGTTCATCCACCTGCTGCCCAACCGGTTCTCGACGCCGACGACGACGACGCTGGCGTTCGTCAAGGCTGGCTACAACGTGATGTTCGAGCCGGTGGACGCGCGCGTCCGGGTTGGCACTTCGAAGATCCGACTGTTCCGCGACGGCGCGAAGTTCTTCCTCATCGTGCTCAAGGTCGTCACGCTCTTCAGCCCGCTTCGCGTATTCCTGCCGATCAGCCTCGCGTCGGTCGCAGTGGGCCTGGGGTATGCGCTCTGGACCATCGCGACACAGTCGCACATCACGAACTCCTCGGTGCTCCTCATCGTGCTCGGCGTGATCGTGTTCCTGATCGGCCTGGTGTCCGAGCAGATCGCCACCCTCCGTTTCGAGGGAGGCGAGTAGGTGACCGCAGCCGTCGGTGGCGGACCGGCGGCGCCCCCATGGTCGGCGGGCCGCGCACGCGCGTGGATGGCCGCGGCCGTCGCGCTCGGTCTGGCGCTGCGGCTCCTGTTCGGGTTCTTCTACTGGGTCGAGAAGCCGCTGACGCTCGACGAGCAGGAGTACCTGCTGCTCGCGCACAACCTGGCGGACGGGAGGGGCTTCTCCTACGAGTCGCCCTCGTCCGGCGTGGTCGAAGGCCGACACGTCGGACGTGCCCCGCTCTACCCCCTCCTGCTCGCCGGCATCGGCGTGGCGTGGCCCGGCAGCGCCATCCGCGCAGACCCCATGCCCGCGTCGACTCCGGCGGAAGTGAAGGCCGTGCAGGCCCTGCTCGGCTGCGCCGTCATCGGACTGATCGCGTGGTGGGCACGTCGCGTGGCGGGCCGCGGGGCCGGAGTGCTCGCCGCATTCGTGGCCGCGGCTTACCCGCCGCTCGTCTCGATAGGCAGCTTCGCACTGAGCGAGAGCCTCTACGCGGTGCTGGCCCTGCTGGCGGCGCTGTTCCTCGATCGGGCCTGCGCGTCCCCGTCGCCGTGGAAGTCCAAAGGCCTCGCCCTCGCCGGTGGCATGGTGACGGGCCTGGCGGCGCTCACACGGCCGGCCATCCTCCCGTACCTGGCGCTCGTGGCCATCTGGCTGATCGTTCGGCGTCGTGGTTGGATGCTCGTCGCCGTGCTCGTCGGCGCCACGCTGGTCGTCGCGCCGTGGACGGCGCGCAACCAGGCGGCCTACGGCCGATTCGTGCTGATTGCGTCGGAGGGCGGCGTCACGTTCTGGACGGGCAATAACCGCCTGGCGCGCGGGGAGGGAGACCTCGCCGCGAACCTGGAGATGAAACGCGCGGCGCTCGAGATCGAGCGCGCCGCAGGCCAGGCCGCACCGGAGGCCCTCGAGGGCGTCTTCTACAAGGCCGCCATCGACGATATCCGCGACGATCCGGCCCGCTGGGTCGCCCTGCTCGCGCGAAAGGCGTTCTATGCGGTGGTTCCCGTGGGGCCGTCGTACACGCTGCACTCCACGCGCTTCGTGATGGCCTCTGTGATGCCGTACTTGCTCGTCCTGCCGTTCGCCGGATGGGGGGCATGGCGGGCGCGTGGCCGAGAGACACGACCCATCGCCCTGTGGCTGCTCGCCGCGTCGGCGCTCCTCGTGTGCCTCGTCTTCTTTCCCCAGGAACGGTTCCGTGTGACCGGGATCGACCCCGTGTTGATTGTCTACGCCGCCGCCTGCCTGCCGGCGGCGTGGGCGGCGGGGCCCGGCCGCGCCAAGCGAACCTGAGCGCGCCGCGGTCAACGCGGCACGGTGATGGTGTAAGGCGGCGTTGGCTGGCCGAGCGGGAGCCTCGGCTCGATCACCACGTAGATCATCCCGCCACCCTGGCGCGCGAGTGTCACGGAGCGCGGAGTGGAGTCGATGGTCAGGTCCGCGACGGGCCGCCCATCCGCCTTCACGACGGCCGCAAACGCGCCAGCCGCCGACTCGTCGGCCAGCGCGAGCGAAAGGGATGTCGTTCCTCGGGGCGCGAACACGTTGAATCCCGCCGGGCCGCGCGCCGTGAATGACGTGCCTGCCTGGGTCGTCTGCCTCTGCCCGACCCCGTAGTCCGGCCATGCGCCGAGCGATCGCCCGATTTGGGGCCCTGCCAGGACCGCGACGAACAGCGTACACGCCAGCGCCGCCAGGAGCTGCTGCCGCGTCGCACGCCGCCACCCCCCGGCCAGCACTACCGACGAGAGCACGATGATGTGCGGCTCGAATGGCGCCCGATACCGGGCTCCGGCGTAGCTGGCGGCGAGCGAGAGCGCCACCACGATCGGTATCCAGAGGGCCACCAGGATGGCCTCGCGCGAGCGCCGGGCGACGGCCACGCCGAACGGCGCGAGCAGCGCCGTCGCCACGAACGTCAGGTCCACGCCGACGTGCGCGACCCCCTTCCAGACGGCTGCCGAGAACGGTGTGGAGGTCGCCCCGTAGAGCTGCAGCCAGCGCCCGCCCTGCACGTGGAAGAGGGCGCGGAGCAGGCCCATCTTCTGGCTCACGAAGGCCCCGGGGTCCGCCGTGATCTGTGCCGCCAGGAGACGAATCGTGTCCACGACGCCGGGCGCCAGCTGGGAGCGCGTGGACGACCGGACGTCCATCTCGATGGGTCCGTGGTTGTCGATGAGAATCAGCTGCCCGTGCGCGATGGAGAGCCACGCGATGTACGGGACGGCGAGCAGCGCAAAGCCCGCGACGAACCAGGCAGCGCGTCGCAGCCCGAGCGAACGCGACGCGGAGGCACCGATCAGCATCGCCGCGACAACCGGCACGAAGTACAAGGGCATCGCTCTCGTGAGCGCCGCGGCGGCGAACGCCACTCCGCCGACGACGAACCACGGAGGCCTCGCCTCGCGCGACCACGCGTCCACGGTGGCCGCGAACGCCAGCGCCAGCAACGGCAGGTAGAGCTGTTCCTGGAAGAACTCGGCGCCGCCGCCGGCGTTGGGAAGCCAGACCGCGCCGATGCCAGCGGCGATCAGCCCGGCGCGCCGGGAGTGCAGTCGGGCTGCGAGCCAGAACAACGCGGCGCCGAGCACCGCGCCGAGCACAGGGTGGGCATAACCGGCATTGCCCGGGAACGCCGGCCGGTCGAGCGCGAACAAGGACAGGAAGACGGGGTAGCCGGGCGGCAATACCCATGTCCGTCCGCCCCAGGTGTAGTAAACCGCGTCCCACGACCAGCGCCAGCGACCGTCCTCGCCGACCAGCGCGCGGGCCTGTCGGGTGTAGCCGTCGGGGTCGTTCCAGGCGAAGCCCGGCGCCGTCGCGGCGTTCGCGATGAACGCGTACCGGATCCCCCACCCGGCGGCCAGGATCAACACCAGGATTGCCGCGGTGGCCATGGAACCCCGGCCTGCAGTCGCGGGTGCATGTTCCGAGCGTGGCATCGACGGAGTCCCTGCAGTCAGGATCGACCAGTCGGCCGCCGTGCCGTGCCGATCTTGTCGGGTGCGTCGATTCTACACGAATCGCCGCTCGTCACCGCCGGCCGGCACACGCTGGTCTTTCTGCCGATTCCCGTGTAATCTTCAGAGCGCGTCGTCATGGTCCTGCCAGTTGCCCGAGAACCGGGGCCGCGAGTTCCCTTTCACGTCGGAAGGCGTTTCCGCGGCCGTTGACCCTCCGGTGTGAGAGAGCATCGTGCCGGGGGGCGTGACCCTGTTCAGCCCGCCGCCCGACTTTCGGCCTGTCGCCCTCGGGGCGCTCGGCGGCGGCGTCCGGCATGTGGCCCGGCCCATTGCCTCTCAGCCGCAGGTCGCCGGCTCGTCGGTGCTGATCATCTCGCGACACAGCTGACGCCATGAGAGAGACACGGAATCTCGTCGTCATCCCGACCTACAACGAGCGCGAGAACATCGAGCCGCTCGTGCGCCAGATCCTCCAGTACCCGGGCTTCTCGGTGATGGTTGTGGACGACCAGTCGCCCGACGGGACCGGGGCGGCCGCCGATGCTCTCGCGCGCGAGTGCCCGGACCGCGTCGAGGTGGTGCACCGGACCGGCAAGCGCGGCCTCGGCCTGTCGTACCTGGACGGGTTCCAGCTGGCGGTGAAGCGGGACGTGGACCTCGTCTGCCAGATGGACGCCGATTTCTCTCACGATCCGAAGTACCTGCCCGCGCTGGCCTCGGCCGCCGCCGACCACGATCTCGTCGTGGGATCGCGTTATATGAACGGCATCAGCGTCGTGAACTGGCCGCTGCAGCGCCTGATCCTCAGCACGCTCGCCAACCGATACATCCGGGCCGTCACCGGCCTCGCCGTCAGCGACTGCACAGGCGGCTTCCGCTGCTGGCGGCGCGAAGCGCTGGCCCGCATCCCGCTCGACCGGATCGTTTCGGACGGCTACGCGTTCATGGTCGAAATGCTGTTCGAGGCGGCGCGCCAGCGGTGCCGGATCGGCGAGGTGTCCATCGTCTTCGTCGAGCGCCGCATCGGCACGTCGAAGCTGTCGGGCGGCGTGCTGCTCGAGTCCATCCTCATGCCATGGCGGCTGCGCCTGCGGGCTCTGCTCGGGCGCGGGGCGCGGCGGACAGGGATCCCCCCCGGTGTCTGACCACGAAGTCGTCGTCATGGTCGCGACGTCGTACCCGCGGTTCCCCGGGGACACGATCGGCACGTTCATGGAGCCGATCGCGCGGGGTGTGGCCGCGCGCGGCCACGAGGTGCACATGGTGCTCCCGTGGCACCCGCGCCTGGCGCGCGGGGCGGAGGAAGACGGCGTCCGGTTCCACCCGTTCCGCTATGCTCCGACAGCGAACCTGAACGTATTCGGGTACGCCGAGGCGTTGCGCGCCGACGTCAACCTGCGATTCTCGGCCTTCGCGGTCGCGCCCCTCGCCCTCGTCGCGGGGTGGTTCATGGCACGCAGGGTCGCCCGCCAGTTCGACGCCACCGTCATACACGGACACTGGGTCATTCCGGGCGGAGCCATAGCCGCCGCCGCGTGCCCCGGAGTCCCGATGGTCGTCAGCCTGCACGGGTCCGATGTCTATGTTGCAGAACGGAGCCCGATTGCCAGGCGCGTGGCGCGCTCGGTGTTTCGGCGCGCGGGCTGGATGACCGCCTGCAGCGATGACCTCCGCACTCGAGCTGTCGCGCTCGGCGCTGACCCCGAGCGCTCCGAAACCGTTGCGTACGGCGTGGACGCGGACCGCTTCCGCCCGAACCCCGAGGCGCGGGCGCGCATCCGCGCGCAGGTCGGCGTCCGGGAGGGAGACCCGCTCCTCTTCGCCGCCGGCCGTTTCGTCCGGAAGAAGGGGTTCGAGTACCTCATCGACGCCGTCGCTCGCCTCGCGCCGCGCTGGCCGGCCCTTCGCCTTGTCATCGGCGGGGCCGGCGATCTGGACCGCGAACTGCGCGAACGGGCCATCCGCCAGGGGGTGGCGGGCCAGGTCATCTTCCCCGGGGTTCTCTCCCAGGACGCGGTGGCCGACTACCTCGCGGCCGCCGATCTCGCCGTCGTTCCCTCGGTGCGAGACGACGCCGGGAACGTGGACGGCCTGCCCAACGTGGTCATGGAGGCGCTCTCATCCGGGACTCCGCTGGTGACCACGACGGCCGGCGGCATCGCCTCCGTCGCCCACGGCGACGTCAACGCCGCGCTCGTGGTCGAGCGCGACGTGGACGGGTTGGCGCGCACCATCGACCGGCTGCTCGGGGCTCCGGACACTCGCGCGGGCCTGGGTGCCGCGGCGCGCGAGGGGGTGGTCCGGGAACACAGCTGGGCGCGCGTCGCCGAGGCGTTCGAACGGGCCTACCTCCGCGCGAAGGAAGGCTCGCGCCGCCGCAACGCGCCGCAGGTCGGTTTGCCATCCAAGTGACTGTCGTGCTATGGTTTAGCGCTTTCAGACGATGTCATCTTCAATCGACGACCGGCCAGTCGGACTGACGGTTTTCTTCCCCGCCTACAACGACGGCGGCACCATCGCAAGCCTGGTGATCGCGGCCGTCCAGACGGCGAGCCGTCTCACGCCCGACTTCGAGGTGCTCGTCATCAACGACGGGAGCACCGACTGGACCGCCGAGGTGGCGGACGAGCTCGCGCGCATCTACCCGCGGGTCCGCGTGATTCATCACGAGAAGAACCGGGGCTACGGCGGGGCGCTCCGTTCCGGTTTCGCCTCGGCGACGAAAGACTGGATCTTCTACACGGACGGGGACGCCCAGTACGACCCGCGTGAGATGGCGCGGCTCTGGGACAAGTTGTCGGCGACGGTGGACCTGGTCAACGGCTACAAGATCAGCCGGTCGGACCCGCTGCACCGCATCATCATCGGCCGCATCTATCACCACACGGTGAAGCTGCTGTTCGGCCTGAAGGTCCGTGACGTTGACTGCGATTTCAGGCTGATGCGCCGCAGCATGTTCGACCGGGTGCCGTTGGAGAAGTCGAGCGGCGTGATCTGCCTCGAGATGATGAAGAAGATCACCGACGCGGGCTTCTCCATCGTCGAAGTCCCGGTGCACCACTACCACCGGGCTCACGGGAAGTCGCAGTTCTTCAACTTCCCCCGCCTGGCGCGGACGGCGGTGGACGTCTTCAAGCTCTGGCGCGAACTGGTGTGGCACCGCCCGCCGCAACACCGTTGAACGCTCCGCCGGGCGCTTGACAGGCGATGACCGTGACTGCAGGCTACGGCACTCTATGACCGCCATCCGTGTTCCCTTCCTGACCCTGAAGCCGGGCGAGGACGCCCCGGCCGTGAACGCGGCGATTCGCCGCGTGATCGACCGCGGCTGGTTCGTGCTCGGCCCCGAAGTCGAAGCATTCGAGCGTGCGTTCGCCGAGGCTTCCGGCGCGAAGAATGCCGTGGGTGTCGGAACGGGCACGGACGCCCTGGCGCTGATCCTGAAGGCGCTTGGCATCGGCCGCGGCGACGAGGTGATCACCACTCCGCTGTCGGCCGCGTATACCGCGCTGGCGGTGATGGCGGTCGGCGCGCGTCCGGTCTTCGCCGATATCGATCCACAGCGGCTCACGCTCGACCCGGCGGCCGTCGAAGCGCTGGTCGGGCCCGACACGGCGGCCATCATCCCGGTGCACCTGTACGGCCAGCCGGCGGACATGGAGCCGCTGGCCGCGATCGCGGCGCGGCACAACCTGGCGATGGTCGAGGACTGCTGCCAGGCGCACCTGGCCACGGTCGGCGGCCGGCCCGTCGGGTCGTTCAGCGTCGCGGCGGCGTTCAGCTTCTACCCCACCAAGAACCTCGGCGCGCTCGGAGATGGCGGCGCGATCACCACCGACGACCGGACACTGGCGGCAAGACTCATGCGGTTGCGGAACGGCGGCCAGACCGATCGGTACCACCACGGCGAGCCCGGCCTCAACAGCCGGCTGGACGAGATCCAGGCCGCCGTCCTGTCGGCGAGGCTCGCATTCCTCCCGCGCTGGACCGCGCAGCGACGCGCACTGGCCGAGGTGTACCGCCGCGAGCTGGAGGGGGCGGGCATCGTGGTCCCGCCGGAGTTCGACCCCGGGCACGTCTATCACCTGTTCCCGGTCCGTTCGTCAACCCGCGAGGTGTTGAGGACGGCTCTCTCCGAGGCCGGGATCGAGACGCTGATTCACTACCCGATTCCGATTCCGCGCCAGGCGGCGCTCTCGTCGGAGTCGCCAGGCGAGTGTCCGAACGCCGACCAGGTGTGCGCCGAGATTCTCTCGCTGCCCATCTACCCATCGATGTCCGAGTCGCACGCGGTCGAGGTGGCGAGGGCGATTCATGTGGCTGCCTGAACTCCTGCTGATCGCCTTCGTGCCGGGTGCGCTGCTGTTTCGCGCGCCAATCGCGCAGCGCGACCGCCGCGCGCGACTGGCCGCCGAGGAGCGCGTGTTCTGGTCGGTCGTGATCAGCGTGGCCTGGTCGTCGATCGTCGTCCTGTCTTTGGCCGCCGCATCGCTATACACCCTTCCGAGACTCCTGCTGGCCAACTCCGCGGTGTGCGCGTCGGCCATCACGGCCTGGCGCGAGCGCCTGCTCTATCGCGGGACGGCGGCGCGGCCCGACCTCGGCCTGATCCTGCCGGTCGCGCTCGTCGCGCTCGGGCTCGTGTTGTTCTTCCCGGTCGCCGAGGTGATCATCGGGGGCCAGGATCCCGGCGCCTACATCAACGAGGGGATCGCCCTGGCCAAGGGCGGCGGTCTCGTGATCCGCGATCCGCTTCCGCCGACGATCCCGGCCGCCGCGCGAAGCCTCTTCTTCCCCCCGTATGGGGACCGGGGGTACTTCAGCCTTCGGTTCATGGGTTTCTTCCTGGTCGATCCCCTGGAAGGCACGGTGGTCGGGCAGTTCCCGCACCTCTACCCTGCCTGGATCGCGATCGGCTACGGCCTCGACGGCATCGGCGGCGCTCTTGGCACGACCGCCGGCTGGGCAATCCTGGGCCTCCTGGCGGTGTACTTCGCCGGCGCCCGCCTCATCGGACGGATCCCGGCGTTCTGCGCCTCGACCCTGCTGGCGCTCTGCGTGATCGAAGCGTGGTTCGGCCGGTATCCGAACTCCGAGATGGGGCTGCAGGCGCTGCTGTTCTCGGGGTTGATCGCCTTCGACCGGTCGCACGTCGAGGACGACCGGTTCTTCGCACCCGTCGCGGGCGTGCTGCTCGGGCTGCTCGTGTTCATGAGGTTCGACGCCGTCCTGGCGTGGGTGGCCATCGGCCTGACGATGGCGGTCCTGCTGTTTCAGCGCCGATCGCCGCGGGCGTGGTTCGTCGTTCCCATGGTCACCGCGGCGGGCGCCGGCGCCGTGTATGTCTCGACGGTGATGCGGCCGGGGTTCGGGCGCTACGCGGCGTTCTTCGAGATGCTCGCCCCGATTCACCTGGCGTTCGCCGGCGCCGGCATTCTCGGCGCTCTGGTTCTGGTGGTTCTCTCGCGCAGCCGCCTGGCCGGCGCCATCGCCGCCTGGTTGCCACCTTCGGTGAGCGCGGTCGTCGTGGCCGCGGTCGTCTACGCGTATTTCTTCCGCTTGCCGGCGGGCCGGCTGGCGCCGCACGACGCGCTGTCGCTCCGGACGTTCACCTGGTATTTCCCATGGGCCGGCCTCGTGGCAGCAGTCGCGGGCTTCGTCCTGCTCGCGTGGAAGCGGTTCTGGCGCGATCCGGCCCTGCTCCTGGTCACCTCGGTTTACGGCTTCTTCGTGTTCTACAAGATCCAGATCGTGCCGGTGCACTTCTGGATGACGCGGCGGTTCGTGCCGGTGATCCTGCCGGCGGCCTTCCTGCTGCTGGCGGCAGGTGCGTTCTACGGCGTGTGGTCACGAGAGCGGGAGGAGTCGGGCGACACACCCGTCCGGTCGCGCGGGAGGATGTTCCGTGCGGCAACCTGGGTGCTGCCGCTCGTCTTCGTCGCGATCATCGGATCGCTGCTCGCACGAGCCAGCAGGCCGGTCCTCCGGCACGTCGAGTACCAGGGCGTGGTGCCGCGCATCGAGGGATTGTCCAGGCAGTTCGGCGCCCGCGACCTGGTACTCGTCGAACCGCGTCGCTCGTCGGACCTGCACATCATCGCCCTGCCGCTCGCCTACATCTTCGACTGCAACGTCCTCGTCCTCAACACGCCGAGGCCGGATCGCAGGGTCTTTCGCGGCTTCCTCGAATGGGCCCGCGGCCGCTACCGGAACGTCTACTTCATCGGCGGCGGCGGCACCGACCTGCTCTCGCGCGCGATCGCCGTCGTCCCGGTGTCCACCGAGCGGTTCCACGTTCCCGAGTACGAATCCGCGTGGAACGCGTATCCGAAGGGGGCGCGGCAGAAGGAGTTCGACTTCAGCGTCTACAGGTTCGTGGACCCTCCGGCGGAAGCGGTGCCGTTCGACCTCAAGGTGGGCACTAACGACGACTTGTACGTGGTCCGTTTTCATGCCAAGGAGCGGCCGAACGATCAGTCCTACCGCTGGACGACCGACTCGTCCTACGTGACGATCGTCGGAATGACCGCGCGTTCGTCCACGCTCACGATCTGGATGGATGATGGCGGCCGCCCGCCGTCGGCCGGACCGGCGACGGTCAGCTGTTACCTCGACGGCCGCCTGGTTGGCCAGGCGACCGTGACCAGCGGTTTCAATCCCTACCGATTCGCCATCCCGGCCGACCTGGCGGCGGCGGCCTCGTCGCGCGAGGACCCGGTCCTGCTCCGTATCGTGGCCGCGCCGTGGTCGCCGAAGACCGTGTTAGGGACTGGAGACACTCGCACGCTCGGTGTGATGGTCCAGAGGGTCGCCGTACAATGAGCCTTGCGGAAGGGCGCACGTGTCGCGCCGTGGACCGAAGGGCGGAGGCGGAGGGCGGTCTGTTCTCTCACTTGCAGTTGACCGAGTGGCGGGAGCGGTGGCTGGTGGGTCTGGCCGATGTGGGCCTGGCCGTCGCCGCGCCGTTCATCCGGCGCCGGTCGAATGCCCGCAGGGCAGGCGATCGCCCCGCCATCCTGCTGCTGCGCCTCGAACGTGTGGGAGATCTGTTGATGACGCTCGACGCCATCGCGGCGGTCCGCGCGTCGGCACCCGAGGCGACCATCGACCTGATCGTCGGCGAATGGAACGAGCCGGTCGCACGGCTGATTCCGGGGCTCGATCGTGTCGAGACGCTGAACGCACCCTGGCTTTCCCGCGATGCCGGCGGCCAATCGTTCCCCGCGATGGCGGCGCGCGCGTGGGCCTGGCGGCGCCGGGGCTACGACCTGGCCATCAACTTCGAAGGCGACATCCGCAGCAACGTGCTGGTCGGACTGTCGGGTGCGCGTCGGCGCGTCGGCTTCGAGATGGCGGGCGGCGGGCCGATGCTGACGGACCGCGTCCCGTTCGATCCCGCCGTGCACACCCGAACGAACGCGCTGCGCCTCGTCGAGCGCGCGTTCGGCCTCGCGGCCGGCTCTCGTGCAATGCCCCGGCCGGGATCAGGCTCGCCGCGCCTCGGGCTCCCGGACGAGGTCCGCGCACGGGCTGCCTCGCTGCTCGCCGGGGTCGCGGACGGCGCGGCCGTGGTCGTCGTGCACGCCGGCGGCGGGCGCGAGATCAAGCAGTGGAATCTCGAGCGGTTTGCCGACGTCGTCAACCGCCTCTCGGCCTCGCATGGCGCGGCGTTCGTGTGGTCGGGCAGCGCTGAAGACCGCGAACTCGTCGCCACGATGAGGGCCGGGCTGCGCCCGGATGTCGGTGGCATCGATCTGGTTGGCCGGGTCGACCTGATCACGCTGGCGGCCGTGCTGGAACGGGCCGACCTGCTGATCACCGGCGACACCGGACCGATGCACCTCGGTGCCGCGCTGGACGTCCCCCTGGTCGCGATCTTCGGCCCGTCGGACCCGGCGCGCTGGGGCCCGTTCTCCGAACGAGCGCGCGTCGTCCGCGTACAGCTGCCGTGCAGCCCGTGCAATCGGATTCGGCGTCCGCCGCTGCGCTGCCGCGGTCACGTCCCCGATTGTCTCGCGGCCATCGGCGCCGACGCGGTGTACGATGCAGCGACCCGTCTGCTCCATGGCTGACCAGAGAGCGATCCTCATCGTGAACACCGGCGACGGGGACCGCCGCCTCGACCTGTCGTCGTACCTGGACGGCGAAGCGGCCGAGCGAGCCGAGCGCGACGCGAACGCCTGGGTCAAGTCGCTGCGCGGCGTCCCCGTGGACGGCGTTCCGCTGCGCGATCGTTTCCTCTTCCGCGGCGATTCCCTCTGGTGGTTCGCCGAGCTGTACCTCCACAAGCGCCGCGTGGTGGTCGCCATTCTTCGCACGATCTACGCGCTCGAGGCACTGACCGCGCGCGAGCGCCCGCTCTCCGTGGGTGTCGCGAAGGGCGATCGGCTGACCACGCGGCTCGCGCGGCAGTTCTGCGAGAAGCGGCAGATCGCGTGGCACGGGTCGGCGTCGCCGGAGCGCGTTCGGTGGCGACAGCGTGCGGAGCCCCTGTGGCGGGGCGCGCTGTACACGGCGAGCGCGTTCGTCGAGCACTTCAGGTCCAGGCCGCGCTCCACCCGCGCGCCCGGACCCGTGACCGTGGCCGCGTTCGTCCACTCGGCGTTCTGGCGCCCGGCGACCGACGACGAGTCGTACATCGGCCCGGTCCTTCGTGAGGTGGCGAGGCTCGTCGGCAACGAGGGCCTGGCGCTGGTCGGCCTCGGCCCTCGGACGAATTTCCGATCGCGCGCATGGAAGCAGCGCCTGTCGGACTTCTTCCGACCGGTCGCCGGCTCGCTCCCGTTCGATCCGGTCGGAAGCTACGCGTCCGCCCGGGCACTGGCGCCGTCGGCCGGCGTCTGGCGGGATCGACGCGCACATCGACAGGCGCTGCACGGGAGCGAGGCGCTCCGCGCCGCCTGCGTCTTCGGTGGTTGCGACGCGTGGCCGCTCATGCGGGACGAGTTCGCCGGCATCGCGCACCTGCAGTTCCCGTGGTCGGCTCGCACGATGGACGAGATCGGGGCGTCGCTGGATGCGCTGAAACCACGCGTGGCCATCACCTATGCGGAGGCCGGCGGGTCGGGCCGGGCCCTGGTTCTCGAGGCGCGCCGGCGCGGCATACCGGTTGCGGGGCTGCAGCACGGTTTCATCTACCGCCACTGGCTGAACTACCTCCACGAAGCGGACGAGATGGCGCCCTCGCCGCACAACCCCGCGGACCGCGGCTTCCCGCGGCCGGATCTGACGCTCGTTTACGATCAGTTCGCCGCGCATCACCTGGTTGACGCGGGGCACTTTCCGCCGCAGACCATCGCCGTCGCCGGGAGCCCCAGGCTCGACGCCTTCGTCGAGACGGGACGCCTGATGGACGACGAGGCCCGCGCCGCGCTGCGGGCGTCGCTCGGCGCCAAAGCCGGCCAGCGCCTGGTGGTGGTCGCGACGAAGTTCACGCAGATCGCCGGCGCCTTCGGCGCGCTGATCGAGGCGGTGGCGGGCATGCCCGACGTGAGGCTGGTGATCAAGTGCCACCCGGCGGAGACCGCGGCGCCGTACGAGAGAGCGGCCGGCGCCGCGGCGAACGTGACGATTGCGCCGGCCTCCGCCGACCTCGCCCGCCTCGTCGCGGCAGCCAGCCTGCTCGTCACCGTCAACTCGACCGCCGCGATTGAGGCGATGCCGCTCGACGTGCCCGCCCTGGTCGTCTCCCTGCCGAACAACCTCAGCCCGTTCGTCGATGCCGGCGCCGTGGCCGGCGCGGCCACTCATTCCGAAATCGGGCCGATGCTCCGCGCGCTCCTGTATGATAAGGAGTTTCGGGCTAGGCTCGCCGAGGGGCGGCGGACCTTCATGGCCCGCTACCTGATCGCGGCCGACGGCCGCGCAGCCCTCCGGGCCGCCGAGGCCATCGTCACCCTCGCGTCGGCCTGAACCCGGGTCGCACCACGCTTCGTTCATTCGGAGATCACCACATGCGCGCTTTGATCACCGGCGGCGCCGGATTCATCGGATCTCACCTGGCCGACCTGCTCCTGGGGCAGGGCCACGAGGTCTTCGTCCTCGACAACCTCTCCACCGGCTCGATCGACAACATCGCGCACCTGAAGGGCCACAAGCGCTTCCACTACACGATCGACACGGTCAGCAACGAGCCGGTTCTCGCCGAACTGGTGGACCGGGCGGACGTGGTGTTCCACCTGGCGGCCGCCGTGGGCGTGATGCTGATCGTCGAGCAGCCGGTGCACACGATCGAGACGAACGTCAGGGGCACCGAGGTGGTGCTGACGCACGCCAACAAGAAGAAGAAACTGGTGGTCATCGCCTCGACCTCGGAGGTTTACGGCAAGAACACCGCTGTGCCGTTCTCGGAGGAAGCGGACCTGGTGCTCGGCCCGACGACGAAGCACCGGTGGGCGTACGCGTGCAGCAAGGCGATCGACGAGTTCCTGGCGCTCGCCTACTGGAAAGAGAAGAAGCTGCCGGTGATCATCGTGCGGCTGTTCAACACGGTGGGACCGCGGCAGACCGGGCGGTACGGGATGGTGATCCCGACCTTCGTGCGCCAGGCGCTTGCCGGCCAGCCGATCACGGTATTCGGCGACGGCACGCAGACGCGGAGCTTCACGTACGTGGGTGACGTCGTGGACGCGCTCGCGAAACTGGTGCGGGAACCGACGGCGGTCGGGCGGGTGTTCAACGTCGGCAACGCCTCCGAGATCTCCATCCGCGAACTGGCCGAGAGGGTGAAGACGCTGGCAGGCAGCACGTCCGAAATCGTCACGATCCCGTACGACCAGGCCTACGAGGCCGGGTTCGAGGACATGCCGCGCCGAGTGCCGGACACGTCTCGGATTCACGATCTCATCGGCTACGAGCCGAAGGTGCAGTTGGACGAGACCATCGAGAAGGTGATTGACTACTTCAGAACGAGGTAGGAACAGCGGCCGCGGAGACAGACGCACAGGCCGATCCCGAGGCGCAGCCTGGGGAGTCGCCTGATCCGTCGCTGCTCCGCCATCGGCAGATATTGACGCGCATGGGGCCCACATCAGCCTGAGTGGGCGCGGAGACCTTCATGGAGACAGCGCTCGTCCCGACACGGCGCACCTACGGGGGTGTGTTCCTGGTGGCACTGGCCACGCTGATGTACGAGATCCTGCTGACGCGGATCTTCAGCGTGACGATGTGGTACCACTTCGCGTTCGTCGCCATCTCCATCGCGATGTTCGGGATGACGGTCGGTGCTCTCGTCGTGTTCCTTCGGCCTTCCGTCTTCACCAGCGCACGCACGACCGACCTCCTCGCGCGCACGGGAGTCGCGTTTCCCTGGGCGCTCGTCCTGAGCTTCCTCACGCAGTGTTCGATCCCGTTCCGCATCCACCCGTCGATCGTGGCCCTCTACGCGCTCGCCTTGACCTACGTCGTCATTGCGGTCCCGTTCGCGGTGAGCGGAATCTGCATGTGCCTCGCACTGACCCGGTTCACGAGCAACGTCAGCCGGGTCTACGCAGCCGATCTCGCCGGTGCCGCGCTCGGTTGCGTGCTCCTCGTTGGTGTGCTCGGCTTCACCGATGCCGCCACCGCGGTCTTCGTCGTGGCTTCATTCGCGAGCGTCGGCGGCATGCTCTTCGCGGCCGACACCGGTTCGCGCGCGCTGAAACGCTTCGCGTCGATGACGACGGTCCTCCTGGTGCTCTTTTCGGCCGTGCACACGGGGTTCGTGTGGAAGCAGTTTCCCGTGTTGCGGATCCTGTACATCAAGGGTGAACTGGAGGCGCGGCCGCTCTACGAGAAATGGAACTCGTACTCACGGGTGCGGGTGAACGGCAACCCGGATCTGCCCGAGGCGCCGTACACCTGGGGGCTGAGCCAGGTCTACCCCTCCGATCGAACGGTGAAGCAGCTGCACATGGACATCGACGTCGCCGCGGGCACCGTGATGACCCGGTTCAACGGCTCGTTCGACACCCTTGGCCACCTGAAATACGACGTGACGAACGTCGGGTACCACATCAGGCCCGATGCCGATGTTCTCGTCGTGGGAACCGGGGGAGGGCGCGACATCCTCTCGGCGCTGTCGTTCGGGGCCAAGTCGGTCGTCGGCGTGGAGCTGAACAGGGATATCATCGCGACGGTCAACCAGCGCTTTGGCGACTTCACGGGGCATCTGGATCGCATCCCGGGCGTGCGGTTCGTGAACGACGAGGCACGAAGTTACATTGCGCGCGAGCGGCGGCCTTACGACTTCATCCAGATCTCGCTCATCGATACATTTGCCGCAACCGCGGCCGGAGCGTTCGTACTCAGCGAGAACTCGCTCTATACGTCCGATGCCTGGCGCCTGTTCGTGAGGCATTTGACCGATCGCGGGCTGCTCAGCGTCTCACGTTGGTACGCGGCGGACCAACCCGCCGAGGGCTACCGGCTGGTGGCCTTGGCGGCCACCTCCCTGAAGCAGCTCGGAGTGGACAATCCGCGGAACAACATCGTCCTGATCTGCAACCTGGCCGTGCAGCGGCGGCGCGGGACGAAGGACGGCACAGGGAACATCGGCGTTGGCACGATCCTGGTCGGGCGGAAGCCCTTCTCCGCGGACGACCTCGACCGACTCGAGGAAGTCTCGCGCCAGCAGGGCTTTACGGTTGTGTTGAGTCCGCGTTCGGCGTCGAACGAGACGTTCGCGCGGATCGCGTCGGCGCGGGATCTCGATGCGTTCACCGACTCGTTTCCGCTGAACATCGCCGCGCCCACCGACGACAACCCGTTCTTCTTCCACGTTCTGCGGCTGCGGGATGTTTTTCGGTGGGCGTCGTTGCCGGCCAGCGTGCGGACGCAGAACGCCCAGGCGGTCCTGGTGCTCGGCGCCCTTCTCGGCACCGTGCTCTTGTTGACGGTTCTCTGCATTCTCGTTCCCCTCCGACTGGCGTCGAAAAGCGTTCCCGTTGCGGGCAACGCGTCGCTGCTTGCGTTCTTCGCGGCCATCGGCGTCGGCTTCATGCTCGTCGAAACCTCTCAACTGCAGCGCCTCATCATTGTCCTCGGCCACCCCACGTACGCACTCTCCGTCGTGTTGTTCTCGCTGCTGCTGTCGAGCGGTATCGGCAGCTACCTCACCGACCGCGTGGACCCGCTGCAGGTGCGGCGGTCCGGCCTTCGAAGGCTGGCGATTCTGCTCGGCGTGCTCGCGATCTTCGGCGTGGTCACCCCGTGGCTCGTGGGCTTCTTCGAGGGCGCCCTCACGCCCGTCCGCATCGCCGTGGCTGTCGCCATCCTCATGCCGATCGGCCTGTTCATGGGAATGGCGTTTCCGCTCGGGATGAAGCTCGCGGCCCCCCGAGCGCCCGTGTTGACGCCGTGGCTCTGGGGCGTCAACGGCGCCACCTCGGTGCTCGCGTCGGTGATGAGCGTGGCGATCTCTCTGACCTGGACGATTTCAACGGCGTTCTGGGTCGGCTTCGCGTGTTACGCGCTGGCGGCAGGAGCGTACTGGGCGGCCTCGGACCCGGCCTGACCAGTCGCGCGGGTCGGAAGCGGCTGACGCCGCGCTGGCTGGAACCGAGCGGTCGCGGGAGACCCGGCCTCGGGCGTACCGCGCGCGCGTCAGCCAAGCACCGAGACGTAGCCAGGCGAATGACGAGGACAGTACAATGTCCTCGTCGGCGATCAACCGGAGAATCCGCACGACCTCCATCGACTCGACCGGGTAGCATTGGTCCCGCGCCAGATCGTCTCACTCGTGCCAGGCAGGTGTCGTTGAGTCTCAAGCGAACGTTTCGCACGACTGTCGAGCGGGTTCTGCTCGCCCGGGCGCGCCTGGTCCGCCGCGGTCTGATTGCCGCCGGCCGCGACCGGGCACCTTGCCTGCCCGAGATCGTGCAGATCGAAAGCACCAACATCTGCAACGCGCGGTGCGTGTTCTGTCCGCGAGACGAGATGCACCGGCGCCAGGGCGTCATGGATGAGGCGCTCTACCGCAAGGTCGTCGACGATTGCGCGGCGCTCGGCATCCGGCACGTCCGGCTCCACAACTACGGTGAGCCGTTCGTCGATCGGCACCTGAGCGGGAAGGTCGCCTACGCCAAGCAGAACGGGATCGCGGAGGTCGGCGTGATCAGCAACGGGTCGCTGATCGACGAGCAGGTGGCGCGCGACGTGATCGAGGCGGGACTCGACGCGATCAACATCAGCGTGGACGCGTCGGGGCGCGAGGCGTTCGAGCGGACCCGCGTGGGCTTGAAGTACGACACGGTCATCGCCAACATCGAGCGGCTGGTCCGGATTCGCGCCGAACTCGGCCGCTCGCATCCGAAGCTGATCCTCTCGTTCGTCCGCCAGGACAACACCGACGAGGAGCGGGCGTTCATCGAACACTGGCGCGCGATCGCGGACAAGATCCACATCACGGATCTCCACAACTGGGCGGGCACGTTGAACCGCGAGAGCGACGTCCGGTATCCCTGCTACCGCCAGTGGCTCACCTTTACCGTGCTGTGGGATGGCCGCGTGTCGCTCTGCTGTGCGGATTTCGACGGGAAGGTCGTCCTCGGCGACATGCGCACAGCCACCATCCGCGAGGTCTGGGAGAACGAGGTGTACCGCCGGGTGCGCCGGGAGCACCTCGAGAGCGGGGGGCCGGACATTTGCCGGGCCTGCGACCTTCCGCGCAAGGACTCGCCGCTGTGGATCGGGAAAATCATCGGGTTATGATGCGGGCGGCCAGGCGTATACTAGGGGGAGAGGAACTCCCAATGAAATGGCCGTGCCGGACCGTCGCCGCGGCGTTCATCATGGTCGGACTGGCGTCGCCGTCATTCGCGGGCCAGGTCAAGCTGGAGATCCGCGACGGGCTGGTGACGCTCGACGCCAAGGACGCGACGCTTCGCGAAATCCTCGCCGAGTGGGCCCGCGTCGGCCGGACCCTCGTGGTCAACGCCGACAGGGTCCCTGGCGGCCCGATGACCGTCCTCCTGACAGGCGTGCCGGAACGACAGGCTCTTGAAACCCTGTTGCGCTCGGCGGCCGGCTTCCTCGCCGCCCCGCGCGCCGTTCCCCAGGCCTCCGCGTCGATCTACGACCGCATCGTGCTAATGCCGGGGACTCGCCCAGCGGTCGTGTCAACGTCGAATTCGCCCTTGCCGGCCGGACAGTCGCCGGGATGGCAACGAGACCGGATCATGCCGCAACCGGCCGTGGCCGCCGACGACGAAGATGAACAGGCCCCCAACGTGCAGATGCCGTCGGTCGGGTCGCCGCAGCCGGGCATGCCTCCGGGACCCGTCCCGTTCAACGGGGCTGCAATGCCATACCCGAACGGGACGCCTTACGGCAACCCCTACAATCCGAACCAGCCGGTCAACCCGAATGTCCCGGTGACCGGTGCGCCCCAGCGGCCGGCCCCGACGACCCCGCAGTCCGCTCCGCGGCCGGGACTTCCGACACCGGTCCCAGGCCCGATCAAAGGACCAGGGGGATCCGGTGTGCCCGAGCCTCCCATAGGCGGTTCGCCTCAGTAAGGGCAGGCCTCGCGCCTATCGAGGCACACGACCCTCCGCCAGGCCGCCGCGCCGAGTGCGAGAGCGGCGGCACCGAATGCGCCGCCGGTGAGGATGGCCAGCCACGCGGGCACAAGACCGAGGTAGAACGCGTAGAGCCACCAGAAGTCGAGGCTGAACGCGAATTGCTGTGAGAAGTCCCGATCGCCTTCGCGGGCCGTTCGGGCGACGGCGGGGGGGGCCTCACGGCCCGTCAGATACCGCACGTTTGCGGGAATGGCCTCGGACGCGGCCTTCGTGTTCACAACCAGGGGAGAGGCCGACCACACGAGGCGCCGGTCGGGCAGTTGCCCAGCCGGATATTGCCGCGCCCACGCGAGCCCTGCTTTGGCAAAGTCCATCGCAACGCCGGGGACCTGCACCGCCACCGACGCCACGCACGCCGCCGCAATGAGCCACCTGGCCGCGCGCCGACGAGCGACGGCCAGCCATGGCGGCAGGGCCGCGCAGCACAGCGGCAGGACCACCACGAGGTAACGCCCGCCGTAGGACCGTCCGCCCGCCCAGTTCCCGAGCTGCGCGTAGAGGAGAAGCAGCAGCACGACTGGCGCACCGAGGAGCCAGGCGGTGGGCCGGTCCTCGCGCCACAGGCGCCATAGCGCCGGCACGGTGAGCAGGACGACCGGGGAGTAGAGAAACAGCGACGCCCCGGGCGAGAACAGCAGGCCCGCAAGCCCTTCTGCGATCGGGCTCCCGAAGGCGGGCGTCGGGTCGCGCAACAGGCCCGTATCGAGAGGGTTGCCGAACCGGACCGCGTTGAGCGTGCCCCACACTACCGCGGCCGCGAGGAATGCGAGGCCGAAGCGCACGGCGAGACGCCGGCCGACGTCCGGCCGCTTGCGCGTCGCGACGAACAGGTAAACAGCCGCCACCGCCGCGAACAGACCCATCTCGTGCCGCGTCAGGAGCGCAACGCCGGTCCACACACCCGCCCACGCGCCGCCGGGCCACCATTCCGCGCGCACGCCGCGCACCAACGCGAGGGCCGCGAGCACGAGAAAGAGCGCTGCCAGCGGCTGGTTGAACCCGAACTTGGAGTAGGGCCACAACAGGGTGCCCGCCGCGAGCAGTCCGGCCGCAACATACGCACCCCGGGCCTTCCCGTACAGCCGCCACGCGAGCAGGAACGTCGCCCACACCACCAGGGCGGCCGCCACCGCGCCGCCAAGCGTGACCGCCGCCTTCGGCAGCGTGTCGGTAGAACCCAGTCGGACGCCGACTGCCGCCTGGGCCCATCGCCCCGCCAGGTAGAACGGCACGTTGTAGAGCGACGGGACGATGCCGAACGGCGAATAGTAGCGACCGTCGGTGCCGCGCATCGACTCGAGCCCGAGCAGGTTCCCGGACAATGCCAGGCTGTGGCGCTCGACCAGCCCCTTCGTCACGTCGAAGGTCACCACCGCGTCGGTCGTCGCCATGCTCCCGCCAGACGTCCCGACGTACAACGCGAGCGCCGCGACGAGCACCAGCGCGCCGGTGACGCCACCGACCGCGCTCCAGGCCCGGTCCACCCGCGTCATCGAGAGATCCGCAGGATCATCGCCGCTCACTGTTGCACCGCGCGTCAGGGCTTGCGCCTCCACACCGAGAACATCGGGGTCTCGCGATCGGCGACATATCCGGCCTCGAGCCAGCGCCGGAGGCCTTCGTTCTTCATAAAGAAGTCGTACGAACGCCACTCTTCTTTCTGCAACGCCACCAGCACCGGCCGTGAGACCTTCAGGTCCTCGAGCAGTCCGGCCGACCCGTAGCCGGGCCGACCGGCGGCGAACTCGCTGATCACCGGCATGCTCCAGAAGAACCGCGAGGCGCTGGCCCGATCGCTCTTCGAGCACACGCTGCCGCCAGAGAATCCGAACACGAAGATCCGATCGCCGGAAGCGGTGGTCTCGCGAACGTAGCGTGCCAGCCGGTCGATCTCGAGCGCGTCGTGCTTCTGGCCCTTGAATCGCTGCAGGTAGGTGTCGCGATCGACGCGTCCTCGAATGTAACTGAGGTCGTAGCCCACGTTCGCGACGACGCCGGGCAGGGACCCGAGGCGGAGACCCCAGACGGGCGCGTCGGTTCCGACCCGCGCGACCGCGGCCAGGAGGAGCCCGGCGACCGCATACCGCACCCATGTGCCGTAGCCGCGGAGGCTCGCCAACCCCGCGCTGGCACAGAGCGCCATCGCCGGCGCGGCCTGCATGAAGTAGTTCGGGAGGCCGCGGCTGCCGTTGACGGCGATGGAGATCACCGCAGCCACCAGCCATGCCAGCGCGACGAGCACCGACCCGTCACTCCGAAACCGCCGAACGAGCAGGAGGGCCCCAAGCCCCCCGAGAAACCAGAGCAGGTCCACCATCGCCCGCTGGACCGGGAACGTCAGGAGGTAGAGCGGCAAGCTGCCGGGGCCCTCGTATGTTGCAGTGGAGTACCGCAGGTTGTAGTCGATGGTCGCCAGGCGCAGGTCGGTGAGCGCGCCGTTGGCGGCGAAGTAGGCGAGGACGACGATCACCGTGGCCCCGAAGCCGAGCCCGATCCAGGCCAGGTCGCTGACGGCACGCCGCCCGTCCTCATCCGTGTGCCGGCCCCACGCCCAGGCTGCCGCCGCCACGGGCAATGCGTAGGCGCCGCCGTACTTCAACCAGAACGCCCCGGCCAGCGCGACGCCGGCGGCGACCAGATGCAGCCGGCGCCGGGCGGGATGAGCCAGCAGCACGAGGCTGGTCGTCATGGCCAAGGCGACGAACGGCTCGCATTGGCCTCGGACATAAATGCCGCCCAGCCTCTGCAGATACGGATCGCCGCACAACAGGAACACGGCCGCCGCGCCATACCCGATGTTCGGCGAGAAGCGGCGCCGACCCAGCACGACGAGCAAGCCGGCGACGGCGGCAGCCGCAGCGAGGTCGGCACCCGGAACAACCGCCTCGCCGGGCCAGACGCGCAGGAGCAGCGCATAGACGAACGAGATGCCCGGCGGCTTCTGGTCCCACATGTCGCGGTACATGACGTCGCCCGCGAGTATCCTCTGCCCGGCGTACACATAGAGGCCTTGATCACCGCCGGCGGGTTGGACGAGGGAGGGCAGGCGAATCGTGAGAAGAACGATGATGAGCGCGAGCCATGCCCACGCGACGAGCGGAGATCGTTCGGCCGGAGAATCCGACGCGCCGGCGGTCACCGACACAGGTAGCCGACGGAAGGAGGAAGGGACATAGGCGATGCGACAATAGTACCGTCTGGTCTTTCCACAATCAACCCGTGGCCTCTCGAACCATTCGGCTTCGGGGCCCTGTCCATGACCACGTTCGCGACGGTACAGGGCCGGGGCCCGCCGGCGGTCCATCACGGACACCGTGCGATCTCTGACGCCGGTATACTAGGCGGGGTCTGGAGTCGGATGCAGGGCTGCGATTCGGAGGAAGACCGATGCTCTCGCTGGTCGTACCCGTATTCAAGAACGAGGACAATCTCCCGAGGTTGTTCAGCGAACTCGAGGCGCTGGCCGGCCGGTTGCCCGATGAACTCGAGGTTGTCTTCGTCGTGGACGGCAGCCCTGACGGGTCCCTGCGGGTGTTGCAGGAACGTCTGCCACATTTGTCCTTCCGCTCGCAGTTACTCGAGTTGAGTCGCAACTTCGGCTCGTTCTCGGCTATCGTCGCCGGCTTCCGCCACGCGGCCGGGGAGTACCTGGCGATTCTCGCGGCCGACCTGCAGGAACCCCCGGAACTGATCTTGGAGTTCCACCGCCGACTGCACGCGGGTGACGCCGACATTGTCCTGGGGTGCCGCGCCAGCCGTGGCGACCCATGGTGGTCCCGGTGGCTGTCCGGGTCTTTCTGGCACCTCTATCGCCGCCTCGTCGTCCCGGACGTGCCCCGGGGCGGGATCGACGTGTTCGGGTGCACGCGCCAGGTCTGCGATCGCCTGCTCGAGCTGCGCGAGAGCGACACCAACCTGGTGGCGCTGCTGCTGTGGCTCGGGTTCCGCCGGGCCTTCGTCGAGTACACGCGGCGCGCACGGGTCGAAGGACGAAGCGCGTGGACGTTGGGGCGCAAGATCCGCTACGCAGTCAACAGCGTGTTCAACTTCACCGATCTGCCTATCCGGGCGCTCCTGCTCTTGGGAGCGGTCGGCACGGCATTCGCCTTGGCCGCGGGCATCACCGTCTTTGCGATGTGGTGGCTGGGGCGCATCCCTGTCCTCGGGTACACACCGCTGATGCTGGTGGTGACGTTCTTCGGCGGATTGACGGCGCTCGGCCTCGGGATCGTCGGCCAGTACCTGTGGCTCTCGCTGCAGAATGTCAGGGGCCGGCCGAGCTTCGTCGTGAAGGGCGCCTGGAGTTTCACCCCTCAGCGCCCGAGCGATGCCAGGAACTCGTCGTAGTCGCGAATGTAGTCGTCCGGGTCGTAGTGATCCGATGCGAAGACGACCAGCAGGGCGTCGGCCGAGTACTTGTACTGGACCGCCCAGATCATTGGCGGCACGTGCACTCCGAGGTACGGCTGATCGAGGACGATCTCCTCACTCGTCGTGCCGTTGTCAACGACAATGGCCACCGAGCCGCGTGCGCACACGACGAACTGGTGACACCGGCGATGCGCGTGTTCCCCCCGGACCTCCTTGCCAGGCACCTCGAACACCATGAAATAGCGTTTCGGGACGAAGGGAATCTCGGTCGAGAACTCCCCGGCGGTCAGCCTGCCGCGAAGGTCTTCTGCCTGTCGCAGTCGGTGCAGGAACACGCCGCCGACCGACGTTTCGACCAGCGAGCCGTCCAAGCCGGAACGGGGCGGAGCGGGCCGCTGGTCGGGACGGCGCGTCGCGTCCACGTAGCCGCTGATGCGCGCAGGGTTACCGGTGACGATCGTGCGGGCGAGGACGTCGTGCGTGACCACCGACCCCGCGCCCACCATGGCGCGCGCGCCGATCCGCAGCCCCGGCAGCACGATTGCGCCAGCGCCGATTGACGCCCCGTTTCCGATGTGTGTCTGGAGGATCGCAGCCTGGTGCTGCTTGCTTCGGGGGAACTTGTCGTTCGAAAACGTCGCGTTCGGCCCGATGAAGGCATCGTCCCCGACGCGCAGACCGTCCCAGAGCTGGACTCCGCACTTGACGGTGACGCGATCGCCGAGAACGACGTCGTTCTCGATGAAGACGTGGTCGCAGATGTTGCAGTCCTTCCCGATGGTCGCGCCCGCCAGCACGTGCGCGAACGCCCAGACGCGCGTGCCCTCGCCCACGGTCGGGCTCTCGCAGAAACCAAGGGGATGCACGAAGAACGGCGGTGGCGACGGATTTCCTGTCATATGCCCTCGTCGGATCGGACGGTCACCCTCGGTCGTGGCCGACCGCGCGCCGCAACACCCCGTCCCGAGGCGCGTGATACGCTATCATAAATTCCGAACACTTTCGCTGGTTCACGGGCGCTCACGATCGATCATGTCCGAGCTGCAATCTTCTCGTTCCGAACTGAGCCGCTATCGGTCGGTACTCGCGACGGCGCTCGCCCTCCTGTCGGCGTTCGCGCTGCTGGCGAGGTGGACCGCCGTCGCACAACCCCTTGGCACGGACCAGAGCCTGTGGGCGTCCGCCGCCCTGGGTCTATCGCGCGGGCAGCTCCTCTACCGCGACGTCTGGGAACAACGGCCTCCCGGCATCTACCTCATCTACGTCGCAGGCTTCAAGTTGTTCGGGTGGGCCGCCTCCACCGTGGCGTGGCTCGACTGTCTGGCGGCAGGAGCGACGACGCTTCTGGTCTGGGCGGTGGCGCGGTCACTCGGCAACCGCCTCACCGCAGGAACAGCCGCGGCACTTTACGCTGTGCTGACGATGCCCGCCTGGCTGTATGGGCACGGCGGCATTCTCGAACGCAGCGTGTGCGAGACCTTTATCGTCGTGGCTGTGGGATTCGGCGCGTGGTGTGCGGTTCGGTTCCGAGAGCGTCCGTCGCTCGCCTACGCCTTCGCGATCGGGTTGTCGGCAGGCGCCGCAGTGGTGCTGAAGCCGAACGCCGCCGTCTACTTCCCGGCGCTCGTCTTGTGGGTGGCCCTGTATCGAGGCCGGGAGGACCGGACCTCGGGGGGCCTCGCGAGGCCTCTCGCCGTCGGTGTGCTCGGCGCGGCGGTCATCCCCGCACTGGCGCTGGCCTGGTTGTGGCGCCTCGGGTTGCTCGGAGATGCGCGGACTGCGGTCATCGACTTCAATCGCCACTACGTGGCGCAGGGCTTCACCGTCGGACGTTACGCGCTCGAGTTCTCAAAGGCTGTGTGGCTCCGGATCAAGACCGACCCGCTCTGGTTCGCCGGCAGCGTAGGGGCCCTCGCGGCGTCGTGGGAACTCGCCCGGCGCCGCCGGGTTTCGCCGCTCGCCGGCCTCGGCATCCTCTGGGGGGGCGCCTCGGCCATCGCGATCGTGGTCAATGGGGCTCGCCTCTTCAGCACATACTTCATCCAGGCTTTCGCGCCGCTCGCGCTGCTGTCCGCGTGGCTGTTCGGCGAGTTCGCGCGTGGCACGCTCCGTCGCCGCATGATCGCGGTCGCGACGGGCGTGGTGATGATCGGACTGCTCGTGGGGCGGCAGTACCCTACGAGAGTGTTCACGTGGGCGTTGGCCGATCTCGGCTATCTGCGTGGGGCCACGGATCGCGCCGCCTACCTGGAACGATTCGGTGGGTACGACAACCAGCGTGGATACTCGGCGAGGGCCAACGACGAACTCGCACGCTACGTGCACGAGCACACGGCGCCGGAGGATCGCGTCTTCCTGTTTGGCATCAGTGGAGCAGGCGTCTACTTCGCGTCCGATCGGTTGACCGCCCACCCGTTCCTGCGCGTGAACTTCTTCGTCGCGACCGACTTCCCGAACCCGCGCTTCCGTCTCGAGCCTGTGGCCGGGGCGTTGATGGCGACGCGGCCGCGGTACCTGATCTTCGAGCGGCTGCATTCGGTGAATGCAATGGGCAAGGCTGTGGATAACCTGACACAGGAACAGGTGATCAAGACGTTGCTCGGCGGATATCGGTTCGAAAAGCAGATAGAGGACTTCACGCTGTTTCGGCTGCTGGACTGAGCGCGGCCGGCCCCGGTCGAGCCAGCTTCGACAGGTAGTAGATTCTTGGGCTGTGCTAGAATCTGGTGTCACTGTTTCGACCTTCCAAGACCAATAGATGGGCTTCCGTGTTGTGTTGGCCGTTGTCGCCCTCAGTGTAGGAGCGATTCCAGCTGCGGCCGTGCCGCAGACCCCGACTGCTGCGACTGCCGAAGCCGCCCTGCTCGCCGACGGGTGGGCGCGCCTTGCCAAGGGTGATTCCGCCGGCGCGGCGCTCGTCGCGGCGCAGGCCGTCGCGCGGCAGCCGCTCAGTTCGGCTGCGCTGGCGCTGACGGTGGATGCCGAGCTCGCCCGCGGAGGCTCGTCTGCCGCGCTGAAGGCGTATGAGAAGTGGCTCGGCGCCCGCAAGGTCGACGATGCGTACGCACTGCGACGAGTCGCGCGAGCGCTGCTGGTGGAGTCGAGCGGCCGACAGCCCGACCGGACGGCGCGGCTGGACGCGCTGCGAGCGCTGACCGCCGACGGCGACGCGGCGGCGGCGGCGGCGCTTCAGCGGGCATCGACATCCGGCGACCTTGGGGACGCGCGCGCGCTCGCGGCGACGGGCGACGAGCGGGCGGTCAACCTGATCATCGCGCAGCTCAGGTCCGCCCCCGCCGGGAAGGTCCCGCTCATCACCGCGCTCGGCGAATCCGGCAGCAAGTCGGCCATCCCCGATCTGATGACGCTGCTGACCGACCCGAGCGACACGACGCGGGCAGCCGCGGCCGAGGCGTTGGGTCGCCTGGGCGCGACGGAAGCGATTCCCGGGCTTCGCGTCCTTCTGAGTGACGTGATGTTCTCCGTCCGGGTGAAGGCGGCTGGCGCGCTGTACCGGCTGAACGACTCGAGCGGGCTGCCCTTGTTGACCACCCTGACCGAGAGCGAGCATGCTGCGATTCGCGTGGGCGCGGCCGACCAACTGGCGTCCCAGCCCGACGCACGCTGGCAGAGTCTGGTGCGGAGCCTGACGAACGACCCCGATCCTCTCGTGCGTGTGAACGCTGCGAAACTGATTGCCCCCTACGACCAGGCACTGGCGAAGACCGTCCTGGACGAACTGATGCGCACCGGCAACGTCGCGATTCAAGAAGCTGCCTCGGCCGTAGTCGTCGAATTCACCACCGCCGATGTGGCCACGCTTCGGATGCTACTGCGCAGCAGCGATCTCCGGGTCCGCGTGAAGGCGGCCGGGCGCCTGCTCGAACTGACCCGCTAGGTGTTCAACCAGAGGGCACGAAGCCGAACGTGGCTGCGAGGACAGCTCGCACCAGCCGATACGATTGTGAGAGAATCCCCGTCATCATTCCCCGGCCCCAGGGGACGAGCTGAATGTATGAAACTCAACCTGCTCACGTGTTCACTGCCGAGGTCGATCCGACCACTCGTGCTTGTCGTCTCGGCGATGGCTCTACTCCTGTCCCCAATGCCTGCTGCGGCGCAGCTGTCCCGCGTGGGCAACACGGTCCCGGTGTTTGCCGCGACGACCTCGGGGACTTACACGGCCTACGACCCGGTGAATGACCTGTATCTCATCGTCCAGGGGTATGGAGCGGTCCTCGGGACCTTCGTCAACTCCGCGGGGCAGCCGGTCACACCGACCTTCACCATCCACAGTTTCGCCGACGGGGTCACCTGGGGCCTGACGCCGGCGCTCGCCTATTCCCCTGACGTGAGCAATGGTGTGGGGGGCCAGGGCGGCTTTCTCGTGACCTGGCACAACGGGATCAACGCCCCGACGTCGATATACGGGGCGATCGTCGCCTTCGAGGCGCCCGGCTACCTCGTCACGGCCCCGATGTCCATCTCGGGCCCTCCGGATGCTTACGGCAGCAACTGGCTGTCCTGGCCGGTCGTCGCGTATTCGAAGACGAGCCAGCAGTTCCTGGTCACCTGGAGTACGAGGGATTGGGGCATCAAGGGCCGGTTCGCCGGGTTGGACGGGGCGCCGATCGGGCCCGTCATACTGTTCGAGAACCCGAGCAGCTGCCGGGACCCCTCAATTGTCTGGAACAGCGCTACCAACGAGTTCGGTCTCATGTACTCGGCGTGGAACAACGTCACGGCATTCGTGGGGTTCCGCAAGATCGGCATCGACGGGACCGTAGGGGGTCGCACGTCGTTCGGCTTTTCGGTCGGGAGCTTCGCCACGTCCATAGTCGTCAACTCCGCGAACGACTACGTCCTGGCATGGGGACTTCAGCCGGGGACGGTGACCACGGTCTTCGACCAGAACGGGGTGCAGATCGCTCCGGACACCCTCGCCACGACGCGACTCGGGGGCGACTCGACTCTCTCCACCGCGTACAGCTCAACGACCGACACGATCCTGACGGTCAGCTCGGACTTTTCAAGTTGGGAAATAGCCGCACTCGAGTTGGATCACGGCGGCGTGCCCATCGGCGCAGTGATGGTCGCGACCGACGGAGGGATCCCGAACAGCGGCTCGTACTACCCGAAGACGACCACTCGGACGAACTCGAACGAGTGGGATATCTCCTACTCGCGGAACTTCAAGGAATCTGCCAATCAGATCATCGCGTCCGGCGGGGGGGGGACGCCGGTCTGCGCGGTCATCGCGACGGCGACGGTCCCCGCCTACGCATACCTTGGGGACAACGTGCCGTTTAGATCGACGGTCTCCGCCACCGGATGCGGCACAGCCACGCCGACCTTCTCGTGGAACTTCGGCGACGGTTCGCCCGCCGGCAGCACGCAGACCGTGACGCACGCCTACGGCTCGCCTGGAAGATTCGGCTGGTCGTTGACGGTGCAGGTCGGTACGGTCACGGCCACCAGGAGCGGGAACGTCAACATCCTCCTGCCCGGCATGTGCATTCCGTCCACCGCCACCGTGTCGGCCAAGCCGGTGACGACGACGCTCGCCGGCATGTGGCAGAACACTCTCATCGGTATTACGGCCGGGCAGTCGGTGACATTCAGCGTCGCTGGCGCCCAGACCTGGTTCAGCGGTGCGCTGTCCTACACCGCCGCCGGTAATCCGGCCGACCCGACGATCGGGAATAACAGCCCGCTGCCAGGTGCTCCGCGCATGGCGCTCGTCGGCCGCATCGGCACCACGGGAGTGCCGTTCCTGATCGGCACGTCGCTCGTGTACACGGCTACCACAAGTGGACAGCTCTACCTCGCGCCCAACGACGACTGGTATGCGATATCGGACAACGCGGGCGGTCTCGCTGTAGGGGTCTGCATTGGCGGAACGGCGTGTTCGGTGGCCGTGACGACCACGGTGCCGACGTCGGGTTCCGCAGGAAGCCCGGTGGCGTTCGCCGCCACGGGGACGCCGAGCGGGTGCGGTTCCGCGACGCCGACGTACTCATGGAACTTCGGCGACAGCTCGCCGACCGACACGACCCAGAATCCCTCCCACACCTACGCGGCGGCGGGAACATATACGTGGACGCTGACGGTGCAGGCGGGCACCGCCACCGCGACCTCGACCGGAAGTATCACGGTCAGCGCGGCTGGCGCGTGTATCCCCACCACAACCGCTGTCCTCGCGCAGCCGTCCCCGGCGACGCTGGCGGGAATGTGGCAGGGCACGGGTGTCACCGTCACGACCGGACAGTTGGTGACGGTTGGCGTCAGCGGCACCCAGACGTGGATCAGCGGCGGACAGTCATACACCGCCGGCGGCAACCCGTCCGACCCGACAGTCGGGGCCAACAGCCCGATGCCCGGCGCCCCGCGCATGGCGCTCGTCGGTCGCATCGGCACCGCGGGGGCGCCGTTCCTTGTCGGGACGTTCGTCCAGGTCACGGCCGGCGCGAGCGGACAGCTCTACCTCGCTCCGAACGACGACTGGTATGCGATATCGGACAACTCCGGCAGCCTTTCGGCTTCGGCCTGCACCGGCGGCTCGGCGTGCGCGGTGACCGCGACGGCGACCGTGCCGGCGACCGCCGCGCCGGGCGACCTGGTGGCGTTCGCGGCGACGTGCAGCCCCACGGGATGCGGCACGGCGACGCCGACGTACTCGTGGGACTTCGGTGACGGCTCGCCCGCCAGTTCGGTGCAGAATCCGTCTCACACCTATGCGACGTCCGGAACCTACACGTGGACGCTGACGGTTGTGGTCGCCACCGCGACGGCCACCCGGACGGGGACCATCGACATACACGTGCCCCCCCCGTGCACGCCGAGCACGTCCATCGTGCTGGCGCTGCCGTCCCCGCAGACGCTGGCGGGCATGTGGCAGCCCTCGAGCGCCAGCATCACATCCGGACAGACGGTGACGATCACGGTAGCTGGCACCCAGACCTGGATCAACGCGGGCCAGTCCTATACGGCGGCCGGCAATCCGAGCGACGTGACCAGCGGCGGGAACAGCCCGATGCCCGGCGCCCCGCGCATGGCGCTCGTCGGCCGTATCGGGGCCACCGGGGCGCCGTTCCTGGTCGGGGTGTCCACCCAGTTCACGGCGAGCGCGAGCGGAGTGCTCTACCTCGCGCCCAACGACGACTGGTACCAGTTGTGGGACAACTCGGGCAGCCTCTCGGTGTCGGTCTGCGTCGGCAGCGGCGGCACCTGCTCGGTCGGCGCGACAGCGACGGTCCCGACCACCGCGACCGTCGGGACTCCGGTGCCGTTTGCGGCCACCGGCACACCGAGCGGGTGCGGCTCGGCGACGCCCACGTATTCGTGGGATTTCGGTGATGGCTCTCCGGTGAGCACGGCGCAGAACCCCACGCACACCTATACGGCCACTGGGCCGTACACCTGGACGCTGACGGTCCAGGCCGGCACCGCCACGGCCACCAAGACGGGGACCATCACCGTGGGTACCGCGCCAACGTGCACGCCGTCCACGTCCGCCGTATTGGCGAAGCCCACCTCGCAGACGCTGGCGGGCATGTGGCAGGCCACGCCGGCCACGGTCACGGCCGGACAGTCGGTGACGATCACGGTGGCCGGCACCCAGACCTGGGTCAACGCCGGGCAAGCCTACACGGCGGCCGGCAATCCGAGCGACGTGACCGCCGGCGGCAACGTCCCGATGCCCGGCGCCCCGCGGATGGCACTCGTCGGCCGCATCGGAGCGACCGGAGCGCCGTTCCTGGTCGGAGCGTCGTTACAGATTACCGCGCAGGCGACGGGGCTGCTCTATCTCGCCCCCAACGACGACTGGTACCAGCTCTGGGACAACTCGGGAAGCCTCTCGGTGTCGATCTGCGTCGGCACCCCTACGTGCTCTGTCGGCGCGACCGCGACGGTTCCGACCACCGCGACAGTCGGGGTTCCGGTGTCGTTCGCGGCTACCGGCACAACGAGCGGCTGCGGCGCGGCGACGCCCGCGTATTCGTGGGATTTCGGTGACGGCTCCCCGGTGAGCACGGCGCAGAATCCTACGCACGCCTATGCGGCGGTCGGGCCGTACACCTGGACACTGACGGTCCAAGTGGGCACCGCCACGGACACCAGGACGGGGACCATCACCGTGGGTACCGCGCCGACGTGCACGACGACGACCACTGTCGTAGCGGCGAAGCCCACCTCGCAGACGCTGGCGGGCATGTGGCAGGGAACGGGCGTCCCCGTTGCGTCCGGTGACGCGGTGACGATCACCGTGAGCGGAAGCCAGACATGGACCAAGGGGGGACAGGCGTGGACGGCCGCCGGCAACCCGGCCGACCTGACGGTCGGGTCCAACAGCCCGATGCCCGGCGCACCACGAATGGCGCTCGTCGGCCGCCTCGGGCCGGCCGGACCTTCGTTCCTGGTCGGGCCATCGTTACAGTTCAACGCCCAGGCGACCGGTCAGCTCTTCCTCGCACCCAACGACGACTGGTACATGCTTTGGAACAACTCGGGCAGTTTGACCGTCACCATCTGCAGGTAGATCCGGGCGCCGCCGCCTCATGGCGGCGGCGCGTTCACCTCGCCCCGGGCACAGCGTCAGGTCTCCGTCATCCCAGCCACCACGCGAGCAACCGGAACGGAACGACGAACCGGGCGACGCACAGGCCGTACCAATCGGCAGGGTACGGCGCGATGTCGCGAAGGCCCTTCATGAACAGCTGATACTGGAACAGCAGCAGCAGGTTCAGCGCCACCAGCCCGACGACGACACCCACGCGGGCCAGGCGCGGACGGACTGTCCCAAGCGCCGGCTGAAGCCACGTCGCGAGGCCGACGACGAACAAGGGAAAGAGCGACAGGAACCGGCGCGCCCCGAACGCTTCACCCGCCCACCAGTCGGCGACCGCCGCATCGACGTACCACGAGACCAGAACCGCCGCCGCAATCGGCAGGCCCATGGCGCCTTGCCGGACGCACAAGCTCGCCAGACCGACGACGCCGAGGACCACGACGGGAGTCCAGCTGAACAGGCCGTGGTTGGGCGACACGAGGACCGCGAGAAGGTGAGGCGCGGTCCAGTGCATGAACGACGTTCCCTGCGGCACCGCGAACGGTTGACCGTACAGAACCTGCCAGACCACGATCTGGGGAGAGAACGCGAGCACCCATCCAATCCCCGCCAGGCCGGCCCGGACCAACCGATCGCGCCACCGCGCGTTGCGGACGAACGCCTCGAGAATCGGAACGCCCAGGAAGATCGCATCCTGCCAGCGCATGAGAGCGGCGACGCCCGCCAGCGCGCCCAGAGCGAGCGACCGCCGCGCGGACGGCTCTCGCCGGCCGTCCATGAAGTACGAGAAGAACAGCGCCGCCGCCAGCATGGACGCGGCGTGCGAGTAAGACGGCGACACGACCGAGTAGTAGATCGCCGACGATCCGAGCCACATGGCGAGCGCCGCGATCCCGGCGCTGCCGGGGTCCACGTACCGACGCGCCAGGCGCCATGACAGCCAGACGGCCAGCGCGGCCGCGAGAACGCCGGTGACTCCGGGGACGGCCTGGAACCACCGTTCGTACCCGTCGGGCCAACGAGCCAGGCCCGCGCGCGCCATCAGCGACTGGGCCCCGGCCATCACCACATACAAGGGAACGTCGAGGAGGGCGGGGCCCACGGGCATGTAGTTGCGCACGTGGCCCGTCGCGGTCAGGTCGGTCGTGACCCACTCCGTCCCGAGTTCGCCGCCTCGGAGGTTGTACAGCCGTGTGTACTCGTTCCTGAAATCGAGGTCGCGATCGAACACGATCGAGCGGAGCTGAACGAAGTGGTGAATCGCGTCGCCGAACACGATGCGCCCGCTCGGCTTGGGGAAGATCAGGATCGACGCCACGTAGGCGACGAGCATGAGCGTGCCGAGCGCGGCGATGACCGTCCCTGTGCGATTGGCCACCACACCCGCCAGCCGGCCAACCACCGGGACCTTCATCGTCGGCGCCTCGTGACGGCTCACAACCCTTGGAAAATGGCGCGCAGTCAGGCCCGCAATGGATGCGACAGCACCATCCCGAGGGCACAGACATGGCAGCAAAATGCAAGTATACTCCGGAAGAGCCATGGACGTTTTCATCCATCCCCGCTTCGAGAGCTTGTACGAACGCCATCCGCTGGTGCTGGTGGACGTCGGCGCCAGGGGCGGATTGAAGAGTCATTGGTCGCCGGCGAAGCGGCACCTGCGGTCGATTGGATTCGAACCTGACAAGCGCGAGTACCAACGGCTTGTCGCGGAGACGAGTGCGAACGCGCGGCTGACGTTCTTCGACAAAGCGCTCCACAATCGCCGCGAACAGATCCAGCTTCGGATCACCCGGAACCCGGCGCTCACGTCGATCTTCGAACCGAACCGCGCGTGGCTCGACGCATTTCCCGAAGCGGATCGGTTCGATGTCATCGACGTCCAGCAGGTCGACGCCTGCCCGCTCGATGAACTGCTCGCGGCCCAGCAGATTGACGACATCGATTTCCTGAAGGTCGACACCCAGGGGAGCGAACGCTACGTCATCGAGGGTGCCGCTCACGCGCTCGCGGCAGGCGGGATCGGGGTCGAGGTGGAAGCCGAGTTCGCTCCGTTGTACGCCGGCCAGCCGCTCTTCGCGGACGTCGACACGGCCCTTCGCGGCCTCGGCTACTCGCTCTTCGACCTCAGGCCCTGTTACTGGAAGCGGTCCGCCGGCCGGACGCTGGGCGGCCCCAACGGGCAGATCGTGTGGGCGGATGCCTTGTACCTGAAGAACATCGTCGACCTGAAGCGGAACCTCGAACGGCTCGATCCGGAAACGCGCAGGAGCAAGGCGCTCAGGGCGATGTCGGTCTCGCTTCTCTACGGATACTGGGACTACGCCATGGCGATCGCCATCGAGACCGAGAAGGACTTCGACCCCGACGAGCGTGCGCTCATTACCGAGAGCCTCCGACGGAGTGGAGGCGCCGGTCGGACGACCTGGCTGTTTCCCGGGAGGAAGCTGCTGTCCGCGGTGTTCCACAGGCTGTGGAAACTCACCGTTCCCACGAACGACGCGTGGTCGGTCGGGGGAGCGACGCTCGGGAACCCGATTCTGACCGCTCCTCCGGGAGAGCCCCGGGCGGCCGACGACTCCACTCCCCCAACGCCTCGCTGACAACGGTGAAGCCCGACGGTTGCAGGCGCCGGAGCGAGCGTCCGTGCCGGCGCGACCGCCTGCGGTCCGTTTCCCAACCTAGTGCGGCAGATCGTCTCCGGCCGGAGGAGTCTCCAGATCGGCCACGGGGTCTCGCCCGCGCTGCAGGACGCGGCGACGAATGTCGTTCAACGCCCTGAACTCGCCCGCGTGGAAGAAGCCGGTGAGCAACAGGGCCCCCGCGTAGGTGGCCGTCGCGAGCCCGCCCCTCACGAGGATCCCCAGCAGCGGGGACACAATGGCGGGCACGGCCAGGGAGGTCAGCAGGTAGGCTGCGCCGCCGGCCGCCCCCAGCTTGAGCAGCCGCACCCATTCGTAGGGAATCGGGTACGAACGCAGGGAGAAGGACACCGTGACCACCGCCAGGGTCCCGTAGGCAATGGTGTTCGCCCACGCGGCCCCAATGAAGCCGAACCGGGGAACCAGCACGGCGTTCACCAACAGGCTGACGGCCGCCGCGCATCCTGTCGCCAGCGGGTAGAGCTTCGTCTGCTTCGTGATGACGATCCCGATCGAACCCACGATGTAGAGTCCCTGGAACATGGCGCCCAGGGCGATCCACGGGATGACGGCCGCCGCGCCGTGAAACTGCCTGGTCGTCGCGAGACGGACGATGTCCGGGGAGATGGCGCAGAGGCCGGCGACGAGCAGCGTCAACACTCCGACGATGTACGTGGATATCGAGCTGTAGATGCGCTTGGCATCCGGCTCGCGCATCGCCCCGAGGAAGAACGGCGTCCACGCGTACTCGAATGCGGCGAGGAAGTACTTCGGAGCCTGGCCGAACGTGGACCCGATCGAGTAGATGCCCACGTCCCGCAGCGTGCCGTAGGCATTGAGGAAGTAGCGATCCGAGAGGCCGATCACCTGCTGCGCCAGGCTGTGTGGAATCCGGGGCAGACCGAATGCCAGGGCTTCTGTCAATACCTGCCGGGAAAACACGGGGCGAATCAGCGGCGCGCACCACCACGTCAGCGCGACCGCCAGCCCCGTCGTCATCACGATGTCCGCCACGACGATGCCGCGAACCCCCATCCCGGCCGCGACGACGAGGACGAGCCTGAGGACCAGCGTCCCCGCCGATCGCGTGAAGGTGATTCCCATGAACTGCGCGGCGCGTTGCCCGATCCTGAGCACGTGGAGCGGGATGAAGAAGAAGCCGCCGATGAACGTGTTGGTGACGGTCAGCGCGATGAGGATGCCGTACACGCGGGTGCCGAACAGCACACCGCTGAACCAGTTGGCCGCCGCGACACACCCGAGGACACAGATGCCGTTGACGGCCAGCAGGAAGAAGAAGATGGTGCTGGCCAGCCGTTGGCGTGCGCCCGGGTCGGTGCAGTCGTAGTACAGCCGCATGAATGCGGTGTCGACACCCCATCGGAACGTGATCTTGGCGACCGCTTCGATCGTGACCAGCAGGGCGAGAATCCCGTAGTCCGACGGCGACAGGTAGCGGGTGTAGATGGGGAGCAGCAGCAGGCTGACCAGGGACGTGGCCATGTCCCCGAAGCCGTAGACGGCCAGGCTGCCGAACAGGCTCTTGAGGCGCGCGAACACCTAGTGTGTGCCCATGGAGACGAGATCGTGGACAGAGATACCCGTCGTTCTTGCGGGAGTAACCGGTAGATTATATGGGGGCTTGCGCGGTCGCGCAACTGACCGCGGCCGCGCGGATGTGGCCGCCGCGGGTGGCGGCACGAACCCCTATGGTAGACTGCTTCGAATCCCGGCCGACCCGGTTACTGCGCCCCGGAGTTCATCTTCAGTTGGAGACGGCGCAATCCGTCATGACCGTTGACCTCACGCCTGGCAGCCCATCCCAGACCCCACTGGCAGCGGCGGCCGCCCCGATCGGTCCCGAAATCTCCGCCTGGCGCTTTGCCATCGTCCTCACGGCGATCATCCTGCTGGCCGTCTCGTTGCGGACCGTGTTTCCGCGCGCCGACCCGCCCTGGTTCTCACAGGTCGGCGTGGTCTGGCACGACGAGGGCGCGTGGGTGCACAACGCACGGAACCAGGCACTGACCGGCCACTGGCAGGTCGACGGCGATCGCTGGAATCCGATGTACATCACGCCGGTGCTCACGGGACTCGAGTTCCTGAGCTTCCGGTCGTTCGGCGTCGGGCTCTGGCAGGCGAGGCTCGTGTCGGAAGTCATGGGCGTTCTGTCCGTGCTCCTGCTTGGCCTGGGTGTCGCGCGAATCGGAGGGCGGGTAGCCGGCCTGGTCGCCGCCGGGCTTCTCGCGACGAATTTCGTGTCGGTGATGTACGACCGCGCGGCGCTGATGGAGGCGACGATGGTGTCGCTGATGGTCGTGGCGTGGTACTGCTACGGCCGAGCCTCGGAATCGCCGCGCTGGGGGACCGCCGCGGGCGCCGCTGCAATTCTCGCGTACTTCACCAAGGCGTCGGCGGTGTTCTTCCTCCTGGCGCTCGCGGCCGACGCGATGTTGACGATGGCGCTCGCGGCAACCGTCGACCGATCTGCCCGGTGGCGGTCCTGGCGCCGCGCCGGAACCGCCGCTGGGACCGACCGCTTCGTCGCTGGCGCGGCCGGCGCATGGCACACGCTGGCCGGCCTCGTCATCGCGGGCGTATTGGGTCTCGTCGTCTTCGTCGGCCCGCACTGGCAGGATTACCGGTTCTACAACTGGCAGATGTCGGTGACGCGCAAGCCCGTCTACACACTCGAAGCGCTCCTCGGCCGCGCAACGTGGTTCCCGGTCGTGCACGAGTTCTTCACCCGGATGTGGACGGTGACGGCGCTGGCTGTCGGGAGCGGCCTCGGTCTCTTCTTCCGGTGGCGGAAGGTGGCGCCGGCCGAACGCCTGCTGGCCCTCTGGATGGTCCTCGGAATGCTGGAACTCGTCCTGCACGACGTCGGCAACGAGCGGCGGTTCGTGTTCCTCATCCCCGGAATCATCGCCCTGGCGTCCCTTTCCATCGCGCGGGATCGTCGGCTCGTCGACGAGGCGGCCGCGCGCGTCGGACGGCGGCGGGCGCTGCTCGCTGCGCCGGTGGTGCTCGGTGGTTTGTACCTGGTGAGCGGCTCGGCGATTCGCCTGCCGTTCCTGGACGAGGTTCACGCGGGCCTGCTCCACTCGGCGGTTCGCTGGTCAGCGGTCGTGACGGCGGCGATGGCGCTGGGAATCTACGCGACCTGGCCGCGCGTGCCAGGCCTGCTCGCCCGCCGACGTTGGAGCGTGGCGTCTGGCGTCGCCCTCGTGGTGCTGCTGATCGGGGTTGACCTGTGGCAGTTCTCGCAGTGGGCCGGAATGAGGACCTACAAGAACTACGAGGCGATGGTCGCGATTGGCCGGTGGCTGCCGCCGGGGACCCTCGTTCAAGGGAAGCTCGCCAACGGCCTCTCCCTGGAGAGCCAAATCACGCCGGTGTTCGTGGGGCGGGGCTTCGGCAACTACGAGGACCGGACCCGGCGGCCGGACATCCGGTACCTCCTCACCTACGTCAAGCCGACGATGGGCTACGAAAGCCAGGCGCACAATCCGGTGACGATGGAGATTCTCGCGGCATGCCCGGGATGGAAGGTGGTGCGTGAGTTCGACGTCGCCGAAACGCCGTGGGGGCACGACCGGGCCGCGCTGATCGACAAGTACCCGGACCGGCAGTGAGTTCCTATGACCACTAACCCACGAACATCCCGCCGCTGGACGCTGGCACTCGTCTCCATCTGCCTCCTCGCGGCCGCGCTTCGTTTCCTCGCCCTTGGCTACGGGCTGCCCGCCACCTACAACCCGGACGAAACGCCCATCCTCAACCGCGCGCTCGCGTTCGCGAAGGGCGATCCGAACCCGCACAACTTCCTCTACCCGTCGCTGTATTTCTACGCGCTCTTCGTGTGGGAGACGCTGTTTTTCCTGGTGGGTCGGGTCGCGGGGCTGTTCGGGTCCTTGAACGAGTTCCAGCGTGAGTTCTTCACGAACCCGTCGCGCCTGTTTCTCGCCGGCCGGGCGCTCACCGCCACGTTCGGCATCGCGACGGTGTGGGCACTCTACTGGTACGGGCGTCGCCTCTACGGCCGGACGGCGGGTGTTGCGGCCGCGGCGTTCCTCGCCGTCGCTCCGATTGCGGTGCGCGACGCGCACTATGTGAAGCTCGACGTGCCCGTGGTCCTCTTCGTCGTGCTCGCCCACGCGGTGCTCGCGCGAATCGTCACGAATCCGGCGGCGGCCGCCAGTCGGCGAACCTGGCTGCTGGCCGGCCTGTTCGCCGGTCTCGCGGTGTCGACCCACTACTACGTCGCGTTCATCGTCTTTCCGGTTCTGGCTGCAGCGGTCGCCTGCGGGACGAGGACGGGCGACTGGGGGGCCGAGCGGCGGCTTCTCGTCTGGGCGGGCGCGGCGGCCATCGCGGGCTTCATCATCGGAACGCCGTTCCTGATGCTCGAGCCGCGGATCGCCCTGCGCGATATCGTCGCGGTACGGGAAATCGACATCGACCGCGCCGTGATCGGCGGCGGCGGCGCGTTCTCGTCAGCTGTCAGCTACGCGCACATGCTGCTCTTCGACGCCGTCGGTTGGCCGGTCTGCGTGCTGGCCGTCTGCGGGTTCGCCTGGGCTCTGGCGGCGGACTGGCGGCGAGGATTGCTGCTCGTCAGCTTCACCCTCGCGTTTCTGGCGTTCGTCGCCAACACCGTCCCGATGAGCCGGTACCTCAACGTGGTCCTGCCGATGTTTGCGCTCGCCGCGGCGTTCACGGTCGCGCGAGTGGCTGACATGTTTGGACGCCGTGCGCCGCTGGCAGCCGGCATGCTGACTGCGATCGCGCTCGTGCCCGGCCTGGTCATCAGCGTCAGGACGGATCTCTTCTTCCGGCAGTCCGACACGCGCACGATCGCGCGCGAGTTCGTCGAGTCCCACATCCCGTCCGGCGCGTCGATCCTGGTGCAGCCGTACAGCGCGCCGCTGCGGCCGTCGCGCGATGGCCTTGTCGAGGCGCTCCGCGCGAATATCGGCTCGGAAGGCCGGGCTTCCATCAAGTTCCAGTTGATGCTGGGCCTCGACCCCTACCCGTCACCCGCCTACCGGTTGATCTACCTGGGCAACGGCGGCGAAGACCCCGAGAAGATCTACGTCTCGCCCGCCCGGTGTGCCGGCCCGGCCGGCCTCGCGCCGATACGCGCTCTCGGGATCCAGTACGTGATTCTCAAGCGGGGCAACGTCGACAATCCGGCGCTGCAGCCTCTCCGCGCGGCGCTCGCCCGGGAAGGGCACCTGATCGCCGAGTTCTCCCCGTACCGACCCGAGGCCACGCCGGCCGAGCGCCTCACGGTGCCGCCGTTCCTGCACAACACCGCGGCCACGATCGACCCTGCCCTTGCGCGTCCGGGGCCCGGCATTGAAATCTGGTCAATCGAGTGAGCGGCCGCCGCGCTGGCCGGGCAGTCGCCGGCCGATCACTCGCTCGACGAATGCGGCCGCGATGAGCGTCATAGCGCTCAGCAGGAGCAACCACCGCCTGGCCGGGTACACAAGGGCCACATCGTAGGTGCCGTCGGCCGGTGCCAGAAAACCGAGCTGGCCCCCGTCATCGATGGCCGGCGTCTCGTGTTCGGCCCAGACTACGGTCCATGCGGGGTGGAAGCGTGTCCGCACGGTCACGCGGTCGCCTCGACGCACGTCCGCAAGGTGCACGACTCCGCCGAGCTGCGTGGTCGAGACGATCTCGCCGGTGCCGTGCCCGGTGACCACGGATCGCACATCCGGAGGCGCGTCGGCCAGGTCGAACTGCTCCCACGGGCCGTTCCGCCAGCAGGACACAAAACGCGGCCAGCTCGAGAACGTTCGCCGGGACGTCGCGGACCAGACGAGCACGTGGCGCGCGCCCCAGCGCTTCAACTCGGCGACGAACGGCGCCTCGTCGCCGCTCGAAATCATGCGCCCCTTCCACGCCCCTGCCGCCAGCATCTCGCCGCGCGACGGCGTCCACTGCCAGCCGTCCCAGAAGCCGGCATAGAGACGCTTGCCGGTCGCCGCCGGCAGAAGCGCCTCGTAGTGCGTGCCGTAGAGCGACGCCTCGCTGTGTCCGCCCGACCCCGCGGCGACGTCGCGATGCGGGTTGTTCTCGACCACGACCAGGTTGCCATCGAGTGTTCGGAGACGGTCCGCCAAGTCTGGCACGAAGTCGGACACCGACCCGCGGTGAGGCACCTCGACCCAGACGACCTGAAAGCAGAGCACCACGACGAGCGCCAGCCCTGCTGCCAGCCAGCGATCGCCGGTCCTGGCTGCCACGAAGCCCGCGAGCGCGACGGGCGTGAAGACGGCAAGCAGGTGAACGGGACGGCCGAAGACGTAGCCGGCTTCCGGCACGTTGAGGCGGATCAACGCAGCCGCGAACAGCGCGCACCAGGCGTAGAAACCGGTGCGGCCGTCACGCCGCCAGGCCGAGACGAGCAGGATGGGCAGCGCCATGCTGGTCAGGCCCGACGGGTCGTTGAACCACCGCGATGGATTGAACATGAGCTCGGTGTTGTAGAACACCGTGCGGAGGACGCCGGACCAGTCGATGTGGGCGGGCGGCTGGAACATCACGTTGTTGGGAACGAACAGGCCCGGATAGCGGACCAGTTCGTACGTCAGCGGCAGGCTGACCACGAACGCGAGCACGGCGGCGGCCACCCCCCGCAGCAGATGCCGGGGTTCGCGGTAGTAGAGGGCCTCGACCACGAGCAGGCCGACCGCAAACAGGAAGAAGGCAACGTGCGAATAGGCGGCCACGGCGAGCGCGGCAACCAGCCCCGTGAACCCGTAGCGCGCGTCCGCTCTCGCCCGCCGGCTCGCCACCAGCACCACCATCACGGCAAAGAGCCCGGCGAGCGAGTTCGTGTCGCCGCTGCGGACCACGAACCAACCGTAGCCAACCACGGACACCGCCACGAAGCCCGCCGCGAGGAGCGCGGTCCCTCGCGAGCCGCCGCGGTCGAGGTCCAGGAACACCAGCAGCGGGATGGCGGCGAACAACGCGACGTGGAGCAGGTGGAACCCAACCGCGTCGCCAAGGAGCGCCATGGGCACTGCGCCGAGGAGCGTCAGGCTCTGAGAGATGTCGGTGGCCGTCGAGTAGCCAGCGAGGAGGTTCCACTGCCAGCCGACGAACGTGCCATGCCTCAGGAGATGCACGCCATCGACCGTGGACGCGAACCGCGGCGGCCAGTCGTCGAGGAACGGGACGAGCGGCCACGCGGACGGAGGGAACCACGCCGCCAGGAGCCACACCGCCAGCATGGTCGCGCCAATGCCGGCTACCGAGAGCGACAGCCAGCGCGGGGCCTCCCGACCCGGCCGTACGGGGCGGAAAGTCAAAAACGCGGTCACGACCAGCGCCCCGGCGAGATACGGCCAGCGCCAGCCCCGAAGAGCTCCTGGCACGCCAGCCCAGCGGCCGGCGAGCGCGAGGTTCGCGGCCACGAGGGCGAGCGTCGCCAGCGCCGCACCGCGTTCAATCCGAAGCGTCCGGGCGGGCCGCACCGCGGGCCGATCCACGCTCGCGAGTGACCCCGTCGGAGGGGCGCCTCCCGACGCCTGTCCGCGGGCCGACGGCGCGGTACCCGCACCACCGCCCATCATCGCCGGTCGCCGTTCCCTGGCAACGCGCCGGATGCAGCCGACGCCCTTTCGAGTCGAGCCGCGACAGCCTCGATTGCCACGAGTTTCCGATACAGCGCCCTCGCGATGAAGTCGTTGCCTCGCACTGTGTAGTGCCCCTCACCGCGGCCGTAGGTCGATTCGCCCGCCTTGATGAAGTAGCTGCCGAGCTCATGTGATGGAATCGTCCGCAGGTCGTCGACGAGATCAACGAAGGCGATTTCGGCACGCTGGGCCTCGTCCCGAATGAACGTGCGCCAGGCATCCGTGTCGCGGACCTCGGCGTAGTCCGCCTGCATCGGCAGGTAGACGAGGACGAGGGTGCTGCCCCGCCGCCGGTGCAGCTCGCGGAGGGACTCGAACACGCCGGCCACGACCGGCCGCAGCGGATCGGCCGTGTCGGCCCTGGGTGGCGGAGACGGCGCTGGCCGCGACAGCCAGGACTGCATCAGTTGGACCGTCCGGAACATCGCCGCGGTTCGGATCAGTTCCCGCAGCTTGATGCGCGCTTCGGATTTCGAAGGCACGGGCACGTTTCGCGTGACGAGGCGCCCTCCCTCGATCGCCAGCACGGGCTTGGGGTAGCCGAGAAAGGCGGCGTCCCGCATCCGTCCGAAGTCGACCGTGATGAACGCGAACACCTGGACGTCGTGAGCGAACGCCGTCCCGTCGCGCCGGTACCAGAGGTACGCCTGGTCGATCCCGTAGCCGCCCTGCCCCATGTTGACCGGTTCGAGCCGCCCATCCAAGGCGGCCAGGTGATTGCACCACGCCTGGTCGTTCGACACCCCGTACCCGAGCGTGAACGAATCGCCCGAACAGACGATCCGAACGCGGCCCGTCGGCACGGCGTCCGTGATGGGGACGTCGTTGCGGAAGCCCTGGGCGTTGGTGCGGAAGGAAGCGCCCGGCCCGTAGAGGTCCGGCAACGAGAGGTTCGGGATGTTGACCCAGCCGAGCTCGGGATCGTACCGCGTGTGCGCCCGTTCGCCGAGGGGCCGCATCCTCTCGATTCCAACCCGCACGACGGTGATCGTGCTCGCCAACCCCTCCAGGGCCAGCAGGACCAGGACGTTGACGAGGAGAACGGGAAGGACCCGTCTGAGCCGCGACTTGTGTGGCGGCGTCTGGGAAGGTGCGGTCATCTGGAGCCCAATCGGGACTGCAATTCTAGCATACGCCCTGACACGCCGGCGCGCGCCGCCACGCGGCTCCGGAGCGAGCGAGGCCCCGAGGCGCGGCGTCCACCCGGACAGATCCGCCGTCCGCAGTTACCGGGTCGAGACATCCGGGGCGCCGTCGGGCTGGCCGTGGCACGAGGCTGGCCCGCCGCGCTTGTATACAACGAACGGGCCCAGGGTGGTCAGCGGAACGTACGCGGCCGAGAGGCGACGGTACCGGGCATCCTGGCCGTAGTACGCGGCGAGGTCCAACGCGCGGCGTCCCATCGGGGCCTTGGGCTGCGGGGCTTCGATCAGCAGCAGGTCCGGCGGCTTGGCGCACAGGTCTCCGACGATTTCCTCGTAGAAGCCGCGCTCGAGAGGGGACATCCTTTCGGGACTGCGGAACCGCACGATCGGATCCGGGGCCTGCAACGCCTCTTTGTAGAAACCCGGGAGGAACCACAGCGAGTTGTGGCGGAGCGACCAGTCGATGCCGGTGTAGTTCACGGTCGGAAATGCCGGGTAGATTACGGCCCGCATGCCGAGTGCGGCGATGGTGCCGCGCGGCGCCTCCTTCTGCACGATGCCGATCAGCCGAGTGACCAGGTCGGCGTCGCCCGGTACCCCGGACTCGACGACAAATCGCCCGCCCCAGAGGAGCAGCACGCCGACCGCGCCCGCGCCGACGGCGCGCAACCCGCCCCTGACCATCGTGCCGATCGCCGGGAGCGCCTGGAAGACCGCGGAGCCCGTCGCCGCAAAGAACAGCAGGCTGACGGCGCGCGCCGGGTAGAGATGGTAGTTCCATCCCTTCAGCTGGAGCATGGCCCCGAGCAGGAATCCCGTCCAGGCCGCGAATAGCACCAGCGTTCCCGACCTCGTACCGCGGGGGAGCCGCAGCAACACCACCAGCACCAGGCCGACTGCCCACAGCCTGAGGTCCACGAGCTGCAACAGCAGGCTGGCCGGCGAATTCGTGACCACGTAGACCTGGCGCACCTTGTCGGCGAGCGACAGGTACTGCGGAACGAAGATGACGACGCTGAGGCCATACAACGCGATCGCCGCGGTGCTTGCGAGCGCTTCCGCACGACGCCAACTGCGCTGGCTGGGCGCCAGCGCCAGCGAGACTTCGATAGCCAGCCACCCCAGCAAGTAGTGCGGCTTCATGGCGAATCCGAGCCCGGCCACCGCGCCCACCAGCCAGGCTGCCCGGCCACGCAACGGATGCCCGCTTGCCCATCCAACCGCTGCGAGGATGTACGGTATCGTGGCCAGCACCATCAGGTGTTCACGCTGGCCGAACTCGATCGCCCTTGCGAAGGGGAGAGTCACGAATACGAGCACCGCCAGCAGGAACTGGCGCGCCTCGAACGGCACGCCGTCCGTAGCCCGGATCAATCGAGCCGAATACAGGAGCGACAGGAGTGCGAGGACGTACACCCAGATCTTGAAGATGACCACGGCGCTCAGATCGAGGCGTTCCGCCACCCACACGGCGGGGAGCGTCATGTAGACGATGAGCGGTGGGTTGGTGTCGATGACATCGCGGTAGATGGTGCCGCCGTGGAGCAACACGCGCCCCATGTAGAGGTACCACGCGTCGTCGTGGTTCAGGTAGGACGGCCCGATGATGGCCACCGAGATCAGGCCGAAGGCCACCAATACCGCCCACCAGAACACTCGGAGCGCGGTTGCACCGACGCGACGTTGCATGGATGCGTATTTCATCACATCCGGCGTGCGCCGTCATCTCGCCTCGCCCCTTGCGCCGCCCGGGGCACGGCCGTTAAGCTCTCCTGGCATCCACCGGACCACAGTGTCGAGCGATCGCCTCTCCCCACCGCGCCCGAGCGACCCGGGCTCCGTGACGCCGGGCACGCGCGAACCCTCGGCCCTGCAGGCCACGGTCATCTTCGGACTGCTGACCGTCGCGCTCACCTGGCCTCAAGCTGCCCGTCTGTCCAGCATCCCGGACCACACCGACGTCTACTTCAGCCTGTGGCGCCTCGCCTGGATCGCTCATCAACTGCCCATCGACCCGCTCCGTCTCTTCGACGCCAACATCTACTTTCCCGCTCCGCGCACGTTGGCATACTCGGACGCGACTCTGCTCCAGGGACTGATCGGGGCGCCCTTCATCTGGCTGGGCGTGCCGGTCGTCGTCGTCTACAACCTCCTCGTCCTCGCGAGCTTCGTGCTCTGCGGCACCGGCACCTTTCTGCTCGTCAGACACCTGACCGGGCGCGGCGACGTGGCGATCCTCGGTGGAATCGTGTTCGCCTTCGGGGCCTTCCGTTTCGATCACTACATCCACCTGGAGCTGCTTTGGGCCCAGTGGATGCCGTTCACCCTCTTCTACGTGCATCGCACGCTGGATTCAGGCCGGCTCAGGGACGGCCTGATCACGGGGGCCTGCGCGGCGGCCGTCGGTCTCTCCTGCGTCTACTACACGGTGTTCTTCGCGACCGCACTCGTCTTCGCCACACCGGCGTTCCTGAGCGCGGTCCCGCACGGACGGCGGCGACAGGTGGTGATGGCCCTCGCCGCAGGGGGCCTGCTCGCAGGGCTCGTCCTGGCACCGTACTTCGTTCAGTATCTGGCGGTGCGGACCGACCTGGGAGACCGGCCGGCGGGCACCGCCGTCCTGTACGCCGCGGGGCCGAAGCACTTTCTCGCCACGCTGCCTGGGAATCTGCTCTACGGCAAACTCACCGGATCGATCGGCCGGCACGAGAAGTTCCTGTTCCCCGGGTTCGCCGCTCTCGCGCTGCTCGCTGTCGCCCTGTGTCGCCGCCCCGACCGCATCCGCATCGGATACCTCGTCCTGCTGCTGGTGGCCATGGACCTTTCTTTCGGCCATCGCGGCCCGCTCTACGGGTTTCTCCGCGAACATCTGGCCGTGTATCGCGGCCTCCGCGCACCAGCCCGGGCGGGTCACGTCGCCCTGCTGGCAATTGCGGTGCTTGCAGGGATGGGGGCGGCGCGAATGAGCGACTGGCTTCACCGCACGCGACCGCGGCTGGAGCGGATCGGGATCCTCTGTCTCGGCGTCCTGATGGTGTCGGAGTGCCTGATGGCTCCGTCGGCGCTGGTCGCCGTCGCCACCAAACCCGGGGAGGTGTACCGCTGGTTGCGGGAGCAGCCGGCCGGCGTGGTGGCCGAGTTCCCGATGTCGATTCCGCCGTTCGCGCCGTCGTTCGAGGCTCAGTTCGAATTCCAGAGCGCGTTTCACTGGCATCCGCTGGCGAACGGCTACAGCGGTGCAACGTCCCCGGCTTACAACCGCCTGATCAGGGAGGTCGCCGACTTCCCATCGGACGGCGCGCTGGCCGCCCTGCGTGCGACCGGTGTCTCCTACCTGATCGTGCACGAGAAGTACTGCGCGCCAGGACGCTATGCGGCGCTGACCGACGTCCTGAACCGGCGGGCGGATCTCACCAACTACGGGCCGTTCGATGAAGATGGATTCGCGGTGCGGGCCTACCGCTTCTCCTCCGGCGCGCCGCAGGGGCCGCCATCGGCTGCCTTCTCGACAAACGTGGGCCAGGGGCCTACCTGAGCCACAGGGCCCAGGCCTGAACGCCGATCACGGCAACCCAAAGAAGCAGCGCGCCTGACGCCAATCGCAGCGCCCTGCCCGCGCGCCACGCCCAGGCGGCGCCGCGGGCGGCCAGCAGCACGGCCGCCGGCATCGTCGCGTGTTCCACGCGGCTGATGAACTCGAATGCGTCCTGCTGATACGTCCTGCTGCCCGGGGAGATCGTGCTGAACGCAACGAAGGCCAGACATACGACTCCCCACCCGCCGATCGCCAGCCCCAGACGGTCTCTCGCGCCCATGAGCGTCAACTGCCACGCCCCGACCACGGCGAGCAGGAGGATCGGCCAGCCGAGGCTGCTCGCGGTCTGGCTGACCGTCTGTTTCAGGCGGGCGGACAACGGCAGAGTCGCCCGACCCAGCGCGGGGGCCGCGCTTTCTCCGCTGGCGGCCGCCCGACTCGGACCGCTCGCCGGAGCGCCCACCTTCTGACTTGCCCCGACCGATGCGCACATCCGTTCGAACTGCGCGGCGTATACCGCGCCGAAGTGTCCCCAGTACAGCACCGTGGACGCCAGCAGCGCGACGGAGGTGACCAGGAGGATCGAACGAGCCGAACCGCGGAGCGGCTCCGTGCCAAACCAGAAGAAGAGCGCCGCGATCGACGTCAGCGTGCTCGTCAGGAGCACGACCGTGCTCACGTGACACATCAAGCCCAGCGTCACCAGCAGCCCGACGCCGAGGAACGGGCCGGCCGAACGGAGCCGCTCGGCCGACAGCACAACCGCCGCCACCGCGACGACCGACGCCGCCTGGCCGAAGGCGTTGGTGAGGTTGGCGTTGCCGATGATGCCGTACGACGCCGGAACGAGGCTGAACAGTCCGACGGCGACAACACCGGTGAGCCGGTCCCCCCAGGCCTTGACGACCATCGGGTACATCAGCGCTCCAGCGACGATCTCGGACGCGGACACGACCACACGCAGCAGGGCCACGTGGTTGTTGGTCAGGAACGCCCACGGCGCGGCGAACAGGTACAGACCGATGGCGTAGGGGAATGGCGTCGCGCTCGTGGACAGCTGCGTGAAATAGAAGTGGCCCGCCAGGACATCGTCGAAGCGGTGAGCGTGGAACAGGGCGTCCACGATCGCCTTCGACGGGTGCAGCAGCGCGACGAGCTGGAGATACAGCGCACCCGCCGACAGGGTGATCGCCCATCGTGCCGTGTTCTGGAGCGGCTCCTTCCGCAGGAACTCGAAGAACCTGACGAGCCCGACCATCGCACACGCCATCCAGAAGGCCAGGTAGACGACCGACCCGGGATAGGAGCCAAACGACGCGCCCCAGCGGACGACCGCCCACGCCTGCCCCACCGCCATCAACGCCGCCGCCGCGGTAGCGCCCGCGGCGGTGAGTCCGGCTAACGCGAACCCGGCGCCGAGCAGGACCGTCGCCAGCGCGGCCGACCCGGTCGCGCGGCGGGGCGGAAGGACGAGACCCGCCGAAGGCCGGCAGGACAGGCGACGGACCTGCACACCGAGCTGCCGATCATCCGCCCCGCCGGGAACGAACGTCGCGGTGCTGATGAGCGTCAGGGTCAAGCCAGGTTCTGCCGGGTTGGCCGGCGCAGTCACCTGCACGTCCTGGAAATCGTTCGTCGCCGGCCAGGATCCGACGCGAGCCCCATCGATGGCCACCACCAGATCGGGCTGCGCGAAATTCGGTGCGCGCGCGCCGCGGTACCGGATCGAGCACGTCCACGGCAACCGCCGGTCGAGACCCGCCAGCGCCACATCGGCCCGCCCGCCGGCCCAGACGAATGTCTCTCTGCCGTCCCGCTCGACAGGGTAGAATCCGGTCGCGAATCGGGGCAGGTCCCGGTCCATCTCGAACGTGATCGCTGGATTCCATGCGAACACCGCGACGAGACAGGCGGCGCCGGCCAGCCCGCCGAGGAAGGCCGCCGAGGTGGCTCGCGGGATTGGAGACATCATGTTCCAGCGTGCCGCCCGACCGCCTGTCCGAGCCGGGTGCCGGGCCGCTGCGCCGGATGCGGCTGGACAGGCTGATTTCCCAATGATTCTCGACTTTTCAGCGGTGTCCCCGGATCGGGGCAGGTTCGCCGAGGCTCGTGCAAGAGCGTATACTAACATGGTGCCAAGGCGAGGCACCCTGATTGAGAAACTCGGGCCCTCGGACCAGGTGAGAGCGTGAGACTGCTTGCTCGACTGACGTTGGCCGGAATGCTGGTGGCGGCTACGGCCCGGGCCGGCGAGGTGAGAGTGTCGTTCTCGAACGGCCTGGTGACCATCGTCGCCACCGACGCGTCGCCCAGGCAGATCCTCGCCGAGTGGGCGCGGGCGGGGCAGGTTCGTGTCACGAATCTGGACCGCCTGGTGGGCGGTCCAGTCACCCTGCAGATCACGAACGTGCCCGAGGCGCGAGCACTCGAGACGCTGTTGCGCGGAACGGCGGGATACGTGGCGGCTCCGCGCGCCGACTCGGTCGCGACCGGTTCGAGCTACGACCGCATCATGCTGTTGCCAGGCGTCGCGCCTGCGCTGCCCGCCGTCGCCTCCGCGCCTCCCGCCGCGAACCCGGGGTTCGGCCGTGGGCGCCAGCCGGGGCCGCCAACGTTCGAGGCGTCGGCGAACGACGAACCCGAACCCGCCCGGCCGATGCCCGGGATGATCCAGCCCAGTCTGGGGCACGATGCCATCCGGCGGCCCGAACCGGGCCCTCAGCCGGTTCCAGGTCAGGCGACGATGCCGGGGATGCCCTTCCAGGCCCCGAGGGGCGCATCGGTGCCGGGAGTCTTGACCGCTCCACCGCCGCAGACGAAACCGGGGCCGACGACGACTCCGACCGGGCCGATCAAGAAATCGGGCGGGACCGGGGGCCAGCTGTAGCAGTGCCTGCTCGACCGCTGGCGATCGCGCCGGGCGGGAGCCGGAAGACCCGGGTCAGGGGCCGGCTTGCCGCAGTATGAAGACGGGGGCGGACGCAGTACAATAGGCGCATCCAGCCGACGCACGCCACCGGATCCCTTGCACTCAACATGATGCTCGATCGCCTGCGGGATATCGTCGTCGCACCTCTGCGCCGCTTGCGGCTGGCCCAGCACATCCACGCCCGCTGGAGGCATCGCGGGTACGACAAGAGCATCGAGCGTTTCCTGCGGGAACGGACCGGCGAGGCGGACCGCGTGCCGGCCGGCGTCGTCTACGAACCCACGATGCGTTGCAATCTCAAGTGCGAGTTCTGCTACGTCGGCGACCTGCTGAACCTCGAGGGCGAGTGGCGCGACGAGATGACGGTGGAGGCGCTTCGCAAGGCGTTTCCCGAGCGGAAAGGACTGCGCGTCAGCCTGACCGGCGGTGAGATCTTCGTCCGGAAGGACATCGAGGAGGTGCTTGACCTCTTCAGGCAGAAGGGCTACGCGTGCGCGTACCTGACGACGAACGGGACAGCCATCACCGAAGCGAGGGCCTCCGCGCTGGCCGACCTCGCGCTCGCCGGGTTCCTCAAGCACATCAGCGTGTCGATCGACGGCCCCGGAGAGCTGCACGACGCGGCGCGCGGCGTGAAGGGCACGTTCGAGAGGACGGCGGCCGGGCTTCGGCGGCTGCAGGCCGCGGTGAATGCGAAGGGCGCGCCGCTCAAGGTGAGCATCAACACGACCGTGACGCGGCAGAGCCTGGATGCGCTGAACCGGATGGTGGACGTCGCCGAGGAACTCGGCGTCGACGCCATTGGCCTGAATCACCTGATGTACGCCACGCCGGACGAAGTGGATCAGACGCTCAAGATCCTGGGCGAGACGGATCGGCGGCTCGTCGCGACGTTCGTCACGGCCGATCCGGGGCTCGATCGCGAGACCGTGGCCGCGCAGGTGGCGGCGCTGGAATCCAGGTGTCGCGAACGGCGGATCAGATTCGACTACCGGCCGAAGGTGCACCCACAGCTCATCGAGGGATACTACACGCCGGGCACGCCTCTTCGCGGCCGGTGCCTGTATCCGTTTCTCAACGCGCGGGTCGGGTTCAGCGGCAAGGTCTACTTCTGCCCGTTCATCCGAATCGAAGTCGGTGACCTGTCCGCATCCACGCTCGAGGAGGTCTGGAACAACCCGCGCTACGTCGACCTGAGACGCCGCCTGCTCGAACGCGAGCTGTTTCCGGTGTGCCGACGATGCTGCAAGGTCGAACTCTCGCCAGAGCCTGTGCCAGTGGCGGCCGCGGCGCTGAAGGGGCGACGGACGCTGGCGCTCACTCCCGTGTCGGCGCCACGACAATGACGTTGGAAGAGCGATGATTGGTCGAACGACGCTGCTCATCAACCCGCCGCTGGTCAACGGCGTGGCGTTCACCAGGCAGGGACGGTGCCAGGAGCGCGACGAGGTGCTCGGCACGACGAAGCCGCCCTACTCGCTGGTGGTGATCGCCTCGTTGTTCCGCGGGCGCGAGATCGCCTTCCGCGTGGTCGATCAGACCGCCGAACGGCTCTCGACCGAATTGGTCATCGAGCGGCTCGACGCGGAAGGGTTCCGGCCGGGGTTGATCGTCTTCTGCAGCACGACACCGACGCTGGGCTTCGACGCCGGCGAGATGGCGAAACTGAAGCGGCACTTCCGGGCGCCGCTCGTCTGCTTCGGCCCGCACGCGTCGGCGTCCCCGCTCGAATCCATGAAGCGCGCGCCCGACGTCGATGCGATGATCGTGGGCGAGCCGGAGGACGCGGTGCTGGCCATCGCGCAACTCGAGTCGCTCGACCGCGCGGATGGCATCCCGGGAGTGGTGCTCCGCAGGAACGGAGCGATCGTGCCCGCCACGGGGCGCGCGGTGTTCTCGGGTTTCGCCGACATGCCGTACCCGGCGTGGGACCTCCTGCCGCTCGATCATTACAGGCTTCCGCTCGTCGACGAGCGGTACCTCCTCATCGAGACCAGCCGCGGCTGCCCGTATACCTGCGACTTCTGCGTCGTGCCGCTCCACCACGGGCACAAGTTCCGCGAGCGCGAACCGTCGGTCCTCGTGGACGAGATCGCGCGCGCCAAGGGCGAGCACGGCATCCGGTTCTTCTACCTCTGGGGCGACACGGTCACGCTGAACGCGAAGACGTTCGGCCGGTTCTGCGAGGAACTGATTGCGCGCAACCTGGACATCCGCTGGTTTGCGAACGCTCGCGCCGACAACCTCGTGGACCTCGAGTTCGTCAAGCGCCTGAAGCGCTCCGGCTGCTGGATGCTCTCGATGGGGATCGAATCCGAGTCGGACGCCGTGCGCAAGGACATGATGAAGCGGCTCGAGCGCCAGAAGATCCAGCAGGCGTTCTGGAACCTGCGCGAGGCGGGCATCAATTCGTTCGCGTTCTTCATCTACGGCTATCCCGGCGAGACACCGGAGTCGATGGAACAGACCACGCGCTACGCGATCGAGCTCGACGCCGATTTCGCGAATTTCTATCCCGCGGTTCCGTACCCGGGCACCGCGTTGTTCGAGAAGGCGCGGCGCGACGGCCTGCTCGCGACCGACGACTGGACGAAGATGGAGTACTCGTACTACGTGCTCGAGGGGAACGGCCTCAACGAGCAGGTGGTGATGGCCGCGCTGAGCCGAGCGCGGCGGCGATTCTTCCTCCGTCCAAGCTACATCGCCAGGCACCTCGGCGACATCGGCCGAATGGTGCTGACCAACCAGTCACTGGTGTGGAAGATCGTGACACGGATGCTGATCGGGGAGAGAGAGCGCTAGC